>ENA-OURZ01003933-OURZ01003933.1-human-gut-metagenome-genome-assembly--contig:-NODE-3933-length-11833-cov-2.423417_pt1 | contig 11833 bp, 6 predicted proteins | sample MGYA00242073_ERZ509195 | MGnify/ENA primary metagenome ERZ509195 (study PRJEB26280, sample SAMEA2338837) | human gut metagenome | biome: human gut; feature: human-associated habitat; material: faeces...
CACAGCTTTTAGAAGCAATCAGGCGGATCGCAGAAAAAATTTACGGCAGGAGAGGCAGACAGGAAGAGACAAAAAACGAAAAAGAACAGAGAACGCTTACAAAAAGAAGACTGTTCCGACATATCGTATCCGGTGAGCACTCCTTTTCGGAGGTGTTAAAAGAGGCCAGAGAACAGGAGATCGAACTGGCAGCGGAGCGCTACAATGTTCTTATGTTACAGCTCTTTTTCGAGGACGGGACGGAGACGTTTTATGAAAAAGATGAAGCATTTGAAGATCATATGGAACAGTTTTTTGCATACGGTTCGAGTGTGATCTGCGCAAAACTAAGCTGTGGGGAATATCATCTGGTACTGAAAGAGGAAAATGGTGTGACGCTTGAACAGCTGAAAAATGCCATTGAACAGGAACTTGAAATATATCTCTGCGGGGAAAATAAGATCGATTATGCCGCGGTATACGGGATACCGGTCACACGGTTCAGCGAGATCAAAAAATGTTACGAGGAAGCGAATCTTCTTTTTGCAAAGCGGTATTCCTTAGAGAAAAATAAGATCACGGAACAGGTAAAGAAGATAGAAAATGAGATGGAAACAAAAGAGACATTAGATCTTGGGGAACTCAATGTGTCCGGGATCGACCGCAGACAGGTGGAACAGTTTTTGTATACAGGAAGAAAAGAGGAAGTATCCGGGTTTGTGGATGATTATTTCCGGAAAATCTCAAACGGTAGCTTACAGTCGGTTCTGCTGCGTCAGTATGTGCTGATGGATCTGTATGTGAGCGCGGTCTCCGTGTTGGAAAAAAGCGGATATACCAGTGAAAATCTGTTGGAACAGTACAAAGATGCGCAGAAGATGGAAATTTTTCTTGGCACTGCAGGACAGGCGAGGGAGTACATCAAAAATCTGTTCGGGGCAGTGATCGAACTGCGGGAGCAGGGCATGGAACGCAGATATGACAATCTGATCCAACATGCAAAAGCCTACATAGAAGATAACTATAATCATGAGGATATCTCCTTAAATATGGTCGCTTCGGAGGTAAATTTAAGTTGGAGCCATTTCAGCACTGTATTCGGACAGGAGACGGGAGTGACGTTTGTTGAGTATCTGACAAAGGTGCGCATGGATAAGGCAAAACAGTTATTGCGGACGACCGGGACTAAGACCACGGAGATTGCATTTGAAGTCGGTTTCCGGGATGCACATTATTTCAGTAACCTGTTTAAAAAGACACAGGGGTGTACGCCGCGGGAATACAGAAACAGGAGTGACAGACCAGAGCAGGAACAGGAAAAATTATGAACGTAAGAAAAAAATTTTCATTAAAAAACAGGTTGTATCTGCTGCTTCTTATCTGTGTGATCCCACTAACGGTTATGATCACATATTTGCTTTTTATGATCAACAATGTATCGTCAAAATATGACCATATTGTGGAGAAGATCACAAAGGCAAATGCATATAACATCGGATTCAAGGAAGATATCGACTATGTGATGTACATTATCGTGGTTAATTCGGAACGTGCGGAGGAGTTAGTCGATACACAAAAGCCGCAAAAGATGATCAAAGAGGCGAGAGAGGTGTTTGGGGAATTGGCAGAGGATGCCGATTCCGCATATGCGAAACAGCGTCTCTCGCGAATTTTAAAGAGTCTTGACACCCTTGAAAAAAGGGTGCAGGAGATTGAGGAAGATGCGTTAGTCAGTGGATCTTATGAGACAAATATGGAGAGTTTGGACTTAAATATCAGGGTGCTGACGGAGCTGATCCAGGAACAGATCCAGTATTATATTTATTACGAGAGCATGAACATGGAGGATCTGCGGGGTGGGATCCGTAATGATGTGGAGCAGGCGATTGCGATCACGAGCGGTATTTTACTGGTGATCTTAGTGGGTGCATTTGCAGTCAGCAGAAAAATCGTGACGGGCATCACAGAACCAATCGGGGAGCTGTGCGATGCCGCAGTGGCTGCCGGGGGTGGCGATTTCAGAATCCGGGCGGTGAAAACCGGACCGGAAGAGATTGAGGTGCTAAATAAGAGTTTTAACCAGATGGTGGAAAAAATCGGCAACCTTGTGGAAGATATCCATACGGAGGAGTTGAATTTAAGGGCAGCAGAGCTTCGGGTGCTGCAGGAGCAGATCAATCCTCATTTCTTATATAACACGCTCGATAATATCATCTGGCTTGCCGAGTCAAAAAAGACAGACGAGGTCGTAATGATGGTGTCCTCCCTGTCCACATTTTTCAGGACTTCTTTGAGTAAGGGAAGGGAGTTTGTCTCCGTGAAAGAAGAGACAGAGCATATCCGCAGCTATTTAGAGATCCAGCAGTTCCGCTACCGGGACATTTTAGATTATGAGATTGCGATCCCGGAGGAATATTACGGTTATGAGGTCATCAAACTGACACTTCAGCCGTTAGTGGAAAATGCACTTTACCATGGCATAAAAAACAAGCGTGGAAAGGGACATATCACGGTCTCGGCGGAGCGTTGTGCGGATGTCTTGATCTTTAAGGTAAAAGATAACGGGATCGGGATGGATAAACAGAGACTTGCAGAAGTATGCGCGATGTTAAAAGAGGATGGCAATACGAAAAAAGAAAATGACGGCTTTGGACTGTTTAATGTCAATCAACGCATCCAGTTGCATTATGGCACGGAATATGGACTGAAAGTGCAGAGTACCTACGGGGAAGAAACGGAAGTCTGGGTAAGAATTCCGGTAAGAACAGAAAGCAGTTCATAAAAAATACACATTTTTCCAAAAAAAATACACTTTTTTACCGAAATATATGAAAGCTGTTCACAATTTAGTAAAAAATTATACTTAATTCAAATTTAATTCGGTATTCATAAAAACCTCTCACAGTTATAATTAGACCATGGTTAGCAACGAAACCAAATCTAAAAAAACTATGGGAGGTTTTTGAAATGAAAAGAAAATTGGTGAGTATGGTAATGTGTATGGCATTAGGGGCAACAATGTTAGCAGGATGCGGAAACAGCGCAAACACGTCAACAGGTAATGCGGGTGCATCCAATGATGCCGCAGCAAAAACAGATGATGCAGCTGCTGCAGATCAGACAGATGACAGCGCAGAGGCAGCCGGAACAGAGAGCTCCGCAGCAAGCGGTGATACGGTTACAATTGGTTTTGCACAGGTTGGACACGAATCTGACTGGCGTACCGCTTCCACAGATTCCTGTTTAAGTGTTTTTTCCGCAGACAATGGATACGATCTTCAGTTTGTAGACTGTGATAATGATTCTGCAGTACAGTTAGAGGCAGTCAGAGGATTTATCGAGCAGGATGTTGATTATATCATCATCGATCCGATCGTATCAACCGGATGGGACACTGTACTGACAGAGTGCGAGGAAGCAGGAATTCCGGTTATTGTCATTGACCGTACGATCGATGACTCAGATAAATATGTTTCATGGGTAGGTTCTAACTTCAAGACAGAAGGTCTTGCAGCAGGAGAGTGGTTAAAAGCATATACAGATGCAAAGGGCATCAGTGATGTCAATGTACTTGTGATCGAGGGATCTACCGGAGCTTCCGCAACGATCGGACGTACCGACGGATTTAAAGAGATTGCAGATGCAAATGGATGGAATATCTTAGATTCCCAGACAGGTGATTTCACACAGGCAGGCGGACAGGAAGTCATGGAGTCCTACATCAAGAGTTATGAAGGTAAATTTAATGTTGTTGTATGCCAGAACGATAACGAAGCATTCGGTGCAATGGATGCAATGAAGGCAGCTGGTATCTCCTACGGTGTAGATGGTGATGTGATCCTTGTTTCCTTTGATGCATGTACCGCAGGACTTGAGTATGTAATGTCCGGTGACATCAATGCAGACTTTGAGTGTAACCCGCTTGCAGCTCCGTTCGTAGAGGAAGTTATCAAACAGCTTCAGGCTGGTGAGACTCCGGAGAAAGAAGTATACATGACAGAACACTGGTTCGTAAATGAGGATGTCCTTTCTACGATCAATGTAAATGGAGAAGATCAGGATCTGACCGTTGTCACAAAAGAAATCGTAGATGCCCAGTACTAATCAAACCTGATGGCATAAAATGCGGGGGAGACCATCTGGTCTCTCCCATTTTAAAGAAAGGGTGAAGGAAGATGGAGAGTAATGTTGTATTGACCATGCGCGGAATAACCATGACATTTCCGGGAGTAAAAGCATTGGATCATGTGGATCTTACATTACGCAAAGGTGAGATCATGGCACTGATGGGGGAAAATGGTGCCGGAAAATCTACGCTGATCAAATGTCTGACAGGAATCAATGCATTTGAGGCAGGAGAAATACATGTGGAGGGCATCGATGGTCCGGTTGTCAATCATTCGACGCTGGATGCACAGAAAAAGGGCATTTCCACTGTGTATCAGGAGGTAAATCTTTGCCCGAATCTTAGTGTTGCAGAGAATTTATTTATTGGAAGGGAACCGAAAACAAAACTTGGAACGATCGACTGGAAGACCATGGTCGCAAAATCGGAAAAGATCATGGACAGTCTGGATATAAAAATTGATGTAACGCAGAATCTGGAAGAATATTCACTTGCCCTGCAGCAGATGATCGCAATCGCGAGAGCGGTGGATATGGAATGTAAAGTACTTATCTTAGATGAGCCGACGTCATCGTTGGATGACCATGAAGTAGAAAAATTATTTACCCTGATGCGTCAGCTGAAAGAAAAGGGAGTTGCAATCGTGTTTGTAACCCATTTTTTAGAGCAGGTCTATGCGGTCTGTGACCGTATCACAGTACTCAGAAACGGTAAATTAGTCGGGGAATATCCAATCGAAGAACTGCCGAGGGTGCGTCTGGTTGCGGCAATGATGGGAAAAGATTTTGATGATCTTGCGGCCGTAAAAACAGAGCAGGCGAAAGACTTTTCAAAGGAACCGCTGTTTATCGATGCAAAGGGATTGAGCCATAAAGGAAAAATCAAACCGTTTGACTTACAGATCCATAAGGGAGAGGTAGTCGGATTGACCGGACTTTTAGGTTCCGGTAGAAGTGAGTTAGCACGTGTTATTTACGGCGCGGACAAAAATCAGACCGGAGAACTGAAAGTGGCGGGAAAAGAAGTAAAGATCAATGCTCCGATCGATGCCATGAACCTTGGAATGGGACTATTGCCGGATGACAGAAAGGCAGAAGGTATCATAGGTGACCTGTCGGTAAGGGAAAATATTATTCTTGCACTGCAGGCAAAACGTGGAATATTCAAACTGCTGCCGATGAGTAAGCAGATCGAGATCGCGGACAAATACATAGAACTTCTTCAGATCAAGACCGCAAACAGGGAGACACTGATTAAACAGCTCTCCGGTGGTAACCAGCAGAAGGTGATCTTAGCACGCTGGCTTGCGACCGATCCGGAATTTTTAATTTTAGATGAACCGACGCGTGGTATCGATGTCGGAACAAAGACAGAGATCCAGAAACTTGTGATCCAGTTAGCGGAGGAGGGAAAGAGCCTGATCTTTATTTCTTCTGAGATCGAAGAGATGCTTCGAACCTGTTCGAAACTTGTCGTATTAAGAGATGGGGAAAAAGTCGGTGAGATCACGGATAATCTGACACAGGAACATGTAATGCAGGCGATCGCAGGAGGTGGCACAAATGAATAATATAAAGAAACTGATCAGCAAACCGCTGTTTCTGCCTATCTTTTGTATGTTATTGGTAATGGCGGTAAATATCATTTACGATGTTGCATCGGGAAATTTTGCATTTAATTTCTTTACGATCTCCATTCGAAACGGAGTATTGTATGGACGTATGATCGATATCTTAAACCGTGGAAGTGAGATCGCGATCCTTGCGATCGGAATGACTCTGGTTGTATCCTGTTCTGCAGGTACTGATATTTCCGTTGGTTCGGTCATGTCACTGGCAGCGTCGTTCTGCTGTATGCTGCTTGCAGGCTATGGAGTTTCCTCCACGAATGAACTGGCGAGACCGCTTATCATCGGAGTGCTTGGCGGTATCCTGATCGGATGTGTCTGCGGTGCATTTAACGGATTTTTAGTATCGTATCTGAATGTACAGCCGATGGTCGCAACGCTTATTTTATTCTCGGCAGCAAGAGCAATCGGTCTGTTATTATGTAACAATATGATTGTGTATGTAAGAGAGGATTCCTTTAAAATTTTTGGTGGATATCTTGGATTTATCCCGACACCGATTGTTGTGGCAGCCGTATGTATCATAATCACTTCCCTGATACTAAAAAAGACGGCGCTGGGGTTATATGTACAGAGTGTTGGTATCAACAAAAAGGCTTCCCGTATTGCAGGTATCAAATCAGAAAGAATTATTTTCCTATGCTACATTGTCTGTGGACTTTGCGCCGGAATTGCCGGAATTGTGGCATCTTCCCGTATCAGTTCTGCAGATTCTAACAATATCGGATTAAACTTTGAGCTGGATGCAATTCTTGCAGTTGCACTTGGCGGTAACAGTCTTGGCGGCGGAAAGTTCCGTCTTACCGGTTCTATTATCGGTGCATATACGATCCAGGCGATCACGACAACACTGTATGCGCTGGGTGTTTCCACCGAACAGGCACCGGTATACAAGGCGGTCATTGTTATCATCATCGTTGCGATCCAGGCGCCTCCGTTTAAGGATTATATGAAAAAGATGTCTGCAAAAAGACAGCTGGCAAAAGGAGGTGTCGCATAATGAAGAAAAAGAAAATGAATGGAAACACGGTACTTTTGATCATCACAATCGTTTTATTCTTCGTCATGTATGCAGTCGGATGTGCGATTTATGCAAATAAGGGATTTACACACCTGCAGACATTTTTAAATGTACTGATCAATAATGCGGGACTCTTATGCATTACCTGTGGAATGACATGTGTTATGCTGACAGGCGGAATCGACATCTCGGTTGGTTCTCTTGTAGCTATGGACTGTATGTTTCTTGCGGTCGGAATGGAGAGATGGAACATGAACGCAGTGGTTCTTTGTATTCTGGTCCTTTTGATCGGCGTTGTATTTGGAATTGTACAGGGTTTCTGTGTCGGATATTTAAATATCCAGCCATTTATTGTGACGATGGCGGGAATGTTCTTCGCAAGAGGTATGACGGCTGTACGGATCAGGTATCGATCAGCAGCAATGAATTTTTTGTAAAACTTGCAAATGCCAAGATCAAACTTCCGTTTGGATCTTATGTCAATGGTAAAGGCGTGGTACAGGTACCGTTTATCCGTATTTCCGTGGTTGTGGCACTGGTAGTGTTAGTCGTGGTATTTCTGATGCTCCGCTACACCAAATTTGGAAGAAGTCTTTATGCAGTTGGCGGCAGTGAGCAGTCAGCGACCATGATGGGACTTGATGTGAAAAAGACAAAATTAAAAGCTTATGTGTTATCTTCTTTCCTCTGTTCGATCGGCGGTATCTGCTATTGCTTGAATACCATGTCCGGCAACGTGCAGCAGGCACTTGGATTAGAGATGGATGCCATCGCATCATCCGTTATCGGTGGAACGCTCCTGACCGGAGGAGTTGGAAATGTGATCGGTTCCTTCTTCGGTGTACTGATCAACGGTACAATCTCAACTCTGGTAAAGACCAATGGTAAGCTCTTAAGTTCCTGGTCGAGCATCGCAGTTGCAGCATTACTTTGTTTCTTTATTGTGTTACAGAGTATTTTTGCAAAGATGAAAGAGAGCAGTAAATAATAAAGTGAATAAGAAAAAGCTGTCGCACAGAGAAAATTCTCTATTTATGTGCGGCGGCTTTTTGGTATATAATGAAAAGCAGAGGTTATGGGTTCGGAGGAGATATGTTAAACAAAAGGTGGGTATCAGCAGGAATCACGGTACTTGGGGCAATATTTTTGCTGGCAGGATGTGGAGAAAAAAGAGGGCAGCGCACGAATGGACTGGACACGGAGGAGATGGCAGGTCATGATGGGTGTATTGTGGTAGGCTATGCACAGGTCGGTTCAGAGTCAGACTGGAGAACAACGAATACGCAGTCATTTAAAAATATTTTTACGGAAGAAAACGGTTATTATCTGATTTTTGAGGATGGACAGCAGAAACAGGAAAATCAGGTCAAGGCGATCCGCAACTTTATCCTACAGGATGTGGACTATATTATTTTAGATCCGGTTGTGGAAACGGGATGGGAAGCGGTGCTTGAGGAGGCAAAGGAGGCAGGAATCCCTGTCATTCTCTCTGACCGTACCGTGGAAGTCGGCGATGAAAGCCTTTACAGCTGCTGGGTAGGAAGTAATTTTTGTGAAGAGGGAATAAAGGCGGGGGAATGGCTTGAAAATTATTTAAAAGAACAGGGAAGAGAAGATGAGACGATCCATTTAGTCACACTGCAGGGGACGCCAGGCTCCTCCGCACAGATCGGGCGGTCGGACGGTTTTGAAAAAATATTAAAAAAACACTCAGACTGGGTGATGCTTGAAAAACAGTCGGGCGATTTTACACAGGCAAAAGGTCAGGAAGTCATGGAAGATTTTTTAGAGAAGTACGATGATATCGATGTTGTGATCAGTGAAAACGACAATATGACGTTTGGCGTGATCGATGCGCTTGAGGCGGCAGGAAAGAAAATGGGAACAGATGGTGATGTGATCGTGATCTCATTTGATGCAGTAAAAGATGCGCTTACGGTGATGCAGGATGAGAAGATCATGGCTGATTTTGAGTGCAATCCGCTGACAGCCCCTTTGGTCGAACAGACGATCCGGCATATGGAAAACGGGGAAGAGGTCGATAAAGTCCAGTATGTGGAGGAAGGATATTTTGATTACACGATGGATCTGAAATCAATCCTGAAAGACAGATCCTATTAGACAATAGGGAAAGTGTGTATATTGCTTCTTTGGTTTTATTTTTGTATAATATTGAAATAAATTATACTGGGAAATCAAATAAAACAGAGGAGAAGAGCAGTATGGCAGAAGAGGAATTTCAGGAACAAAGTTCCGTGAAAACTGAAACTGAAAAAGAACAGAGTGCCGTGGAAAAGAAAAAAGCAAAAGAACAGAGTGCCACAGAAAAGGAAAAGGTAAATGTAGAGAATGTTATGGAACAGGAACAGGTAGAAGATCCGGTTATCATAGAGAGCGAAGATGTGAAGATGGAAACGGAACCGGATTATACGCAGATGGAAGTCAAAAATCCACGGATCGGAAAAGTTTTAAAACTCGAAGAAGAAGCAAAGAGGCAGAATGAATTAGAGCAGCTTCGCAGTAAGCGGATTAGACAGCAGCAGGAATATATCAATCAGATGATCGACTCCGTGGAAGCAAATCTGAAGAATACAAAAGAAGAACAGAAGTTAAATGAAGAATTTGAGCGCCATATCAGAACGGAAGTTTACCGGATGCATGGTATTAGTGAGGATAAACTTCAGGGCATGGAGGAGCGGCGCAATGCATGGTATCAGGGGGCTGCGTTTGCGCTGTTTTTTTTGTCGCTGATCTTAGTGGCAGTGTGCGGTGTTCTGCATGGATTTGGTTCGGAACTTTGTATTTTTATGGCATTTTATACGGCAATCGAGGGCACACTTCTTTCAAATGGCAGGAAACAGGCAGCGTTTTTTGAGGTGCTGATCAAGGTTTTATATCTGTTACTTTACCCTGTGATGCTGACGGTGTTTGTATGTTACGAACTGAAATTTAAGGAATATGATATGTTAGTTCCGATCTTTGTGATCGCTGGCGTGGTTGTTCTGATGCTCGGTGCGGTATCTTATTTTGCTTACGACCCATACCGTGTGGATAAGCGCAACCGCAAAAAAGCAAACAGTTACATAAAAGAGATGGAAAAGGCAGCGTTAAAGGAAGTACGTCTGAAAGAAAAAGCACTTGAAAAATTACAGCGGAAAAACGCGAAGAAGGCACAGAGAGAAAAAGTGCGCAAAGAAAAGGAAGAAGAAAGACGTACGAAACGGGAAGCACGCAAAGCGGAGCGGGAAGCAGCACGGCAGAAATCAGAACAGGAACAGCCGGCAGAAAAAATCATTGGATGGTGGGAAAAAATCCGTCATAAGAATGAGAAGAAAACTGACAGTGAAGTGAAAGAGCAGATGACAGAAAACATTGCGAAAGACAAAAATGAGAGCGCAGAATAAAAGTCTGTTATGGTCAAAGACCAATAACATATAGAAATGCAGGAAGAAAGGACAAAATGAAACATGGAAGATTTTAAATTCAGCACACTGGAATATAAAAGACCAGATTTTGAAAAAACAGGTGCATTTGCAGAGGAGATCACGGAAAAAATCAAAAATGCAGCATCCTATGGAGAATTAAAAGGATATATGGAGCAGATGGAAGAGATGTCGAAAAATTTTTCGACGGACTGTACGATCGCATCCATCCGCCATACATTAGACACTACAGATGAGTTCTATGAAAAAGAAGATGCATATATCAACGATATGGTGCCGACCGTTATGCCGAAGCTTCTGGCTATGAATGATGCCCTGATGGAATCAAAGTTCCGCGGCGATATCGAAAACGAATATGGAAAACAGTATTTTGCACAGATGGATCTGCAGAAAAAGACATTCTGTGAGGAAAACATCCCACTGATGCAGCAGGAGTCAAGACTGTGCAAGGAATATGAAAAAATGATGGCAACCGCAGCAATCCCATTTGATGGAAAAACATTAAACTTGTATGGGGTACAGAAGTACTTTGAACATGAGGACCGTGAAGTACGAAAAGCTGCTGTGAAGGCTTACTCTGATTTTTACCATGGCAATGAAAAACGCCTGGAAGAGATCTGGGATGAACTGATCAAAATCCGTACACAGATGGGAAAAAATCTTGGTTATGAGAACTTTATCCCGGTTGGATATATGCAGCAGGGACGTACCGATTACGGTATGGAGGAAGTGGCAGCTTTCCGCGAGCAGGTGCGTACCGTGTTAGTACCTCTGTGTGAAAAATTATATGAGGCACAGAGAAAACGTCTCGGCGTGGATACATTGATGTTTTATGATGAAAAACGTGTATTCCCGGATGGTAATGCAGTTCCGGCAGGAGATGATGATTTCATGGTGGATCAGGCGAGAAAAATGTATCATGAATTAAGCCCTGAGACAGGAGAATTCATTGATTTTATGATCGATCATGAGCTGATGGACTTGAAAAATAAACCGGGCAAAGCATCCACCGGATATATGACATCACTTGACCGATACAAGGCACCGTTTGTATTTTCCTGTTTCAATCAGACAATCTTTGATATGCAGGTATTGTCACATGAGTTAGGCCATGCGTTTGCAGGATATATGGCAATGCGCAGCCAGCCGATCGCAGACTTTTACAGCGAATCCACCGACATCGCAGAGATCCACTCCATGTCCATGGAGCAGTTCGCCTACCCCTATGCCGAGTGGTTCTTCGGCGATCAGGCGGACAAGTTCCGCTTTGCCCATTTGCAGGAGGCGCTGACCTTTGTGCCCTTCGGCGTGGCTGTGGACGAGTTCCAGCACATCTGCTACGCCGATCCCCAGCTGACGCCCAAGGAGCGGACGTACCAGTGGCGCCTGCTGGAGGAGAAGTACATGCCCTGGCGCAGGTACGACAATGACGCCTTCATGGAGCGCGGCGGCTACTGGTATCACAAGCTGCACATCTACCTCTACCCCTTCTACTATATCAACTACACCCTCACCACCATGGGCGCGATGGAGTTCAAGAAGAAGTACGCCGAGAACAGGGACGCGGCGTGGCAGGACTATCTCAAGCTCTGCAAGACCGGCGGCAGCCGCAGCTATCTGGAAACGCTGCGCTACGC
>ENA-OURZ01003943-OURZ01003943.1-human-gut-metagenome-genome-assembly--contig:-NODE-3943-length-11820-cov-13.836889_pt1 | contig 11820 bp, 9 predicted proteins | sample MGYA00242073_ERZ509195 | MGnify/ENA primary metagenome ERZ509195 (study PRJEB26280, sample SAMEA2338837) | human gut metagenome | biome: human gut; feature: human-associated habitat; material: faeces...
ATTTACATCCGGACTGGTAGAGAGCGATACCCGTCCCCCTTTCGGTGACAACATCCTATTTTATCGAGGAAAATACTACACGCTCTCCGACCAGCGTATCCCCTATACCCGGGATAAAACAGAGGACGACCGATTTTTTATCCTGACGTTGTTCGCCATCGCTTACGAGATCAACGCGGCGGGCCAGTATGTCCCGGATCGGCTGATGAACATTCAGCTTGCCGTTGGGCTGCCGCCTGCGCATTATGGAACGCAGTATAAACGCTTTGCCCAGTATTTCCTGAACCGCGGTGTAATCGGGTTTGAATTCAATGGGAGGAAATACTCCATCTGCATCACGGAGGCGGTCTGCTTCCCGCAGGCGCTGGCAGCCACGGCTCCGGTGTTCAAGCGGCTCCAGCTCGGCACGGTTGCCAAGGCCACTGTGATCGACATAGGCGGTTTTACTGCCGATTACCTCTCCCTGCGCTATGGCGCAGCAGACTGGGCTTCCTGCGATTCGCTGGAAAACGGCGTCATTACACTCTATAACCGATTGCTGTCCAAGATTCGTGCCGACCATGATCTGCTGCTGGAGGAAACGGACATTGACTCCATTCTCACAGGCTGCAGTACAGAGTACGGCAGTGAGATCCAAACACTGGTAGAGCGCGGCGCGGAGTCCTTCGTGGCGGACCTTTTCCGTACTCTGCGGGAGCGGAAGATCGAGCTGCGTACCGGCAAGGTTATTTTTGTAGGCGGCGGCTCTCTGCTGCTTCGGAAACAGATCGAAAAGTCCGGTAAGGTCGGTACAGCCATCTTTGTGGAGGAGATTGGCGCCAACGCTGCCGGGTACGGTCTCTTGTATGCGGCTACGAAGACGAGTAGGTGATCCATATGGGCGAAAAGAAGGATTCCTTCAGATTTACCGTCCAATTCAATGCCGGTGACCCAAGCCACCAGCAGGTAGCCGCGATCTTGAACGAGCAGGGTCGGCGCAAGGCACAGTTCCTGGTCAACGCCGTGACCCACTATATGAATTGCCCGGAAACACCGGAGGCCGCGGCTGCGCCAAGGATAGACCGGCAAACAGTGGAGCAACTGGTTCGTGAGATACTGTCCAATATGCACCCGGAACCCGTACCCGCAATGGGCGAGGATATGCCCGGCTGCGATCCGGCTATTACGATCTCTGAAGGCATCCCCTTCGATGCCACGGCCATCCTGGGAGAAGATGGTTTCCATTCGCTTATGGACTCATTGGCTGCAATACAGAAGCCGTGAAATCGACAGATGATCATATGGAGCATACTTCGGCATACATAAATTGCCAGGAGCCGGACTGCGTGATACGCGCAGTCCGGCTCCTGACCTGTAAGGAGACAATGGTCGAAAGTAGCCTAAATTGGAAGTAAGATGAAGACTTTTTATTTGGCGATACGCTCCAGGATTTCGATCAGCAGCTCGGTGGTGATCTTGACGTCCTCGATCTTGCAGGTTTCATTGGGCGTATGCACGTCAAGAAGCGTCGGACCAACGGAGATCATGTCCAGGTGGGGATTCTTCTCCGCGAAAGCACCGCACTCCACACCGGCGTGTACCGGCTCCACGATCATATCCGTGCCGGTCAGATGCTTGTAGGCCTCGTAAGCGATATGGGTCAGCTTGCTGTTGGGATTGACCGCCCAGCCGGGAACATGACCCTCGCTGTCGAAGGTGAAACCGAAGCTATTGGCCAGTGCGCTGCAGATCACACCGATCTGAGTGGCCTGATAGGCAACGCTGCTGCGGGCAAACACTGTGAAGCGCACCATATCATCGTCAACGGACACAACACCCAGGTTGGCGGAGCTCTCCACCAGCCCGTCGATAAACGGGCTCATGGTGTGGACGTTATTGGGGACGGTGGTCATCAGTCCCACCATACCGTAGCCGATCTCTCCGGTCAGTACGCGGTCAGGCGCGGTGTCACCAAAGGCGGTGGTGAATACCATATCCGGCTCGATGTTGCCGAAAGCCTCCGCAAACTCTCCACGGAAGGTTTCAATGATAGCCTTGGCCCGATCTTCCTCGGCGGCGGAAAGAACGACCGTGGCGGTGCCAAACGCGGGGATGGCGTTCTTCGCCTGACCACCGCTGAAGGAGGCCACACGATAGCTGACGCCGCCCTGCCGCAGCATTGCCAGCAGCGTAGCGATGCTGACCAGCGCATTGGCGTGGCCCTTGTTGATGCCCACGCCAGAGTGGCCGCCCAGCAAGCCGCTGAAGGAAATGGTCAGCGCCTTGCAACCCACAATAGGCTTCTCCCACTCGGCCTTGTGGCTGTAGTTGAAGAAGTCACCGCCAGCGCAGGAGTTACACAGAGAGCCCAGCGTTTCCCAGTCCAGATTGACCAGATAGTCGCCATCCAGATACTTGGGATCAATGTCCATGGAGTCCATACCATCTTCTTCGTTGGTGGTGAAGATGGCGCGGATGGGGCCGTGACGCAGGGTGTCATCCTGCAGCAGATACAGGCACATCGCCACGCCGATACCGTCGTCGGCGCCCAGACTGGTGCCATCTGCGGTCAGAGTCACACCATCGTTGATGACCTTGATAGGGTCGTTCATGGGATCGTAGGTGACACCCTCTTCGCAAACACACACCATATCCATGTGCGCCTGGAAGATCACACGAGGTACATTTTCACAGCCGGGGGATGCGGGCTTGTCAATGATGATCTCATTCATGTTGTCCTTTTCCACGGCCAGACCATGGCGCTTGGCCCACTGGAACAGGTACTCGCTGACGCGCTCCTCGTGATGGGAGGGGCGGGGTACCTTTGCCAGCTCCAGAAACTCGGACAATACAATATCTAACGCTTTGTCTTTACTCATAGCAAACACTCCTTACTGTGCGACAGAGCAGGCTTCTTCGATAGTCATATCGCCGGAGCCGGCCAACTTGGTATTCTTCAGCAGGGAATAGAGGATCCAATAGGCTGCAAAGGCGATGATCACGCCGTCCAGTGCGGAGGAGAACACTGTCACCACGCCCAGCGTCTCCAGCAGCGCGAAGCCGCCGCCGATGACCCACGCGATGATGCCGATCCAGTTGATACCGCGCACGGGAGACCAGTTCTCCTTCTTGGCCTTGCAGATGACCCAGTAGTCGCAGATAACGACGCCCATGATGGGAGGCACCACCGCGCCCAGAATGCTGATATAGGTGTTCAGGAAATCTGCCAGACCGGCAATCGCCATAATGACGCCCAGTACGCCGCAGATCATGGTGACCAGAGGACGCTTGCTGTCCTTGATGGAGAACATCTTGCAGGCGGCCAGACCGGACATATAGGCGTTGCCGGTGTTGGTCGTCCATGTGGCGAGGATCAGCACCAGCATGGCAACGATAGGCAACCCTAGACCTGCGAACATGGCGGCCACGTCGTAGTTGCCGGTGCCGATGGACATGATGGCACCCACCAGGATCATCAGCAGAGCCGCAGGCATAACGCCGATCAGGGTAGCCTTCACCACGTCACCGCGGGTCTTGCAGTAGCGGGTATAGTCAGAGTTACAGGTAGCGCCCAGCGCGAACAGGCCGATAACGGTGGAGATCGCGGCGGGCAGGGGCATCAGGTTCTCCGAAACGGCAGAGGCGATGTTGCCCCAACCGGCGGTGTTGATGGAATGGATGCCGCCATAGGCGCACAGCAGCACCAGCAGCGGAACGGCGATATAATTCAGAACCGCCATCCACTTCACGCCGTAAACGGCGGTGATGAACATGACGACACCCCAAACGACGCAGCTCAGCCAGAAGGGGAACTCCACGCCCAGATGCAGCATCAGCGTGTTGAAGGCCACGGCGCAGGTGGCGGTCTGCACGGCGAACCAACCTGCCTCACAGATAAAGATAACCAGCGCCATTGTGAAGTTGGCGCCTGTCATACCGAAGGCTCTGGTGGAACACATGGTGGCGTTCAGACCGGTGTCAGAGCCGACAATGCCGCCCAGGATCATCATGGTGCAGCAGATGGCAAACCCGATGAGGGTGGCCCAAAAGATGGAGCTCATCGTCAGCACGCTGCCGAAGATGCCGCCCACCATCAGCATGGGGATGCAGATCATGGTGCCTACCCAGATAAAGGCGATACTCCACCATGAGCGTTTTTCGTTGGGTTGGATCTGGGATAAGCCCTTATCCTCTTGCTTGGTTTCCGTTACATTGGTCTTGTTTTCTTCCATGTTGTTATTCTCCTCTCTCTAAAATGTAGGGACGGGGAATGCTCTCATTAAGACAGAAAGCCGGGAACGGGAACTGTGCCCCGTCCCCGGCTTTTCGTCGATGTAAGGAAGCTCGCTGTTGTCGGGTTCTGCAGGAATGCGCTTACTTGGCGGGATAACGAACGATTCTGCCGGTGTACTCCACGTTCTTGAAGTAGGGAGCCCACACATCGTTGATGGCGGCCTCGCCGTTCTTCCACCAGCGTTCATCCACCTCGATAATACCGATGTCCACATACTGACCCTCCTTGGTATCAGCATTGGTCAGAGGCATACCAGCATTGATCTCGTAGAAGGAGATGATGTCGGGGGCGGTCATGACCACGATGCCATCCTTGTAGATGACCAAGTTCTCGTTCTGGAACAGAACCATATAGGTGGAGCCGTCCTCACCCGCGACAGTGGCGGTGCCATAATCGAAGCCTCCGGCCGTTTTCGTTTCCACCTTGGTGATCTTACCGCGGCAAACGGCCTGGCACTTCAGGCTGGAATGCTTGGCGAGATACGCATAGAAATTCTCGGTGGTGTTCTCGGTCTTATACGTGGCCATCACTTCGCCGACGGTCTTGGCACGGGTAATGGTGCCGTTGCCGATAGCGGCCTCAATCTGCGCCTGATTGACCATCCATCCGGACAGACCGGCCATCATATCAAAGGCCACGCAGATGTTTCTGCCGATGACCTCGGCCTCGTGTGCATCGCGGGGATCGGCCAGCTCAATGGTCAGGCGGTTGTTCTTGTGGTCGGCCATAGCCAAAGGAGAGGTATCCAGGCCGTTGACGTGCAGCAGCAGCGTGTCCAGAGCGGGAACAGCGCGGGCAGCACCGTCTGCATCAATGACGGGGATATCGTTCATCATGGCGATCAGCATGGGAACGAAGGTGTTGAAGCCGCCGATCTCAACGGGAATCGTATAGCTCAGGGTACGACCCATGGTCGCAGCCATATCCACCAGAGCGTTGTAGGCGTTGACGGCGTAGGGCGTAAAGTCAATGTCCTTCAGTGCAACGGGAGAACCCATGCCTGCGGTCACAGCGGCATAGGCGTTGACATTCATCTCACCAGTGGAGATCATGCGGAGCTTCGGATCACCATGTTTCTTGATGTAGTTCTCCAGCATCTCCAAACCGGAGCTGGCAGAACCACCACCGCCGGCACCCAGGACGGTGGCACCATAGATGATGTTGATAATATCCTGACGTGACAAAACAGTAGACATTTCGAGTTCCTCCATATTCTTAATTTTTGTGGCGTTCCCGCCATCTCTACTTAAAAGTATACAGAGTCTCGGTGTATAGGTCATCGGATAGCCAACTAAGGATTTCATCGTTTCATTGGTCGCAGAAACAAAGAGGGACTGTTTTGGCAGCCCCTCTTTGTGCATCTTGCTTTGTTAAGTTGTAAGTATCTCCTAAATCCCTTTCAAAATACGGTAGACCACCGCAGCTTTATATACCGCCAGCGTTGCGGGCATCTGTGCCAGATCACATTTCAAAACGCTCCGGATCTTATTGAGCCGGTAATGCACGGTATTTTTATGAAGATATAGCAAGGTGCCTGTGCTCTGCGTGTTGGATTCCGCATCAAGAAGATAAGTGCATAGCGTCTCAATCAGGATATCACCGTCCGCAGTATCCTTCAGCTTCCTGATGGGCAGCAGACAGTCTGCTACCGCATCTTCCCCCTGCTTCACGGAGTCGATACATGATTGCACATAGCGCACATCACTGTCTGAATAGATCTTGCGCCGCGGATACACAGCGCAGAGCTCTGCAAAGCAGCGTATCATCCGATTATATGCATCGCGGGCCTGCGATGTGTTCTCAAGATCGTCAAAGACACAGCCGCGTGCAGCATATCCCTCTTTTTCAAGCAGGGAGACAAAATCCTCACCCATCTCCCGCGTATTTTCCTCAAGCAGCATCCCGTCGGTTAAGGCGACAATATAGGTGCCGTAGCTATCAACGATGACGATCTTATGGTGCTCCTGCAGGTACACCTTCAGCTTCAGAACAACGTCCAGCTTTTGGCTGGCGGTCAGCTCCTGCCCTGTTCTCAGATCAGAAAGCTGCAAAACCCACATGGTGTTAACGGCACTTATGGAAATGCCCATTTGCTGTGCGAGTCTACGCATTTTGGCGGGATCGTCTGTCAGGACCGCTTCTACCAGCGCATCTGTACCGTCATAATAAGTGCCTTTGTCCCAGATGTTTAAGAATAACGCAACAACATCTACTGCTTGCTGCAGCCTTTCAGGATCCATTTGGTCAAACTCGTCCAGCGCCAGCAGGTGCATCCCTCGATGGGTCTTTGACGGAACGGGTATATCCCACAGTTTGAAACTGTGGCCTTCCAATTCCATTGTCTGCTGTCCCTTTGATAGAGTCTTCCGCTTTTGCAGCATCTGCAAAAGCGCCGGGTAGTCCCATTGGTTGGAAACCGGCCATGCCGCCGCGCCCCTTCGTTCCAGATACCGATCCGTCAGCAGCAAAGTACAGCGCATACGGTCGGACAGCAGGCGCAAGGCGGTGTTGATGTTCCGCTGCTGTGGCTCCAAAAGCGCAATGCTGTTCATCACTTCCGCAGTATAATAATTGCCCTGCATTCGCCGCTTGTGGATATACTCGACTATATCCGTGATCATATCCGAGTATCGGAAGTCCATGCGGCCAAAGGGCATGGCAATCAGCGGGAGGTTGATCTCATCCGCAACGGCAATCAGTGCATCGTCGATCTGAGGAATAAAGACCCCAACGTAAAACAGAACAAGTCCTGCCGCGCCCATGCTTCGCAAATGCCGCAATACACAGCACTGTCGGGCAACATCATCTTTAATGGTCACGAGAGCAGATATAACCAGTTCGTTTCCGACAATTAACTCGTCAGATAATAGATTTGTCTCCGGCCACTCCAGCACACTGACGGAGGACACCGCACGATCCAACCCTTTTGCACCGGCGACTAGCTGCGCTTCACGCAGTGTGGGAAGTCTCAGGCAATCCGCAACGGTCACGTTCATAGGATATCTCCTCTCGGCGGGACACGTACCAACAATCGACACTTTTTCATTCTCATAGTACCAAAGTTTCTGGTGACAGGCAATGTTTTTTTGCACAATTTCTGACCGCTTTTTGTTGTTTCTGCAACTAAAAAGCGCGTCAAAGGGCATCGTTGCTTCCGGATAATGACTGCCGCAGATGCGAGGCGTTTCTCTCATAGAATCGTGCCGGATACAACGCGGGAGCCGGAATCGCCGATAGGTTCTCCGCATTTTGATAAGAATTGAAGATTTTTAAACGGTGCCGTTTGGGGGTAAGGCTTTTGTATAAAGCATAGAATTTTTCCTTGCAGACCTGCCATTATCTCTGAGCACATGTCCATCACCACACAACTGTTGTAAGAACTGTACAGACATGCCTCCTATATTTTGTGTCGTCAAAATGACAGCCATGAGCTGTGCCGGCAGTATTTTCCTCTTGCGTATATAGAACTTATGTTCTATTATGGTGTTTAAGAAAACTGGGAGGAGGACGGATAGATGGGACGGCATATTCTACACGTAGATATGAACGCATTTTATGCATCTGTGGAATGTCAGCGGCGCCCTGAACTGCGTCAAAAGCCGGTGGCAGTCTGCGGTGATCCGGAGGCCCGTCACGGAATCGTCCTTACTGCCAACTATGTAGCAAAGCCACGAGGCGTCAAAACCGGTATGGCTATCTGGCAGGCGAAGCAGGTCTGTCCTGAACTGGTGGTGCTGCCTGCCGATATGGGGGAGTATATCCGGTTTAGCAAAATGGCCCGTGAGATCTACGAAAAATACACCGACCGGATCGAGCCGTTTGGCCTAGATGAAAGCTGGCTGGATGTAACCGGCAGCGTCGGCCTGTTCGGCTCGGCCATGCGTATTGCTGAAGAAATCAGCGAGCGGATCAAGTTTGAGTTGGGGATCACCGCCAGCATCGGCGTTTCAGATAATAAGATCACAGCGAAGATGGGCAGCGACTACAAAAAGCCGGACGCCATCACCCGCATTGAGCGGGATAACTATAAAGAACTCGTCTATCCGTTGCCGGCAGCCGACCTTCTCTATGTTGGCCCTGCCACCGAGCGCAAGCTGCGCAGTGTTGGGATATATACCATTGGGCAGCTTGCAGAGGCGTCGCCGAAGCTTTTGGAATACAAGCTGGGGAAAATGGGGCTGGTGCTGCACACTTTCGCCAACGGGCTTGATGTATCGCCTGTGCAGCGCAGTGATTATATCCGTGCCATAAAATCGGTAGGCAACAGCGCCACCACGCCGCGCGATCTGGTGAGCGACGATGATGTGCGTCTCATGCTGTATCTGTTGGCGGAAAGTGTAGCCAGCAGAATGCGGGAGCTGGCATCAAAGTGTACGGTGGTCGAAGTTGCTGTCCGGGATACGGAGCTGCATTGGTACTGCCGGCAAAAGAAACTGGCAGTTCCCACCTGCTCCAGTGCGGAGATCGCAGAAGTGGCGTTCGACTTGTTCCGTCGCAGCTATTCATGGATAGCGCCGATACGCAGCATCGGTGTGCGCGGCACCGATCTGGTAGATGCGGCTATTGGTATACAAACGTCGCTTTTTGATAACGATAGGCGTCGGAGCGCGTGGGAACAAATCGACGTAGCCGTGGACAGGCTGCGGCAGCGATATGGCTATATGAGTGTGCGCCGCGCCATCACCATGTCTGACCCGGCATTGGGCTGCATCAATCCCAAGGATGACCATACCGTGCATCCGATAGGCTACTTCGCAGGATAGGGGGAATATCCATGGAACTTGAAAAGAAGTATGTGCCGGTGACGGTGCATTTTGACGCCAACGGGAAGATGCGTCCTATCGAGATCGAGTTTGACGAAATGCGCAGATATCATATCGACAAGGTACTGGACGTGCGCCGCGCAGCCTGCCAAAGTGTAGGCGGCGTGGGAGAGAGATATACCTGCCGCATACGGGGCAGGGAGAGTTATCTCTGGTTTGAAAAAGGCCGCTGGTTCGTGGCTGCAAAGGATGGAAAATAAGAAGGAGGCTGCCGGCGTTGCCGACAGCCTCCCTTGCGTAGAGAAAACTACTTACCAATACTTGGGGTACTTGCTGGTGCTCTGCTGTTTTTCGGCATACTGCCACCAGGGAACCTGATTGGCAAAGTCCGTCAGCTTATCCCAGAACTGATCGGCCAGCGTCCCCTTGTCCACGTAGACCGTGACAGTATAGGTCTTGCTGCTGCCATCCTCCATGGCGGCGGTGTAGGTCACGGCATTGGTGAAGTCCACCGTTTCACCGCTGCCAGGTGTCAGGGACTTGACACCGTTTGTGGCGATAACCGGGGTCAGCTTCGTCACATCTGTGCCGCGGGGCAGTGTGATGGTAATGGTATTGGTGGTGTTGTTCACCGCACCGACCACACCGCTGATGGAGAAGCTGGTGATGCCCTTGACAGTCGTTGTGGCCGTCTCCCACTTGCAGGTGATGGTCACATTGCCTGCAGGCATAGTAAAGCGGTTACCGGTGATCTTCACCGTTTCACCACCTGCCACAGCCAGCGAGTAGGTCAGAGAGCCATCGGCCATCTGATAGCCGCTGTCGGGCGTTATGGTTTCACAGTACCCGTATGAGGTATATGTATCACTGCCAGCAGCAAATAGCTGACAACACGGCATGAGCGCAATGCCCTCAAACCGGCATTAAAATGGATGCGGCCGTGAATTCATTGTGCTCGGTATGTATTATTACCCCAAGAAGAGAAGCGTAAGGTAAAACTATAGGAAATGACCGCATATTCATCATAGTCACTGAAGAAAAAAAGATGCAGGGACGAGAGCTGATAGCTCTCGTCCCTGCGTCTTTTGTTTCATGGTCTGGCTCCGGTATAGTCTATGTTGAATATATGAAAGCGTTGTCTCAGGCAAATGATAAGACATCCACTTTCTGCCTGCAAACAGTGTTCACAGCGCAAAGGGCGTTGGCACTTTTTCGTTTCCGCAACCGGTGTGTGCGCTGAAATGTCCACTCGCAGCGAAGGTCTTTTCTATTTGCAGATCGCATCAGGCACGGCGAAAGCCCCCTTACCTTGACGCCGTGCAATGCGGATAGTCCCGCAGCCGTCCGGCGTACAGCCGGGTGTGGGGCAGCTTTAGGAAGTGGATGGGCTGGACGACACGGGCGCGCAACTCACCCGCGCCGCACACCTCTGCGTGCAGCAGCATATCCTCCACAAATTCCGAGCAGTAGTAGCGGTTCGAGCGCTTCCAGAGGATGCGGAAATACGCCAGGAGCAGGCCGCCCAAATTATAGGAAAACTGCTCCCGCCGCGCCCACATGGTCTCCAGCGTCGCCTCCAGCGCCGCGTACCGCTCCTCGGTGATCTCCACCGCAAGGATGACGGCGGTGGTGTCGGAGAAGCGGCGGAACGTCCCCGCGTGGGGGGATTCGATGACGAAGCCGCCCCAAAAGGGGTTATAGGGGTGCCTGCGCCCGAAGGAATACATCCTCGTCAGGTCTCGGGACAGGCTGAGGGAGGCATGGTTATACTCCGCGCCGGTGATCCGCTTCAGAATACGGGACAGCATCGTACCCGTCTGTGTGATGACGATAAAAATCTGCTTGTGCATTCCGTTCATAAGGCTCCTTCGCATGCCGGACGGCCTGTGCGCCGCCGCGATGTGTGGGTCATTTGCGGCTCTTTCCGACGGCTCTCCCGGCAGAAAGGTGCGTCTATCTTATCAATCACGGCGATGGATGTCAAGGCGGTTCTATGTCAAGACCACCTTGAAAAGTGCCGGTATACCGACTTTGTGACAGTTTTGTGACACTTTCCCCGCACTTTTGCGGGGGAAGTTATAGGCTTCCTCTGATATGATACAGACAAGGTTGGTACACGACCTGAATACTTCAAAGAAGGAGCGTAACATACCATGAAAAAGAAAACAGTTTGGAGCCTTTTACTGGCACTGGCAATGACGGTTACAGCCATCGGAGCATCGACTGCGGCATTTGCCGCTGCGCCCAATCAGGCAGAGCCGCAGACCCTCATCGCTACCGAAAATGAGGATGCCATCTGGGATCAGATCGAGGCACTGGAGGAAAAAAGTGATGCCGTATTCCAGAGAAATGAAGCACTGTGGGACAAGGTCGACGAGGCCTGCAATGCCCTGCCTGATGACTACGATTTCGAGAACTTTGACGAGGCAGCGTTTATCCGCAACATGACTACGCTGACGGAGGCAGAGAAGGAAACCCTTTTGAATGACATCAAGGAGCTGAACGAGCTGGACGCCCAGATGGAGAAGCTGTATGGACAGCTGCCCGCCTGCGACAATATGCCGCTTTACGAGAAGGCACTGGAAAAGGCCGATCCCAAGGTGCTGGACGAGATCGACACGCTGGAGCAGGAGTATGACCGCCTCTGTGAGAAGAACGCCGATCTGTGGGACAAGGTGGACGAGGCTTACTTCAACCTGCCGGACGACTACGACTTCGACAACTACGATGAGGCCGCCTTCATCCGCAGCCTGAGCTTCCTGACCGACGCGGAAAAGGACGCGC
>ENA-OURZ01003944-OURZ01003944.1-human-gut-metagenome-genome-assembly--contig:-NODE-3944-length-11819-cov-2.280432_pt1 | contig 11819 bp, 13 predicted proteins | sample MGYA00242073_ERZ509195 | MGnify/ENA primary metagenome ERZ509195 (study PRJEB26280, sample SAMEA2338837) | human gut metagenome | biome: human gut; feature: human-associated habitat; material: faeces...
TGTCAATGACGGGGAGGATTCCTCTGAGTTTGCTGACTCTCACTGCGACCAGCTTAACTATCTGCGCGATGTTTGTGATTTCAAGACCACCTACTACGCGCATTGCAATGATACCGACAGTATCCTCGCCGCTATCCGCGATATCGGAGAGCATCGTTATGATATCGATTATCCCATTGATGGCGCTGTCATCAAGGTGGATGAAATCGACATCCGCAAGAAGATGGGTGCGCGAACCAAAACTCCGAAATGGGCTATTGCTTTCAAGTATCCCGCTGAGGAGAAGGCTACGGTTCTTCGCCGCATCGTATTGCAGACGGGTCGTACCGGCCGCGTCACTCCTGTGGCGGAATTCGACCCGGTACAGCTCGCCGGAACCCGTGTTGAACGTGCTACGCTGAACAACGCAGATTTCATCAAAAATCTGGACATCCGTATCGGCGATACCATTGTGCTGCACAAGTCCGGTGATATCATCCCGAAAATCACGATGGTCGAGAAGGAGAAGCGTCCGGCAGATGCCGTGCCATATGACATGTCCAGTCAGGTTTGCCCTGTCTGTGGCGAGCCTATCGCTTCCGTGAACGGGTCTGTGGACCTGTATTGCACGAACGATTCCTGTCCCGCTAAAACGGTCAACCGCATCATCCATTTCGCGTCAAAGGCGTGCATGGACATTAAGGGTCTTGGTCCTCAAATCATTCAGGACCTGGTCGATAGTCGGTTCATCTCCAACCCCGTAGACCTGTACTGGCTTTACGAGGAAGAATCCGAACTCATCGACATGTACGGTAAAAAGACGGCTAAGAAGCTGCTCGCAGCCATCGAGAATTCCAAGACCCAGAATGCAGACCGTGTTCTTAAAGGTCTCGGCTATCGTCTTATTGGCGGTCATGTTGCTCGTGCTCTGTTTACCCAGTGCAAGGCAACGGACGGAAACCTGCTCGGTTTGTCTGCCTTGTATGTGGATAACATCAAGGATTACAACATCCCCGGTTTCTCTGATGCCATCTATGCCGCTCTGGATGCAATGCTCTCTGACCCTATGTTCAAGCAGGAGGTCACAGCCCTGTACAAGGCTGGCGTCAACCTCGATTACCATGCACCGAATGCATCCGCAAACGGTTCCGCTGAGGATGCTGTATCGCTTTCCGGTAAGACCTTTGTAATTACCGGAACCCTGCCCACGATGAGCCGCGAAGAGGCTAAAACCTTTATCGAAGCACACGGCGGCAAGGTGACCGGCAGCGTATCCAAGAAGACCAGCTATCTGGTCGCCGGTGAAGCCGCAGGCTCTAAGCTTGATAAGGCCAACACTCTGGGGATTCCCGTTCTGGACGAAGCAGGGCTCAAAGCTATGGTAAACGGGTGAGGTGGCACTATGTACGACACCAATCGGTTTATCCATGCCGCTGAGCCTTGCGCGTACCATGAGGCATTTGCCGAAGATATGAGGCGCTGCGACAACGCGCTTGGTATGGGCGGACTCATGGGCATCAACGCTGAATGCTGGCTTGATGTGCTGAACGGTATGACGGATGCTCAGATTGCTGAGTATGTCAGCACCAAGTATAAGCCCGGCATCCTGAATCCGTTCAGGGACACCTCGCTTTACATCAAGCACTAATCTCATCAGCCGTTCCACCTCTCGGGGTGGGGCGGCTTTTTCTTTTGAAATATTGTCTTGACGGCGTTTGCGAACAGCATAGAATGAGTATTGTACAATAGATACCAAACCACGACCAAACATTTATAATCTGACAAAATTCAGACAGGCACCAATCAGGTGACCTGTCTTTTTTTGTTGCAAGACCGCGCAAATGCGGAGAAAGAGGGTTTGAAATGAAAACCATTAAATCCATCATCGTTTTACTCGTTATGATTCCCGCAATGGCTGTCTATGCACTTTTCGAAGCCATCAACGCATTGGCAATCGAGATTGACTTGGTTCGTATCCGCACCATGATGCGTTGCTGCCGTAAGTTTAAGACGTTGTGACTACAAGTCGCTCATTTTTTATCACAAGCCTCGAAAATACGAGGAGAAAGAGAGTCTACCATGAATACCAACACTATCAATTCCAAGAACGTCATTTCCGGTGTCAACGATTTAGCTACCAAGTGTCCTAAGATTTCCGCTATGTGGAGTGCCAAGAACACATACACCCCCAGCGAAGTATCTGTAGGCAGCAACAAGAAAGCGTGGTTCGTATGCCCCGATTGTAAGCAGGAGTTTGAAGCCCGTGTTTTCCATGTTGCAAGGTCCTTGATGCGTGGTAATACCGGTTGCCCTGTTTGCGCAGGTATCAAGGTTGTCCCTGGCATCAATGATTTGGCCACCATATGCCCCAAGGCTTCCGCCATGTGGAGCAGCAAGAATGTCTGCACGCCCAGCGAAGTATCCGCAGGCAACCACAAAAAGGTTGTCTTTGTATGTCCGGATTGCAAGCAGGAGTTTGAAGCTTCTATCTGCAATGTAGGTCATGCCGCAAAAAATGGCAGCACAGGTTGCCCTGTTTGCGCAGGTCGCAAGGTTGTTTCTGGTATCAATGATTTGGCTACCAAGTGCCCTAAGGTTGTTCCTATGTGGAGCGACAAGAACGATTATACTCCCAGCGAAATTTCCGCTCGTTCGGAAAGACGCGCTATCTTCGTATGCCCGGATTGTAAGAAAGAATTCGTGACAAGCGTTCGCGCCATGACGCGGGCTATTGCATCCGGTGCTACCTGCTGTCCCGACTGCAAAATGCGGATGCGTACTATCAGTGCAGCTCGCAAGGATGAGCACGATTATGCGAAATCCGTCGGCACTACGATGACGATGAAGGATGGCAGCAAGGCTACCTGCACCGCTTATCACGGCGTTAATAACATTACCGTTGAGTTCGAAGATGGTTTTGTTTTGTATCATGCTCGCTGGAACCAGTTTGTCCGTGGTGCCCTTCATCACGTGCAGAAAACCGTCAACAAATAACCGGGTGGGCGGCTTTTTTGTTTGTAAAAATCAGAAATTAGTGTTGACAGCACTTGCGAACGGCATAGAATAATAATCGTACCAAAGATACCAGTATCATTACCTGTATAGGTAGTGCAACAATAGCCATATTCACAATCCTCTTTTCTTGAAAAGGACAGACACTCGTCATGGGTGTCTGTCCTTTTTCTTTTGGAGGTTTTTGCAGACTATCTGTTTTTGGTCATGTAGGAGTATTCCTGCATCGTAGTACACCACGATACGGTGATAATAATAGATTTCTTGCCTAAAAAGCGGGACGTACACGCTGCGTTAATGCGAAAATCGTTGTTTTGCTGCAAATACAGCAAGGCATCCTATATACATATCCCAGCCGCGAACGCCGCGTTAGAGCATCTTTTATACATGTTCCAGCCGTGGGTACAACGATAAAGTGCGTAAATATAAAACGAATAACAATCAAAAAAGGAGAATCCTGTATGTTTAGTTTTGACAAGATAGTTTAGCGAGTGGACGCCTTTCTTAGCAGCCATAAGATGTTACGCCATCTTTTCTGGCTGCTGATAGACCGCGTGATACTCGCGCTTATCGCCCAAATTCCAATTCCCGCAATTATCGTGACCGTGATTGCTATAGCAGCGGTCACGATTTTTATCGCCTGTCTGCTTCCTAAAACAACAGACAAACACACAAACAAATAACAATAAACCCCTATCTTGGGGCTCTACCTGCTGTGGAGATGATTTCAAGAGCAGCACGTTGGCCCCACGGTACGGGGTATACTATGAAGGCACATATTCTCAATGTTGGTATCACCAAGAACTACTTCAATGCCGTTTCCAACCAGTTCCTTCCGATGCACAGCGCCGCTTGCGAGCCTATGGACAACATCCTATCGAACAGCACCGGCCCTGTAAACGCTCTGGTTGCGTTCGTACCAGGCTCCGAGAAGGACCTAATCGGCATGGTTACTGCCGACTGGGGCAACGGCATGGACATCGACGAGGTGAGCGAAAGCCTGCAGTTTGGCTCTCGTCACACCGATGAGGGTCCTCTGTGCATCCACGGTGTAGGTCTCAACAACTTCCTGCTGGTCGCTACCCGGAACAAGTATCCGTGGTTCATCGCCACCAAGAAGCCGGAAGAGGGTTCCTACCACCTCGTTGACGGCCCCTTCGACACCAAGATGAAGATTGTTGAGCAGCAGGATATCCCTCTTGCCGACATCGTCATGCGTGATGCCTACAAGCCTCTCGGCGCTCCCTCCACCATCATCTATGTGGAGATGGACAAGAGCACCGCGAGCACTATGCTGACCCAGAATGGCAGCTGCGCTCCGAGCAGGGGTTCCAGCCTCAATGTGCTGCGCCGTTCTATCGCGGAGCATTTCGGCGTCAAGTATCGCAACTACCTCAAGCCCGATGATTCCGGTGCCGCTCCCGCCCGTATCCTGATTCCCGACTATCAGATGGCGAACGGCAAGACTTGCGATGTTTTCGTCAAGCCTATCTTCCAGCGCTACAAGGCTGTGACCGGGACGCATCATCTGAGCGTGAACTACAATGGTCACGATATCCCTGTTTCCGTTGAGGTCGGTCTGCTCAACGTAGCCGCTACTCAGACTCGTGCAGTGACCGGTGGTTATGCCCTGAAGCACTATTATCAGGGGAATATGAGCACCCAGGGTGTGGATATCCAGCTCGGCGACCGCGTTATCGCTACCGCACAGTTGGATACCATCTGGGACCGTGCTCGTCATCCTTCCTTCAACCTGTTCACCGGCACCATCGCCATCGATATCTCTGACCTGCCGCGTGGGTTCCTGAACACCCTCGCAAACAAGTCCAACATCGATTTGAGCGATGAAGGCTGGCGTGCCATCTTCGATGCTGTGAAGGATGCTGTTCCTGTCGTGGAAGACAAGACCTGCCCCCTCGAGGAGTACGCCAAGCAGTTTGCTGAGCGTATCATGAACAACACCGGCAACAAGGTCGAGCTCCAGTTCCCTGTATATGCGAACCGCACTCGCATCGATGTTCTTGAATACATCGACGAGAACCACTGCAACATCTATGATTTCATGAGCACTGCTGCTAACATGAAGTCTGTTGCTGAACTGCGCACGCATTGGGACGGTATGGTCTCTCAAGGTTGCCAGCCGGTTTCCGCTACGATGTTCACCACCAGTCGCGGTCCGATGCTCAGCCACACCTGTGAGGAACTGAACAGCCTTATCCAGTCCATGCCCGATGACAAGATGAAGGCGGCTCTCAAGGTTGCGAAGGGTGATGTTGCGAAACTGCCTCACTACAACCTCGAAATCGTGGTAGACAAGAACCTGCCTCGCCAATCACACCAATACACTTAGCCGTTGCCCTTTGGGGTGACGGCTTTTTTGTTGTCACCTGACAAATAAAATGGTTCCTGTTCCCCTAAAATATAATGCGAGGTATAGCATTTTGTGTAAATACATGCTATAATTGGCATAAAAAGGGAGGGACCGGTATGGCTGAAAACAATAATAACAATGGCAAAAAGAGAAATGACATCTTCACCAAAATCAACGATACTATATCCACTTTTCTAGATGGTTACCCGCCTGCCGTTCAGACCGCTGCAAAAGTCATCGTCTTTGGCGGTATGTTCCTGCTCGTCATTGGTATTTTCCATCTCATTTCGCCTATCATTATAACGGTTGTTGGCAATCTCATGAGCCTCATCTTTACCTACGGCATTTTGGCGCTTATCGTCATTTATATCGTGTACCGCGCAAAACTCGTAATGACCCGCGATGAGAACTCCTTCCTGCTGAACGAACGCTTGAAGTATCAAAAGAAGGAATACGAAGAACGCGAGCACAGAAGAGCAGAGCAAAACAAAAAACAATAAAATCCAATAGAAATCACGCTGTCCAGCTTCGGTTGGGCAGCTTTTTGTTTTTGTAGCGATAATTTCCTGTTGCCAATACTTGCGAATCGCATAAAATTAAACTCGTAGGAAGGATGTGATTGCTTTGAAGCTTTTAGAATCCGTATTAGGGAAGGTAGCTACAATCGGAATGGCTGGCTATCTCTTTGGCTGGCTTTGCTTTATTGCCTGCGTCATCTGCACGCTCGCAAAAGCCGCACAGTGGCGCGATGTGGTCGGCTATTGCGTGTTTCTTCTCGGAGGCAGTTCGATGCTCATTGCCGTTGGCTTTTTGGGGCTTGCGGTCATTGGTCATATTCAGCACAAACAATACAAAAAAGGAGGCAAAGCACTGCCTAAATAATAAGACAGTGCAAAAACAGTATGCAAAACAAGAAAATTCTATTCGCCGCAGCTGTCATGATGGCATCCGTAGTGATGTTTACCGGCTGTGCATCTCAGGAGATTCAGGACCGGAAAGCGGCTTCTGAGGCAGCGGCTATCGCCGCCGCACAGCCCACTGCCACACCGGCACCGACTCCTGCACCTACGCCAGAGCCCATCAATGCATGGTCATTGCTTGACAATCTTCCGGAGTTCGCTGTAGGGACTCTGGATAAGCCCGATATGACATGGACGGATGGGTTGCCTTTGGGTGTAAATCCTCTGACCTATGAGGATGGCGCATTCGTTTCAGGACTCTATTCCTCTGCATCCGGCAGCTCTACACAAATCAAGAGCGTGTCCGTGAAGGATTTGAACGAGATGCCGATTTCCGGATACCTGAAATTGTCAGTTCTGGAAACGGGGGAAACGGTCATCGACAGTATTGAGGATGCCGTAACCGGAGAAGGTCTGGAAAAAGATATCTCGGATTTCTGTGTCTGTACCGAGGGTGAGAATGGGGAATCCGCCAACTACTACCAGATTGGCTTTAATGGTGGCCCGGTATCGAATGTCATGGACAGCACCACGGCTGCTGCAGACGGCATGACTATCGGGAACGCCTTTGAGAATGGGCTTTTCTATTCGACGATGAAGCCTTCCGCTCTGAAGGATTTCCCTGTTGACGGCACGCCCGAGGAGAAGTTCAACGCCCTCTATGCGGTGTTCGGCACCCCGAATGGCCTTTATTGGAAGAACAGCCCGACCGGCACGCAGTATACTTCCTTTGATGAGTTCCGTGACGCGGAGTACAATAAGGAGACCGGGGCCAAGTCCTTCTACCTCGTCTGGAACTACGAGGACTGCACTGTTGTGGCATCCTGCAGCGACCAGTTTGACAGTGCCGATGTGAAGGGCACGGCTATCATCGATATCTATGAGTTTCCGGTATTGCAGGGCACCGAGTACATCAATGAAGCCAGCACAGATACTTTCTGGGGATATCTTGGTTACGGTGATGCGCCTGTCCGTCTGACGGGTCTGTATGCGACTATGCCCGGCGCACCTGCTGAGGACGCTGCCGCTGTTCCGGAATCTGATACAGCAACCGAGTCCGGTGCTGCATCTAATGCTGAAAACGCTGCGGATTCTGATTCTGCTGCGAGCGAGAGCACCGATTCTTCGTCTGAGGCTGTAGATTCTTCTGACACCGTCCAATAATTTTCTCAGATTTCACCTTTAAGCCCTTGCGCGAATGTGCGAACCGCATACAATGAAAAATGTACGATGGATACCAACCGAAAGGTAATTCACACATTCACAGTTCTGAACCGTTAAGGCAGACTTTCCAGTCACATGGAGAGCCTGCCTTTTTTTGTTTTGAAATTTGATTGCAGGAGCCTTTCGGGGTATGCATCGTAAATTTTTTTTTTAAGGAGTTTGTTCAAAATGGACGATAACGCTTACCTCGACACTATCAAAGACATTAACTGGGATACCTTCTACCAACAGAAGATGGCTCTTGAAAGCCTTACCGATTACCTACACCGCAACAAGGAACAGGAAAACGGTATGTTTGGCAGAGCCGCTGCCTGGATGGAGGGTATCCTGACCATGATGGACGGGTTCACGGATGCTGCTGCAGACGAGAACGCGTTCAGTTATCCCGCCCGTGACGAAAATGACCGGCACCTAGATTCCCGATTCAACGATGTTCTTGACCAGTACCCGCAAGCTTCGGCTTGAGATTTTTGATTAAGGAGGAATTTACAAATGCGAATTCGGGAAGGGTGTATTTTAACCGCCACCAATAGCAGCGACGAAAGAGTCAAGTCTCTTATCGGCTGCAAGGGTGCCTTGCATGTCGTAAACGGCGAGCCTCTTCGGTTTGTCGTGGGGACAAATGAGAACGCTCGCTCTTTTACGACTGCCACGACAAAGCGCCTCGGCGTAATTGGCGTGAATATTTTCGTTTCAACCGTTACCGGGACCGAATACACATTCGAGTTCCGTTGATTTCACCAAATACGGCTGCTGTTCAAGAAGAGCAGCAGCCGCGTTTTTTGTTAAAGGAGTTGATTTATTTGAATATCATTACTCGTGCTTCCGTAAAGGAGCGCATCCACGTCGAACAAATCATTCGCAGCCAACCGCGTATGCACAACAGCGACCTTGTCGATATTGTGACCATCCCGGTTCGGAAATGTTTAGGACTTTCAATGGATGTCTACAAGCCAGTCGGAGAGTTCAAAGAACCACTACCCATCATCCTGGATGTTCACGGCGGGGGCCTGATTGCCGGCCGCAAAGAACAGAACCGCAATCTCGGTATCCAACTGGCAAGAAGAGGCTATATCGTTTTTATCCCCGATTACCGTCTGGTTCCAGAAACGGATATCTTCGGACAAATCTCGGATATTCTCGATGCGCTCGCAGTCATTGAAGCGAAAGCGGCAGAGTTCGGCGGAAATATCGAAAAACTCTTCGTTACCGCAGACAGTGCCGGTGCTTTCTTGGCCTCTATGGCCGTTGCTTCGTTACACCATCCTGCCGAGATGCAGCCGGTCATCCGCCGCCTTGAAAGGTATATCCCGCAAAAGGTTCAGGCTCTCCGCGTGACTGCCATGGGTTTTCAGAGTGGGATGTTCTACCTTTACAAAGGTCAGGTTGGATTGCTGGCGAACAACTACATGCAGAAGGGATGGCGTAAAGAGAAGTACGCTTCCTATATTCGTCCCGAATACTATTGCAAGCTGCTGCCACCGTGCTTTCTTTGTTCCGGAAAAGGAGATTTCCTGAAAGGACAGACAAAACATTATGTAAAGCTACTGAAAACCAACCACAAGTACCATCAATTCGTATTCTGCAATGTAAAAGAAGCCGACCACGCTTTTGCCGCACTTCATCCGGAAACGGCATGGGAGCAGATGGCAAACGATGAGATGCTGGCGTTCTTTTACCGCTGCGCACGATAAGCTAAGGAGAAATCATGGCACACCAAAAAATTATCGACTCTGTGAAGAAACAGGGTCAAGTAACCATCAAAGACCTCGATGAGTTCCTTCGCTTCGTTATCAACGAATACGATATGCGGACATTAAATAACAACTATATCAGCATTCTCATTCCCATGCAGCTCGATGTCAACAATGTGTTTGGACTCGATGTCTGCAAAAGAAGTGATGACGACTATGTAATTTTGTATTCATGCTGGTATCTGAACAAGGATGTTTTCGGCAGACAATTTGAAATGCGGCTGTACCACTACGACAACTCTAACGACGATGACGACCTCGGACTCGATATTGTTATGACACAGAGTCAGTACGATGCAGTCCTGCAGAGATTTGAGGAGCAGTACAAAAAGGCTTACGGAGTTGCCATTGAAAGGGGCTGGAAAGACTCTCTTTTTGACTGCGGCGAAAACGAGGAGGAAGAAATTTGAATATCAACCGTTACGCACTTTGCAAGGAGCGCTCATTACAGAAAATCATTAAGAATCAGCCGAAACCCAATACAACTGCAATCGGAGTTTGCAGCGAGACACAGGTTACGCATCACAACATCACGAAAAGAAATGATGAGTGCCTGCCCATCTCTGCGTTTGTTCCGAAACACAAGGAAGGGGATGACAAGAAATTCCCCGTTATCATCGACATCTACGGCGGCAATTTCGTTGCAGGACGCAGTGCTCTGAACACGAATTTTGGGGCATGGTGTGCGGAACAGGGATATCTGACCTTTATTCCGGAATACACCCCAGTTCCTGAAACGAACTTGTTCGGACAACTCGGCAACCTTTTGAAGGCGTTCGTTGTCATCCATCGCTGTGCAGAACGGTATGGCGCGGATATGTCCAGAATGTATCTGGTAGGTGACGATGCAGGTGCTGCACTGGCTTGCCTTGTATACGCTCTTCTCTGGAACCCTGTATCCATGCAGCATCTCGAAGATGAACTTCCGTTCGATGTACCGCAGGAAGCAAAACTTTCGTTCAAGGCTGTCTGCTTGCAGAATGGTATCTTCAACCTTTCCTGCAGAAAGATGAGCGCAATCGCGCCCTATCTCATTGAAAAGGATTGGAAGAAGACCAGCTACGCTGAGTGCCTGTTGCCTAAGACTTACGCCAAGATGCTGCCTCCGTGTTTTCTCGTCACGAGCATTACTGATGCTCATAAGCGTGACACGAATCAGTTGGCTTGGCAGTTGAAGTTGAAGGGTACGAGGTGTTCGGTACATTCCGCAAACAATCTCTTTGCGAAAGAAAGCTTTGCTGCACGGCATCCCGAAACTCGGTATTCGCAGGCAGCCAATTCGGCTATGCTTGCGTTTTTCGAAAACAAATAACGCAAAAAAAGGAGAATCACAATGGCTAATTATCACAAAAGGAACAGCATCCGTGCTGTCCAGTGGGACCCCGAAAACGCGCAGAGCTTCAAGGACATCAAGAAGCTGGTTGCCGAAAATCCCGGTCTTGGCTGGAAAGTGAGGGATAATATCATCCACAACTGCGTCACCATTTACAGCTATACCCATGACGTGATGCGTATCATGCCCTACGAATATCTGGTGGAGGGCAAAAAAAACAGTCTTTTCATCGTTCCAGCTGAATCTTTTGAACTCATGTACGAGCTGGACAATTACGCCAATTTCTGAAAGGAGCTATCGCAATGGCTGAATTTAAGAAAACGTGGCAAGAATTTTCCCTCATTCATGTGGGGGATGAATTGCCACAAATCTTAGGTTGCGCAAACGTGCGAACCGCGTAATATATAAAATATAAGGTGGTGACAAGCAATGGCTGTTGTAAAGCTGAATCGCGCAATAAAATATAGAGCGTATCCTACTGAGGGGCAGGCTGTATTGCTTGCCAAAACCTTCGGTTGTGTTCGCTTTGTGTGGAACCACATGCTCACTGACGCACAAACTTTTTTAGATGAAGCCGGTGTGTTTTTTATTCCAACGCCCGCTAAATACAAAAAAGAGTTTCCATTTCTCAAGGAAGTGGATAGTCTTGCACTTGCAAACACGCAGCTTGATTTGAAAGATGCAAACAAGCGGCATCTGGAGAGTCCAAAAACCGTTGGCGTCCCAAGGTTAAAAAGCAAACATAAAAGCGGCATGTCGTATACAACGAATAACCAGAAAGTGCAAAATAAAGATGGCAAAATCAAAAACACAGTTTATGTTGTCGGCAATCTTATTCATTTGCCAAAGGTTGGTGACATAAAAGTCAAAGTACATCGCCAACCGGGTGCTGGCTGGATACTGAAAGGTGCTACTGTCAGCTGTACTCGCAGCGGTAAATATTTTATTTCCCTGCTGTATGAATTTGAGAAAAATATCCAGCCTGTTGTTCCTACTAAAGAAACATCCTTGGGCTTGGATTACTCTTCCCATGACTTTTATGTTGACAGCAACGGCGAAGTTGCTAACTATCCGCGATTCTATCGTCAGAGTGAAGAGAAACTTGCAAAGGAGCAGCGTAAGCTGTCTCGTATGAAAGTAGGTTCTCACAACTATGACGAGCAACTACATAAAGTTCAGCTTCTGCA
>ENA-OURZ01003961-OURZ01003961.1-human-gut-metagenome-genome-assembly--contig:-NODE-3961-length-11790-cov-2.481721_pt1 | contig 11790 bp, 6 predicted proteins | sample MGYA00242073_ERZ509195 | MGnify/ENA primary metagenome ERZ509195 (study PRJEB26280, sample SAMEA2338837) | human gut metagenome | biome: human gut; feature: human-associated habitat; material: faeces...
GGCTTTAATATTTTCAGCAAGAAAAGGAGAAAACGATGGCAAAAGAAAAGAAATTTATCACATGTGATGGTAACGCTGCAGCTGCTCATGTAGCTTACATGTTCAGCGAGGTATCGTGTATCTATCCTATTACTCCGTCGTCTCCGATGGCAGAGTATGTAGACGAATGGGCTGCTAAAGGTAGAAAGAACTTGTTCGGGGAGACAGTAAGAGTGATGGAAATGCAATCAGAGGCAGGTGCTGCCGGAGCCGTTCACGGTTCTTTGCAAGCTGGTGCGTTAACCACGACCTACACGGCTTCTCAGGGATTATTATTAATGATTCCTAATATGTATAAGATTGCAGGTGAATTACTTCCTTGTGTTTTCCATGTGAGTGCTCGTGCTTTGGCTGCTCATGCACTTTCTATTTTCGGTGATCATGCAGACGTTTACGCTGCTCGCCAAACCGGTTTCGCTATGTTGGCCTCCGGTTCAGTGCAAGAAGTAATGGACCTTTCTGCCGTATCACATTTGACTGCTATTAAGTCAAGAGTTCCTTTCGTTAATTTCTTTGATGGTTTCCGTACCTCTCACGAGATTCAGAAAATCGAAGAGTTGGACATGGAGGAAATTCGCGGATTGGTTGATATGAAAGCTTTGCAGGAATTCCGTGACCGGGCTCAAACTTCAGAGAACCCTGTAACAAAGGGAACCGCACAAAATCCAGACGTGTATTTCCAGGGTAGAGAGGCTGCCAATAAGTTCTATGATGCAGTACCTGACATCGTGGCTAACTATATGGATGAAATGTCCAAGATTACAGGTCGTACTTATCGTCCGTTCGTTTATTACGGAGCTAAAGATGCCGAGAATATCATCATTGCTATGGGTTCCGTGATCGAGACTATTCGTGAGGTGATCGATTATAAACTTGCTCAGGGAGAGAAAGTGGGTATGATCGCTGTTCATTTGTATCGTCCGTTCTCTGCTAAATATTTCATGGAAGCAGTTCCCGCTACCGTAAAACGTATTGCGGTTCTTGACCGTACAAAAGAACCGGGAGCAACCGGAGATCCATTGTATCTTGACGTGAAAGACGTGTTCTACGGACAAAAGAATGCCCCGATGATCGTTGGCGGACGTTACGGGTTAGGTTCTAAGGATGTAACCCCGGGACAAATTATCGCTGTTTACAAGAATTTGACTATGAACGAGCCGAAAAACCAATTTACTATTGGTATCGTGGATGACGTGACTTTTCGTTCTCTTCCAGTTGAACCGGAAGTGAAGGTGAATTCAGATCATATGTACGAGGCTAAGTTCTATGGTTTAGGTTCTGATGGTACAGTAGGTGCCAATAAAAACTCTATCAAGATTATCGGTGGAGCAACCAATAAATATTGCCAAGCTTATTTCGCTTATGACTCAAAGAAATCAGGTGGTTTCACGGCTTCTCACCTTCGTTTTGGTGATGATCCTATCCGTTCAACCTATTTGGTAACTACTCCTGACTTCGTAGCTTGTCATGTGCCTGCATACATTCACATGTATGATGTGTTGAAAGGTTTGAAAAAAGGCGGTTCTTTCTTGTTAAATTCTCTTTGGGATGAGAAAGAGGTAGGTGAACACCTTCCGAATGCCATGAAACGTTATTTGGCTGAAAACGAAATTAATTTCTATATTATCAACGGAACGAAGATCGGTCAACAGTTAGGTTTGGGCAACCGTACCAATACGATCATGCAGTCTGCTTTCTTTAAAATCACAAACGTGATTCCTTACGATTTGGCTGTTAGCGAAATGAAAAAAGCTATCGATAAGTCATACGGAAAGAAAGGTGAAGCCATTGTGAAAATGAACTATGCTGCTGTTGATGCAGGTGGTTTGGCTGAAAACGTGGTGAAAGTTACCGTTCCTGCTGAATGGAAAAACTTGAAAGACGAGACGTGCGCTCATGACGAAAACCGTCCGGAATTTATCCGTAACGTGGTTGACGTGATGAATGCTCAGAAAGGTGATGATCTTCCTGTTAGTGCATTTGCGGGACGTGAAGACGGAACTTTCCCTGCAGGTACTTCTAAATTTGAAAAACGCGGAATTGCTATCAGTGTTCCGGAATGGCAAGTGAATAACTGTATTCAATGTAATCAATGTGCTTACGTTTGTCCTCACGCTGCAATTCGTCCGTTCTTGATTACTGATGAAGAATTGGCTGCTGCTCCTGCCGGAACAGAAACCAAACCGGCTATCGGTAAAGAACTTGCGGGATTGAAGTTCAAGATTCAGGTATCTCCGTTAGATTGTACGGGTTGTGGTAACTGTGCTGATGTTTGTCCGGCTAAGGAGAAGGCATTGATCATGAAACCGCTTGAATCTCAAGAGGCTGAAATCGCTCGTTTCGAATATATGGATAAGAAGGTTGGCTACAAGAAAGTAGTTGAGCCGAATAACGTGAAGAATTCTCAGTTCCAACAACCTTTGTTCGAGTTCTCCGGAGCTTGTGCCGGTTGTGGTGAGACTCCGTATATTAAGTTAATTACTCAATTGTTCGGTGAGAGAATGATGGTGGCTAATGCTACCGGATGTACTTCAATCTATGGAGGTTCAGCTCCTTCAACTCCGTATTGCAAGAATTATCAGTCAGGACGTGGTGTAGCTTGGGCTAACTCATTGTTCGAGGATAATGCCGAGTATGGTCTTGGAATGGCAGAGGGTAATAACCGTTTGCGTGATCGTGCTAAGAGATTGTTGGAAGAGAACTTGTCAAACTTCTCTGCAGAAACTCAGGCTGCTGTTAACGAATGGCTTGCTGCTTTCGAGGATGGAGAGAAGACTTTAGTTGCCAGCGATAATATGTCTGCTGCTTTGGCTAAAGAAAATTCAGCTATTGCTAAAGAGATTTTAGAATTGAAGGCTTACTTCACGAAGAAATCTCAATGGATCTTTGGTGGTGACGGATGGGCTTATGATATCGGTTATGGCGGTTTGGATCACGTGTTGGCAAGCGGTCACAACGTGAACGTGTTGGTAGTTGATACCGAGGTATATTCCAATACTGGAGGTCAATCTTCTAAATCAACACCTGTTGGTGCTGTGGCCAAATTTGCAGCTAGCGGTAAACGTGTTCGTAAGAAAGATTTGGGTGCAATGGCAATGTCTTATGGTTATGTGTACGTGGCACAAGTTGCTATGGGATCTAATCAAGCTCAATATCTGAAAGCGTTGAAAGAGGCAGAGGCTTATGACGGACCTTCATTGATCATCGCTTACGCTCCGTGTATCAACCACGGTCTGAAAGCAAGCATGGGTAAATCTCAGGCTGAGGAGAAGAAGGCTGTTGAATGTGGATACTGGCAATTGTACCGTTATAACCCAGCGTTGGAAGAAGAGGGTAAGAATCCGTTCCAATTGGATTCTAAAGAACCAGATTATAGCAAATTCCGCGATTATCTAATGGGAGAGGTTCGTTTCAACTCCTTGTTGAAAGCTGCTCCGGAAGAAGCCGAGAAATTGTTTGCTAAGACCCAGTCTGATGCTAAATGGCGTTATGAAGGTTACAAACGTCGTGCAGAAATGAAATATGGAGAGTAAGGTCTCACGTTAATAATAGAAGAAGATCGCCCGGAGTTATTTCCGGGCGATTTTTTTTGTAGATTCTACTGGCAAGCCATAAACACAACTCTTTTGTATTATCCGAGTCTTCATTTTAATATATTCTGAAAAATGAAACAAAACACACCCGTATATGATGAAATTATCTAAATACGGTTCAATTGTTAATTTTAATTACTTCATTAGAGGCACGATAGATTGTAAATACACTATAAATAGTACTAATTCTTGATTTACTGAAAGTATTTTTGTATTGTATAAAATGAGAAGGAATAATGGATAATAATTAGGTATTTTTTGGTAGATGACAATTACAGTTACTTGTTTCAAGTAGAAATGATGATTAAATGTGTTTTGATCATGCTGGGGTTGTTAGAAGTAAAATAAAACCTTTTTGTTTATCTCAATTTGATGAGTGTATATTGGACTATTTGTAGTTGGAAGGAATGATTAAGAAAATACATATATTAGGAATAATTTTGGCATCTGTTCTACTGGTGTCCTGTATCGAGGAGCGTTTAAGTGCGGATGATACAGAGAATGCATCGGCCTATTTACAGGTGCGAGGGAACAGTTTGTTGAGTTCAACAGACCCGCTTGATAATGAGATTAAGAGCCTTAGGATACTTGCGTTCAAGAAAAGCACTGGACAATGTGTAAGCAACAAATTGTATAGTGCAGAATTAAACGATGTGATTAATCATCCTATTGATGAAGGTGTGTATGATTTCGTGTTTTTGGCGAATGAGCCGAACTTGGTGAGTGTTTTGGATGGTTTAAATGGGATTAATGATTACGCCGATCTTGGAAATATCACGTATCCCGAACAAGCTTTTAGATCTGATGTATCCATTCCGATGTTTCAAGAATTAAAGAATGTAGAAGTTCTTCCTGACCGAGGTGGTGCAAGAGTTGATGGAGGGGAAATACAAAGTCTGGTTGAGTTGCAATTAGAACGGCTTGGTACACGCGTGGATATTGTGTTGGAAGGAGAAGAGGATTTAACGAATTATTTTAAAGGAATTACTTTTTACAATCTTCCGGAAGGGATCACGTTGATGTCAGCAAGTAATGCCTCGCTTGGTAGAAGTAAAAATCGGAAATTTACATTGACAGATGATGCCAGCTATTTCACGAGTGTTTTCCCAGCTTGGAGCAACAATCTCGTGGTATCGTGTGGGTAAAGAAAATCACTCGTTTCATCTTGCCTTTCAGTAATTTTTCACCTGAAGATGACGAAAGCAAGGCTATTACATTAAAAGTTGATATGGAGAATCGGCATAGCCCTTCTTGTCACTTGAAAATACAGGCCAAGGGAGTGGCCGGAGCTTCGAAGGATAACTACACTTTACCTTATAATTCTGCACTTTTACTTACTGGTACGATTAAATCTCCTTTGAATCTTAATATTCAGGTAACACCTTGGGGTGAAGAAAATCATAATTGGCAAGTGGGGAATTTTTACTTGAATGTTTCTGATATTAACGTAAGTATTACCGATTTCAATGGTGCGAGGATAACTTTCTCGTCTAATATGCCTAAAGTTCACGTTTTGCCGGATCTGTATGTCGGGGAGGAGCAAGTTGTAAATATGTCTACAGGAAAAGTCTTTAATGATTTGGTTTTTACTCCCGTGGTAAATAGCCCTTGGTTTGCACAATATGGCAACCCGGTGCATGATGGGAAGTTTGTGAAGTATGAGACATCCCGTTTTAGTTATATCTATGATACTGAATCTAAAACAGGTTCGGGATATATGGATATTTTACTTGATGAGTATAATGAAATACATAATAAGACCTTTCGTTTAGTTTTATCCGGAGAAGTTGATGGAGAAAAAAAATTGCAACGAGAAATTAAAGTACATACTCGTCAAGAAGGCTATCGTTTTGATGGAATTTATTGGGATGGACCGTATGTTGGGGCTTTTTTTAGGGACGATGAAAAAGGAGAACGTATTATCACGGGGCAGCAGCCACGACTTGAAAATACGACAGATCTTTCCGAGTGGCAAGTGTGGATAGAGAAAGGAGATGGAGATATCGTTTTGAGTACAACTCCTAGTTTTGACCCGTTTGTTGGTACGGCTACACCCGGTGACGCCGAGGATTATCCGGTACGTCCTAACGAATTTAAACAACATGAATCTGGAAGTTATGTTACGGGAAGAGGTCGAGTTTATTTTCGAGTTGCATGGAAAAGGGAAAATCCTAATCCTGTCATTGATAACGGGCTCAAACAACCGAGATATGCAGTAGTTTGTTTGTCTTATAGGCGATCAACGGGTTGGAGTCCTCTTTCACGTATTTATATACGACAAGGAGAAGCTGCTGATTATTTAATGACAAATGGGGATAATATCCAGCTTGGTCCTTTGGCCAATAGAACTCGGACAGAAGCAAGAAAAATAGCTGTTTTTAATCTGACAACTACTAAATATAAGAATGGTGGAGAAAATAATTATGAAGATTTATCGCAGATAAAGAGTGGCGTATTCGTGAAATATCCGAGTCAAGCCGGGGTATTTTTTCAGTGGACTTCAAATGCTCATCCTCGCAGGGCATATCATCCAACAAAACCAGTGAATGGATATTCTTCAACGGATGATTGGGATGATATTTTCGTGGGAGCTCGACCGATGTGGGATAATGGATCCGGAACTGATTATGCATGGAATCATAAGGACATTTCTGAAGTTTGTCCTCCGGGATATCATCGTCCGAATGATGGATACACAAATCAGATAGCGTATAACGGGCCTTACCCGAATTTTGAACGTACTTTGCCGTTACCGGTAGAACGTTCCACTCATGATGGTGACCCTGCAAGTAATAGCAATGATCAAATGTATTCGGAACAAATTGAAAAATCAGAATGGAGGCAATCGTTGGCGCTTAATCCTGTTGCGGGAGAATTGGTATTGGGAAATGAAGCGATACTTGATGAGCAGTATCCCGCAGAACGTGTGGGATGGAAAATTTATCGTTACCCAACTTCTCCAAGCTTTCGTGAGGATGGTGAGGATGAGAATATAAAAGCCGTAGATGGTTTTTATGCGGATGGTTATTTCGATCGTCGTCCTATCCAGAAGCAACAAATTGCTAATGGAACTAATCGTTACGGGGTTAGTGTTAATACGTCACAGGTTGCTTACCGGGGATGTGTGTTCTATAATTCAGCGACTGGGGCTTCTGTATTTTTTCCTGCTGGAGGGCGTAAGGAATTGAAAGGTAGATTGATGTATGCGGGGGAGACTGGCTATTATTGGTCCTCTTCTGTGTCCCCGATATTTCCTAATTCGATGTATAATGCGTGGGCTCAGGAAAGTCGTCGGGATTTGGTAGGAAATGTATCAACTTCAATCTCAGCGGGACATTTAATTAGATGTTTCCGGGATAATTGAATTTAATATATATTGAAATGGGGGATATTAAAATACATATAATTTATTTGTTGGTGTTACTGACTTTTTTTTCGGCTTGTTCAATAAAAGAAGAAGTGCCGGGTGAACCTGTTACGATAGGGGAAACAAAGGTTCGATTTGAACTTTTCACGAAAGCTGGGACTTATGGTCTTCCTGTTTCTCGTGCCGGAGAGAATGAAAGTGTTGTGGATCAACAACCGTGGGTACTTGTTTTTCTAGGAACAGGTGGAACGGCTAGTTTTGTGGAGGCAGTTCAGGCTGAGTTATATAATGGTAAAACATATGTTTATCTGGAAGAACAAGCGGGAAATTGTCAATTATTGATATTGGCAAATTCTCCAAGTCGATTTTATATGAATGGAGTTGGATATGCTTATACAGCCGACAATTTTGTAAATACTTTAAGAGGACGTGATCTTGATTATGCTTGTCGGAATTTGCTTACGGAGGCATTAATAGATCCACAATATACGGTACCTTATATCGGGCAAAAATTACCGATGAGTGATTTGGTCAATTTGTCTAAAATTGATGCTAGTGTAACAATCCCGAATATACAATTGAAACGTATAGTTGGGAAAATTGTAGTAGAAAATACAGATGCGGATTTTGTGCTGGAGGGAATTACAGTTGTGACGAATGTGGCTAAAAATTCGAAGTTACATAACTTGACAGATGCATTGGAACAAAATATCGGAGCGGACAATTTAGTGGAATATAGAAAAGATGATTCGTATGCGCTAAATATAGTTGATGCGGAAGAAATTGTAACGGGAGGGCAGACAACAAAGAATAATCCGCTCTATGTTTATGAAACCCATAGTTTATCGAATGATACTTATCTCGTGATTCGGGGACATTATAAAGGGGAGAGTTTTTTTTATAAAATGGCTCTTGTGAATAATGATCAACACGTATTGGATATCTTGCGTAACACGGAATATATCTTTACAATAACTTCGGTTAGAGGGAGAGGATTTATTTCGATGGCAGATGCTAAAGCTTCTCTGGCTTCCAACACGAATTTGGATTATTCCATTTTAGTACAAGAGGAATCCAGTTACGAGATTGTTAGTAATAACGAATATTATTTGGGAGTAACGAATTCTCATTTTGAAATTTATGCCTCGGCAGCTTCAGGTACGGCGTATGTCGCATTTTCTTTAATAACAGATTGTAAGTCGGAAAGTATAGGAGAACGAACGATAACGGCAACAAGCGGTTTGAGGATTGTTTCTCCTGTGGATGGAATGATACCGGTTTCAACAACTTTACCTTCTCAGGTAAAAATAGAGATGCTGGCCGGGTTTACTTCAGGTGAAATTGAATTACGTTTGGGAAATTTGAGAAAGACTGTAACGGTAAAAAGACGGGAGCAAGTAACCAGTAGTGGTACAATAATTAGTTCATTTATAGATGATGGTTATTATATTTCTGCTTACGTGGAAGATTATGTGAACCATAGTTGGTTAAAATTGGGACCGGAAGAGGGAGAGGTGCGTAACGACCCGGATTATATATACGTGGATAACGGAAAGATTAAATTATATGTCGAAAAGAACACGTCCGGCAATAGAGAGGGGGTCGTGTACGTTTCGGTAGGAAAGGGGATAACTCAAAGAATAAAAGTTTATATCACTCAAGGGATACCTTCCTCTTGATTGTAGGTCAACTATAAAACAAAACTATGATTAATATTTATTTTTTTATTTGCTTGTTGTGTTATGCCGGAGGCGTATGCACAGAAAGTTGCCGTGAAAAGTAACTTGCTATATGATGCAACAGCAACATTCAATCTGGGAGTCGAATTCGGGTTAGCCCGGAAATGGACATTGGATGTACCTGTGAATCTAAACCCATGGAAATTCAATGATGGAATGCGGTTACGGCATTGGGGTGTACAGCCTGAAGTCCGTTACTGGTTTTGTGAACGATTCCGACGTACGTTTATCGGTTTACATGCTCATTACGCAGATTTTAACGTTGGTAATTTTCCTGACTGGTCTTTCATAAGTGAGAATATGAAGCAAAATCGTTATGAGGGGTATCTATACGGGGCTGGGATTTCTGTCGGTCATGCATGGATTCTGAAAAAGCGCTGGGGGATAGAGGCTACTATTGGTTTGGGGTATGCTCGTATCGTCTACGATAAATATCCTTGTGCGGAGTGTGGTTCTCGTTTGAAATCTGATACTCGTAATTATTTTGGGCCTACAAAAGTGGGTATTTCACTAATCTATCTAATCAAGTAAAATATGAGAATAATGATACGATATACGGCTTTCCTGTTGGTTGCTTTCTTGTTAGAGACATTAACTTCGGAAGCCCAGCCAAAATCCTCTTATACCGGGACTATTAATATCAATCCGGAACGAGTGTTGCAAGCAGGCAAAACGCTTTACGTGGAAATGGATATTATTCTGGATCACGTAAAAGTGAAATCGGCGGGAGCGGTTGATATTATTCCCCGGTTAGTGTCTGCTTCGGATACACTTGTGCTTCCTAAAGTTTCGCTTAAAGGGCGTAACGAGTATCTAACCTACGAGCGGGTTCTTTCCTTGATGAGTCTTTCTGAACGATCGGTTTATTCCCCCTCTTATCAAGTGGTGAGAAACTTGAAGGTTGAAAATCAAACGATAGAGTATCGCTATACACTTCCTTTTGAGGCTTGGATGGCGGAAGCCTATCTGGATGTTCAGAAAGATGAATGTGGTTGCGGGGAAGTGGCTTGGATGGAAGTGGAGACAATCGATACCGTGAAGCTGGATATTATTCCGTTTCCTTACCGGATAGTTCCCTACTTGGCTTACGTGCAGCCTGTGCCCGAACCGGTTAAAAACCGGGAAAAACAAGTGGAGGCTTTTTTGGATTTCGAGGTGAACCAAACTTATATTCAGCCGGAATACATGAATAATCCCTTGGAATTAGCGAAAATTCGGGCGATGATTGATGAATTGCATGTCGATCACGATATTACAATTAACCGATTGGATCTTATCGGGTATGCTTCTCCGGAAGGTTCTTTGGCCGGGAACAAACGACTGTCCGAAGGAAGAGCTTTGGCATTGAAAAATTATCTGGCAAGACGCTATTCGTTTGCACCTTCACTTTACCACATCGTTTTCGGCGGTGAAAATTGGGAAGGTTTACGTAAAGCTTTGACTGATCTTGATGTAGTATACAAGGCTGAAATTGAGTTGATTATAGATAATTATGACGGGCAAAAGCGAAAAGAGCGTTTGATGAAATTACAAGGAGGGGAGCCTTATCGTTATTTACTTCGGAATATTTATCCGGGATTACGTGTTGCCATTTGCAAGGTGGAATATCACGTTAAAAATTTCAACGTGGAAGAAGCCAAGGAGATTATGAAGGTGCGTCCGCAGAACTTGAGTCTTAACGAGATGTATTTGGTGGCAAATACTTACTCGAATGGATCTCGTGAGTTTATTAACGTGTTTGAAACTGCCGTGAAGTTGTTTCCGGAAGATGACGTTGCTAAATTAAATGCGGCAATAGCGGCGCTTTCTCGTGGTGATATCGAAATGGCAGGACAATTCTTGGATCAGGTGAAATATCGGGAACTACCAGAATATGCGAATGCGGCGGGAGGACTGGCTCTTCTAAGAGGCGATTATGATGTTGCTGAAAGATTCCTTCAAGCTGCTTCTGATGCCGGACTTGAAGTTGCTGGAAAGAACTTGAAGGAGCTTGGTAAGAAGAAAGCGAATGATTTGGAAATAAAATCTAGGATGATTAATGAATAAGAATAAGGTGGAATAAACCAATAAATAATAATTTGATAAATAAACCAATCAATTTTTTAACAAATAAACAACCAATTTTCAATTAAACTTTGTAACTATGAAGAAGATGTATTATTTTGCTGCAACCCTTTTAATAATGTTGTTTGCAGCGTGTAGCAATGACCATATTGGTCAAGATGATGATGACGGGATTGTAACGGATCCTACTGGGGAGGCTTGGATTTCTTTGGATATTAAGACTACCGCACCGAAGGCGTTAGGTAGAGCATTGAATAACCCGGATAAGGAGATGGGTACTCCGGCAGAATCTGCCGTAAGCAAACTCCGAGTTATTTTCTTTGACGAGAATCGGAATGTAACTGCTGACAAGTCTTTTACTGTTGGTACTAATTCGGAAGCTGGAGAACCCGGACAACCGGAAGGAATTTTTGGAACGGCTTTTAAAGTTCCGGCAGCGTCAAAGCGGATTTTGGTAATTGCAAATCCAAGTGTGGACTTGCCTGATGTGGGGTTGTTTAATAGCTATGATGATTTTAATCAAGCTATTGTAGCTGTTGCCTCGTTATCCACACCTTCCTATTTCATGATGACGAACGCCAAGGGAGATTTGGAACCTTCTCAGGCCAATGGTGATGAAACCGATCTGACCCTTTACAATTCAGCTTCAAAGGCTGAGAGTCAGCCGCTTTCTATTCATATAGATCGTGCTGTGGCGAAGGTTCGGGTGTATACTGACAATGGTAATATTTCATCCAACAATTTGAAGGCGAATATATCTGAACCCGGTTGGGTTTTGAATGCGACGAACAAAAGGTATTTCCCGGTATCCAAGCGAGTGAAGACTTGGATGGAAGGAACTTCGAGAGGATGTATTACTCCTTTTGACCAGTATGATCTCGGGTCATACAGAATAGATCCGAATCATGACGTGCAACCCTTGATGTCAGACCCAGGTTTTGCAAGTTATTTGCAAGAGTATAATTATGAGATGAATGCGGCGAATATA
>ENA-OURZ01003970-OURZ01003970.1-human-gut-metagenome-genome-assembly--contig:-NODE-3970-length-11760-cov-7.873046_pt1 | contig 11760 bp, 15 predicted proteins | sample MGYA00242073_ERZ509195 | MGnify/ENA primary metagenome ERZ509195 (study PRJEB26280, sample SAMEA2338837) | human gut metagenome | biome: human gut; feature: human-associated habitat; material: faeces...
CGGACACGCTCTAAGATTACACCGCAAATCGGAGACAGGCTGGTATATGTAACCGAACACGGGGATTATTACGGAAACGCCCTTATTGACAGCAGGAGTGCAAAAGAAGGATATCTTTCCGTATGCGAACAGCCGTATGTGCCTTTCGTGTGGGAAGAGGACGGCAATATCCGTCTGAGTGTCAGCGGAGGCGCATTCCATTCCGTGAATCCGGAGGAACTGAAATTCCTGAAATGGACGGAAGGGGTGTTCAAGGACTGGGGGCATTGCGGTGCTTGCGCCAACGGTTCGGTGTCATTTCTGGCTAAGGTACCGTTATGGTTTTATGCCGAACCCAATCCCAGATATGGAGATTTCACGACCGAGACCTACCGGAAGTTCTACCTACACAAAAGGGAGGAATCGGAAAACGGCAATCTCTATCAAGGCTTTGACATCGCTTTTCGGGACGAAGCCGAGTTCCGGCAGTTCCTGAAGGACTACGAAGGAACGGTGTTCAAGGGAAATTGGGATAATCAAATCGTGTTATGGTGTTTCCGTCGGGAATATGTGTTCTTACCTTCCGCCGAATGGGAAACGTTTAATGCCCCGATCGAAACGAGGAGGCTCAACTTCCATCCCGAGCAGGTCAAGATAGTCAAGGACATGGAAAAGCACATCACTTATTTCTACCGGATTAAACCGGATAATTTTTAACATTTAACCCTAACAGATATGCAAACGACAACAGCACCCAAGGCCGGCAACGCTCCCGACCTGCTTCAAGGCATTCTGAGCGTACAAGTGAGAAACGAGGACAAGATTACGGAACAGGACCGTGTCTATTGCCAGACGCAGCAAAACCTGCTTTACAAGACACTCGACCAGATTGACCGCTGGTACGCCGTCTTCAAGGAAGAAGCCGAACAATACCAAGCCGAACGTAAGTTCCATTACGAAGAAAACGGCAAGGTTTCCATGCGTGATTTCTACACTTACCATAACGACAGGGAAGACTATTCACACAACGAGTTCAAACCGTTTGATCTGATTAACGATCTGGTGGATAAGAACCGAAACGCCAACGCGAATTTTGCGAACCGCATCATTTCTTATTTCAACAGGACTTACAAAGTGTCGGTTCCTGAGTATAAAATAGACGAAAAAAAACTTCCGATGGGCTTCCGTCCTGTTTATGACACATATGTAGATGTAGTCATCGAACACTTGGGCGGCAAGAGTTTCCGGGAAACGGCCGTGGAAGAACTGCTCGCACGCCTGAGCAAAGTTGTCAGACCGGCATACTGGAGCAAAGTCAAGACGGAGTTGAAGAAGGACAAGATAATCTTTCCCGAAATCATCCGTTTCGACGATTTTTCCATGCAATACAACCAAAGGAACAGAATCTCCTACAACTACGGCGGAGAACTGGAAACCCTGTGTGCCGGCATTGCCTACGGTGCGGATGACATACTGAATGGAAATTCAAAGATGATTATCCGTTTTGATGACAACGACATTTCTGTCACAGACTGGTACGACCTTACGACCACCAATGCCGAGCAAATCCGATTCTACAAGAACGGACGTATCGATGTCCGGTTCAAGGACAGTGCGGCAGCCGAAAGTTGTTTCAAGCGTCTGCATCTGGATGAAATCACCCTAAGAGAAAACTGACCATGATAAGATTTACACAGCACCCCGTAAGGCAATCCTTGCGGGGTGTTTTCATTTTTAACGATAAACAGATAAAGTCATGTATGCCATCATCCCCCAACAGATACCGCAAGGTATGCGTGCCGAAGTCAACGAGAAGATACTTTTCGCCATAGACTCCGGCAAGGACCTCATTCCGGCGGAGAGCATCTACAACTGCTATACCGGTATCGGAGGGCTGCACAACCTCAAACAGTCCGACTTTGCCAGCTACCACGAGTATGCCGAAGCGAAGAAGGAGTTCGAGATGGGACAGTTCTTCACCCCGCATGAAATATGCCGGGACATGGTGGATATGCTGTGTCCTGTCTCATCCGAAATGGTTCTTGACATGTGTTGCGGTATGGGCAATTTCTTCAACCATCTGCCCAACCCGCATAATGCCTACGGCTTCGACATAGACGGCAAGGCCGTGTCTGTCGCACGATACCTCTACCCGGAAGCCCATATCGAGAAATGCGATATCCGGCAATACTATCCGGAACAACGTTTCGATGTTATCATCGGCAATCCTCCTTTTAACTTGAAGTTCGACTACAAACTGTCGCAGGAATACTATATGGACAAGGCTTACGATGTGCTCAATCCGGCAGGAATCCTGATGGTCATCGTGCCCTGTTCCTTCATGCAGAGCGGGTTCTGGGAGAAGACACGGATAGCCGGTATAAACGGCAGATTCTCATTTGTCGGTCAGACGAAGTTGGGCCCGTCAGCCTTTGCCGCAGTCGGAGTCCATGACTTCAATACGAAAATCATGGTATTTCTCCGTAAATCGGGCCACATCAAGATGCAGGCTTACAACGCGGAAGAATTCATAACGGCGGACGAGCTGAAAAAGCGCATCGGCGAGGCCAGGGCGATGAAACACCGGTTGCGTTTCGACCTGATGCGCGAAACCAACCGGATCGACAAGGAAGAACTTGAGCTGTTCGAGTACAAACTTGCCAAGTACATGTACGAGCTGAAGGCGCACGCCAAGTTGAACAAACATATAGACAAGGCGGAAGCGTTGGTCACGAAGTTCCGTAACCAGAAACCGCCTGAGAACGCCACGCGGGAGCAGGTGGAGCAATGGGAGAAGAACAAACTGACCCCGAAGAAAGTGCTTGCCGTCATCCGCAGGTACATCACCTCGCAAAATACCGTACCTCGCAAGGAAGTGGCATTGGTGAAGACCTCATACGGCTTCAAACTGAAACAATATGCTCCACGACTCCTTGACAAAGTTCCGCACAAGGCGGCAAGTATCAACGACCTCGTGCTGGAACGTACTGAACTGCCCATACCGGAAGTGCCGACAGAAAAGAACATGCGTCAAATCCGTGCGGCGGAGAAACTGATCCGACGCAAGCGGAGAGAGTACGAAATGCAGAACCGGCTGTTCCCGGAAATGGAAGAAGATGACAGGCTGAAAGAATACCTGGACCGGTGTGCATTCATCAACAAGGACGGCGAGACCTGCGAGTTTACCACGCTCCAGAAACACGACCTGAACCTTGTCTTGCAGAAACGCCACGCGCTGCTGAACTGGCAGCAAGGCTCTGGCAAGACTGCCGCCGTGTACCATCGTGCCAAATACCTGCTCAAATTCCGCAAAGTACGGAATGTCATCATACTGGCTCCTGCCATCGCCACCAATATGACATGGATACCCTTCCTCTCGATAAACAGGGAACAGTTCCGGGTGGCAAGGAACAATGCCGACCTGGAAACTGTGCCGGAAGGCGTGTTCATCGTCCTATCCACCTCCATGCTCGGCAAGCTGAAACGGGGCATGGCAAGGTTCGTCAAACGCAGTTCAAGAAAACTGTGCCTTGTTTTCGACGAGTCGGACGAGATAACCAACCCGTCGTCACAACGTACAAGGCATATCCTCGGTCTCTTCCGCCGCCTCAAATACAAGATACTCGACACCGGTACGACCACACGCAACAACATCGCCGAACTGTACAGCCAGTTTGAGCTGTTGTATAACAATTCCATAAACATGGTCTGTTGGAGCAGTCGGGTGTACCACGAGAACAGGGACAAGGAGATAGAGGAAGATAACAATCCGCACTATGGTGAGCCGTTCCCCGCTTTCAGGGGGCATGTGCTTTTCCGTGCCTGCCACTGTCCGGGGAAATCCACCGTGTTCGGCATTGAGAAGCAGAACCAGGATGTCTATAACAAGGAGGAGCTGGCCGGCCTTATCGGGAAGACCGTCATTACACGCAAGTTCAGGGACTTTGCAGGAGAAAAATACAAGATACGGACACAGACCGTCAGCCCGTCCGACGGCGAGCGTGAGGTTTACCGTGTCATCATCGAGGAGTTCTGCCGCATCTGCGAACTGTATTACAACAGCACGGGGGATGCAAAGAAGGATGCCGGACTCCGGCTTATGCGCCAGATCAAGCTGCTCATCAAGGCCTGCTCCGTCCCACACCTGATAGAGGGCTATTCCGGAGACGGGATTCCGAACAAGACAAGGTACATCGAAAGGCTGGTACGGAAGATACCCGGCAAAGTGGCTGTCGGCTGCACGTCCATAGCCGCATTCGACCTTTACGAGAAGCATCTCCGCGAATGTTTCCCGGACCGTCCGGTGTTCGTGGTCAAGGGCGACGTGGCGTTCAAGAGACGGCAAAGCATCGTGACGGAGTTCGATTCCACCATCAACGGCATACTGGTATGCACGCAGCAGAGCCTGAGCAGTTCGGTGAACATACCCACCTGCAACGACGTGATACTTGAATCCCTGCAATGGAACATCCCGAAGATGGAGCAGTTCTACTTCCGTTTCATCCGTCTCGACTCCAAAGAGCTGAAGGACGTGCATTATGTCACCTACAAGGACTCCGTGGAGCAGAACCTGATGGCGCTGGTGCTTACCAAAGAGCGGCTGAACGAGTTCATCAAGACGGGCGAAGTAAAGGAACAGTCGGAAATCTTCGAGGAGTTCGACGTCACCATGTCCGTCATCGAGAGCCTGCTGGTCAGGGAGCGTGACAGCGAAGGGAAAATACATATCAGCTGGGGAAGCCAGCGCATCATGAACTGAAAAATGGAAAAACAAATGAGAAACCGCAGATTCCATTCCACAGGCAAAGGTAGCCCGCCCCCTTACCGGCAGGGCAAGGTCATGCCGCAAGCGGTTTTCGGGAAAATCATCCTCGCCGGAGGCTCCGGTATTTTCCCGAAAAACCCTGCACTGCCGGGGTGCGGACCTTTTGGAGCCTGTGGAATGAAATCCCCGGTTCCGAATCATAAACTATAATGAAGAATATCATGGACTTGAATCAGGCAGAAGTGGCAGTGACCACGCAGCATCTCATAGACATGGGGCAGGAAAAAGACAACCTGCTGCAAATGTCCGACTTCGGCGACATGGGGGAATTCCTGTGCACCTGCTCCGAACTGTTCCCCGAAGAGGAAACTCCGGAATACAGGTACACGAAATGGGAGGAAATCCCGGACCTGCTCATCAACCGGGAATGGCTGTGTCCCAACTTCTTCGAGATAAGGGAGGCGATGGAACAGCTGGAGGAACCCGACAAGGATTGCTTCTTCGACTGGTGTGACCGTTACGGGCATGACATCAGTACGGAAGACCCGCACCTGCTGGTGGCGCACTATATCGAACTTTATGGAAATGCGGCCTATATCGACGATGAGCCTTGCCCGGACAGCGGGGATAACAGCCTGCTGTACTGTCCGGGCATATCAAGCAACTATTTCGACACGGGTATTCCCCGTTTCGAGGTATTCGATGACAATTACGATTAAAGCATATAAACATATACAAGATGGAAATCAACTTCAAAGGACCGGTAATGCCAGTTGACCCCTATTCGCAAATGGCGTTTGTGGAGATACTGAACATTCTCCTGACGGCAGGGCACATCGTGGATGTGAACAGGTTCCTGATAAACAGGAATGCCAATCCGCTATTCGGCTCGTTGTCAGGATATTTCAGATGGTCATTCTCCGACAACCACTTTACCCTGTGGCAACGGGTGGAATACAACTCGCCGCTCTGCTTCAGCCGGCGCATATTCAGCATCCATTTCGGGATGCTGGCAAGCCGTGACAGGAAAAGAGACAATACGGTAATGAACTAAAAACATATCAATATGAGTCACCAGGTAATTACAAGAATGGCATACAATGCCAAAACCAAGCAGATAGAAACTTGGCAGCATTCCAACAACGTGTGGCCGACAACAGACCATTTTTATGCATTGGATGTGAAAACAGACGAACAGATGTTTGAATTCATAACATTGATAGCAAACGGATTGTGGCAAGGGCGCAAATGGCGTAAAGCATTCAAGACACTTTTTGAAGAATATCCGGAATTGGTCAGGTCCTCATACGAGCACGAGCTTAGAGGCCAACCTTGGAAGGCATACTGTGCCATTTGCAAAAAATATGAGGAACTTGCCCAAAGCAAATGCAATGAAATAGTTGCGCGATTCAGGCAACTTACCGGGATTGTCTGACCCAAACAGATGCAAAATATATGGAAGAGATAAAGATTTCAAACAGACAAATCGCGCTGATGGCTTTCGACCGGTTGCGCAAGGAAGACAAGACAGATTCCGCATTGAAACTCGCACGGTGTATGCTGCATGGCACAAGCATATTCCTTGGTATAGGTGATATCGACTGGGAGATAGACAGGACGATACAGCAATGCGGTGGGGAACCGAAAACGGGATACAGGCACACGGCGCATTTCCACTTCAACCGGAACACGGAGGTGGAAAAGAAAAGGTATGACAAGATCGTGAAGGAACTGTATGGATAATGAATACAACAAGGAGGCGGCCGGAAGGTCGCTTCTGTCATTTTATAACGGTATGTACGGGAAAAAGAACCCTGCCGTACACAGGTAACGAAAATGGAGGAACAGAAAACATTGACATTGGATTTCGTCAAGTCCCTGATGGAACCGGCCTATACGCTGGTATGGACGGACTATGATGACAATCTTGACAACCACCGCGGCCTGATTCAGAAATGCCTTGACAGCAAGAGCCGTGAGCATTTGTGGGAAGAGGCAGACGTGTGGTACAGCGATGCCGAATGGGAGGCTGTCCGTGGAATCATCGCGAAACTGAAAGAGGAATGTACCGTCTTTAATGACTTTGACGAAGAGGATGTGGATGCCTTCTTCGATGAGCACGAAGATGAAATCCGTGACGAGATTTACAGCCGCAATGATTCGGATGTGATAAAGGAGCTGATAAGGCACACGGATGACATCCCCATCCGGGTGGAGATGCTTTCCAACTATGACTGCATCAACTCCAACTGGTTTGAATCGCAGGGCGGCTACAGCTACGAGGAATCCTACTTCGGGGATATGGTGGACAGCCTGAACCTCAATCCGGTAAGAGTAAAGAAAATCCTGACAGAGCACGGCTACAGGGCTTACGGGCGTTTCCCGAACCGTAAGAACCGGAACGGCAAGGAGCAGGTTTCCTACGAACAATTCTACGAGGAACTTATCAATTCCTGCTGCGGGGCGAACCTGCTGACTTACATCGGCAGGGTAAGCCTGAAAGAGCTGTATGAAGCCGACTTTTCATTGAAAGAGGTCATTATCCCCAAAGGCAACTGTTGCGGACTTTTCAGTTCGACGTATGGTGGTGGAAGCCTGCTTGAAATGGAACTGAAACGGGACGTAAAGCTGAAATTGGAAGTCAAGGACTATCATGGTTTCCGCTTCCGGCTGGATGACGAACGTTCCAAATATGACTGTTCGGTCCGGCATGTATATGGGGTGGACGACTCCTTTTTCGGGGATGCGGTTCGCATTGTATCCTGATAAAATCAACTGATCAACAATCAAATCATAGAAGATTATGGGAAAATATGATGTAAAAGTAAGGTACATCTTCGAGGGTACTTACACAGTGGTGGCGGAAGACCGTGAAGAAGCGGAAAGCATGGTGGCGGAAGACTGCGGTCTGGTATTGGGCGGCAACATCCACACAACGCGGGATGACGATGAAGTGACGGACTGGAAGTTCGGTTGTCATCCGGACTTCCAGGTTCTCTCCGTAAGGCAGCGAGGCGGGAAATCCCCCATGTCGGTGTTCGGAGACAGGATCGAAGAACTGCGAAAAGACATCATCGAAGCGATACGGCAGTTGCTCCATGACCATGCCATGAACGCGATACGGTTTCCGGAAGAGGATTATGACCCGGTCTGGGTGATATGGTTTGGCAAGAACGGAGACCCCTACGAATGCAGGGTGACAGGACTCCGGGTAACGGACAGCAGCCTGACCGTCCTTGCCGAAGAGAAAGAAAGCGGTGATGAAGTGGAATGTTACAGCCCGTTCGAACTCGGAGCCAGCAACATCGACTGGCTTTCCGGAATGTATGAGGCTGTATGGCAGCAACTGGAAGAGAGCAAAAAAGTAGAACCACAAGCTGAAGAACAATGAAATATCAAGCGGAAAATGCTGTCTCCAGCTTCTTCTACTATATGTGGAACGCCTGGAGCAAGGAAGAATGCAAGGTCGTATTTGGAGATATGTACCGGCACTTCTGGGATAAATGGTCCGCATTGGCGGACAAGTCCATATTCGGCGCGGCGGAACGGTTCTTTGCCGAGTTATCGGAAAACAACCAGAAACTACTCGTGGAACGTGCCGTTACACTCTATGACGGCAGGGCTTTCAGAAAAGAGCCGGACGATTCCGACATCCTTGTCTGTAAAGAATGCGGTTCACGGCAGTTGGAAATCCAAGCATGGATAAACGCCAATACGGATGAACGTATCAGCTATGTGCATGATGACAATAACGGGCTGTGGTGCGATGGGAAATGGTGCGAAGAATGTGGCGTTCAGGTCTTTTTCTGTACTAAGGCGGAGTTCACACAAAAGATGCAGGGCTGGTGGGAGTCGTGCGGTTTTGAAACAAAGGAACAAATCACAGGGTTGAAAGTCTGTGACTCTCCGCCTTCCGAAAACACGCAGACATTCATTGATGCGGCAGACCAATGGTGGAACAGCCGGGACTACGAACATAAACGGGAAATTTACAACAGGTATAATTCTAAAAACGAATAATATGCAGATTAACATCATTGAACAGATTAGCAACTCATGCAGTTGCAGCCATATGGAAGCGCAGGAATACTTGGATTCTGAAATCCGGTACCTGCGCGAGTTGCAGGAGGCGGACGACCTGAGGGAAGATGACATCGAAATGGCGTGCAGCAACCTCGGACTTGACCTTGACAACCAGGAATATTTTATCAACCGCCTCGCAGGGGCATAAATACCTATAGCTATGGCTTATTTTCATAACATACATTCATTGGCGGACCTGAAGAAGGAATACCGCCGTCTGGCATTGCAGCACCACCCGGACAAGGGTGGTGACACTGCCATCATGCAACAGGTGAACACCGAGTTTGAAAGGCTCTTTGAAGTCTGGAAAGACAAACCGGATGTCTCTGCCGCATCAACCGGGTATGAACATGACTATCCGGGTGCCACGGCAAAGGAATATACCGAGTACGTGTATAATGAATACCGTTGGAAAGGTCGCAACTACAAAGGGCAACATGCCCCTGAAATCGTAGAACTTGTGAGAATCTGGCTAAAGGAAACCTATCCGAGATATAAGTTCTCCGTCAGACGGGAGAACTACAATTCCATTTACATCAAACTGATGAGTGCGGACTTTGAGGCGTTCACCAGGGAATCCGGCAAAGTACAGGATCATATCAACCACTACAACATAGAGCGGAACCCCGATCTTACAGACCGTGCCAAGGAGGTGATGCTGAATGTCTGTGACTTTGTCATGTCATACAACTTCGATGACAGCGATGCGATGACGGATTATTTCCATACCAATTTCTACCTGACATTGGCTATAGGGAGTTACCGGAAGCCTTACAAGGTGGAACTGCCGAAACTTGACTGCAAGGGGAAGGACAAGCCGGAAGTGTTCAAGCATCCCGAAGGTCCGGCACATAAGGCCATCAGGCAGGCGTTGGGCACAGCCCGCTTTGATTTCATCGAACACAGGAGGCATTCCGGCGAAATGATACTCGGAGAAGACCATTACGGCTCACACGGAGAGCATTATTTCTGGCCGAAGGATTATTCAAGCGCGAAACTGGCTCAGAAACGGATCGACAAATTGGAGAAAGCCGGTATTCGGTGCAAGCTTACCGGATATAACGGCGGTTACATTCGTTTTATCGGCTACACTCCCGAAGCAGAAGCGTTACTGGAGAAGGAACGCCAGGAATACATCACCGCCCATCGGCAATGGCAAACCAAACAGACAGTAATCAATTAAACTTATCAATATGGAACCGAACAATTTGAACGAATGGTGGGGCGGACAGCCCGACGGACTGAAACAGGCATTCTCTCTTTTTCCCGATGGACGGTGGAAAGAGGCGGACCTGTATTTGCGAATCAATATCCGTAACTACTGCCTCCTGAAAAAAGGAGGGCTGCTTCCCGAAGACAAGGACCGCTCGATGCTCAGCGAGATTGTCTGTGAGCTGGCCGATACGGAGCTGTGCCGTGCAAATGGAAAGACACTCGAAGACATGTGCGATACGGACGGGGCTTTTCTGGAAGAGTACCAGGAACTGTTCAACCGGATATACGATGAACTGGAAATGAGAATTACGGATTATATGAACGGACAATCAAAAAAAATGTAACAATGAAAGCAAAAGTGTTCAAGTACAAGTCTGACGGGAATACCGTCGTGGCTTCTTATATGGAACTGGAGCCGTATGCGAAGAATGTATATCTCTCCCTGTCAAGAAAGAACGAAGACGGGAATGAAGACGATGACTGTTTCCATGTGGTCTGCCGGATTGAAAACGTTTATTTTTCCAGCGGGCAGTATTCACGCCGGTTTCTCAAGGGAGAAGGTTGCAGAGAGGAAGCCGCCACCTATTGCAGGAACTGGATTGCGGATACGCTTCAAAGTGCGGAAAGAGGAGCCTTCGTCAATTTGATCTCCGTCCGCGTGTTCGAGGCTCTCGGACTTGACACCACTTCCCTGGTGCAAGCCCGTGAGGAGTATAAAAGAATACAGGAGCAGAAACGCAGGGAGCAGAAGGAGAAAGAGGCGGAAGAGCGCAGAGTGCAGGAAGAGCAACATCAGTGGCTACTCAATGAACAGAAACGGAAATTCCTGGACGGGGAACGGATTACGGGAGAAATGTTCCTTGAAATCACCGGAAGGGACGGTTTTGACATCCATATCAGAACCAAAGGGACATTCAACAGGCATGTGAGGGGCATTGACAGGAACGGCACCGTCAGTTTCCGGAAAATCAAGGGCTGCCGGACTCCGGACTTTACCGGATGCCATAAGGCCGTGTCCGCCTATCTGGCGTTCATTACAGAAAAAGAGGGCAAATAATTAAATCCGGGGCGGTAAAGGTCTGCTCCATGCAGCTGTTACCGCTACCGGCTTCCGGCCTCACAATTCACGGTTCAGCGCCATTGCCAGCGGAAACATCAACCGGTTATAGGCTTTAAGCTTTTGCAAATTCAGCACATATCCGGCATAGGGATTGGTCAGATCGGTATAGAAGAATACATCGGTAAATCCTGCGTGTTCCTCCACGACTTCACCCTCCAACGGAATCTCCTCCACATTGAACCGCTCCAGAGGCAGTTCTTCCAGACGGGTCTGTTCCGCATTTCCCAACACATTGAGGTTACGGTTAAACAGCACGAATCCTTTCTTCCTGTAATCCACACGCATACCGTACGGACGCTCCACAAGGAAAGCATCCGCCGCTTTCTTTATATAGTTTTCCATAAAACTGAAATTAGAATTGCAAAAATACATCTTTTGTCCGGCAATGGCGAACAAATCAGGAAGAGAATCGCCACAGACCATGCAAAGCACACTACCGTGTATTTTATTTCCCACCCTGCAAAGGTAGTCCCGTGTCCGGTGTACCCTGTCAAGGTCAGGCCCCTTGCGGGGTTGGCTGAAAGAAAATCATCCTCGCCTGACGGCTGCGGTATTTTCTTTCGCCAAACCTTGCGGGTACGGCCACGGGACAGTCAGG
>ENA-OURZ01003992-OURZ01003992.1-human-gut-metagenome-genome-assembly--contig:-NODE-3992-length-11710-cov-9.086486_pt1 | contig 11710 bp, 9 predicted proteins | sample MGYA00242073_ERZ509195 | MGnify/ENA primary metagenome ERZ509195 (study PRJEB26280, sample SAMEA2338837) | human gut metagenome | biome: human gut; feature: human-associated habitat; material: faeces...
TCAGCGTCTCGTTGATCATGGCGTTGCCGCCGTATTTGATGACCATGGTCTTGCCGTGGTACTTCTGGATATAAGGGGTCGCCTCCGAGAAAAGGAGGGCCATTTCTTCGTTTTTCATTGCTGTTCTCCTTCTCAGGTGCGGTAGTCGCCGTTGATTTTCACATAGTCATAGGTCAAATCACAGCCCCATGCCTTGGCGCTGGCGTCACCGGTCCCCATATCCACCTTGACCAGAATATCGTGCTCGGCCAGGACCTTTGCGGCCTCGTCCTCGCTGTAGGGGTGGTAGGCGGCGTTCTCGCAGACGTAGACCTCACCGGCCTTGCTGGACAGCCAGACGCAGACCTTATCGATCGAGAAGTCACCGGGAGTGTAGCCGATGGCGCAGAGGATGCGGCCCCAGTTGGCGTCGCGGCCAAAGACAGCGGCTTTGAAGAGGTTGGAGCAGACCACGCTGCGGCTGACGGCGCGGGCCGTCTTGAGGTCGGGGGCGTGGGTGACTTCGCAGGTGATGAGGTGGGTCGCACCCTCGCCGTCACCGGCGTGCTCAGCGCACATATGCTCGGCGATGGCGGTCAGTGCGGCCACAAAGGCGTCGTAGTCGGCGTTCTCCTCGGTGATCTCCGGGTTGCCCGCGAGGCCGGAGGCCATGATGATCAGGGTATCGTTGGTGGAAGTGTCCAAATCGACGCTCATCTGGTTGTAGGTCCCGGGGACGACGGTCTTGAGGGCCTTTTCCAGCAGGGTGGGGGAGACGGCGGCGTCGGTGGTGTAGAATGCCAGCATGGTGGCCATGTTGGGGGCGATCATGCCGCTGCCCTTGCCGATAGCGCCCACCGTGCAGGTCTTGCCGCCCAGCTCAAACTGGATGGCATATTCCTTCTTGTGAGTATCGGTGGTCATGATGGCCGTCGCCGCGTCGGTGCTGCCCTGTGCGTCAGCCGCCAGCTTGGCGGCGGCGGCAGGGATGCCACGGGCAAACGGGTCGATGACCATCGGCTGGCCGATAACGCCGGTAGAAGAGGGCAGGACATCCTTTGCATCGATGTTCAGCGCCTTGCCCACCAGCTCACAGCATTCCTCCGCCAGTGCCACGCCGTTGGCGGCGCAGGTGTTGGCATTGCCGCTGTTGACCACGATGGCCTGTGCATAGCCGTCCGTCAGGTGGGCACGGTCTACCTTGATGGGTGCGCCGCAGACCTTATTGGTGGTGTAAACACCGGCGGCGGCGCAGCGGACGTCGGCCTTGATGAGCGCCAGATCGTACTTTTCACTGTGATTTGCCCGGATGCCGCAATGGACACCGGCTGCTGCAAAACCCTTGGGCGCGCAGATGCCGCCCGCAACTTCTTTATACTGCATCTGAAAATCCCCCTAATTTCAAACCTCTCAGTCTCGCTCCCCTCGATAGGGGCAGTGGCAGCGCGCCAGCGCTGACGGAGAGGTTACTCTAATCCTTCTGTCTCGTTCATTCCCAGCATCAGATTCATGCACTGGATGGCTGCACCGGAAGAGCCTTTGCCCAGATTGTCGAACAGGGACACCAGCATCATCTGGTCGCCTGCTGCGTTGACGGTCATGTACAGCTCCATCCTGTCGCTGCCGGACAGGGCGTTGGAGTACAGCCCATTCTCGGGAAGCGGCTCGTTGAGGGCGTGGACGGAAACGGTCGCGCCCTCCTTGTAATAGTCCGCAATGCCTGCGGCCACCGCCTCGGCGCTGGTGCCAGCCAGCTTGAGGTCCAGCGGAACAAGGACCTGCATTCCGCTGTAATAATCGCACACCACCGGCACAAAGGCAGGGGTGTGGGCGAGGCCGCTGATCTTCTGCATCTCAGGCAGATGCTTATGGGCGAGGCCCAGACCGTAGCTCTTGGGCGCATCCAGCTTGCTGTGAGCCGGACGGTCGGCGCTCTCGTACTCGGCTATCATCTTCTTGCCGCCGCCGGAGTAGCCCGAAATGCCGGTGCAGCTGAACGGATAGTCTGCCGGGGCCAGCCCCAGCTCCACCAGAGGCCGCGCGATGCTGATAAAGCCGCTGGCATAGCAGCCGGGGACCGCCACACGATACGAATTTTTGATCTTCTCTTTCTGGCCCTTCAGCTCCGGGAAGCCGTAGTCCCAGGCCGCGTCGGTGCGGAAGGCCGTGGAGGTATCCAGCACCTTAACGTCCGGGCGGAGCAGAGGCATGACCTCTTTGGAGGCCGCATCTGGCAGGCAGAGGAAGGCAAGGTCGGCGGAATTGATGACCTTCGCCCGCTCGTTCACATCCTTGCGGCCCTCAGCCGAGATGCTCAGCAGCTCGATGTCAGGCCGGGCGGCCAGACGGTCGGCAATGCGCAGACCGGTGGTGCCGGAAGAACCGTCGATAAAGACTTTTACGCTCATGCGTTTGCCGCCTCCCATGCGCCGAGCTGGGCGCTTGCCAGCTCAATCTGCTTCTTGACGCTGGCCTCGCTGGGACCGCCGTAGCTGGTGCGGCCCTCGCAGCACTTGATGAGGTCGATGGCGTCGTAGATGTCGTTTTCGAACAGAGCGCTGTAGCCCTTGAACTCATCGAGGGTCAGCTCTTCGAGGGTCTTATCCTTGCTGATGCAGTCGGAGACCATGCAGCCGGTGAGCTTGTAGGCGTCGCGGAAAGGCATTCCCTTCTTGGTCAGATAGTCGGCGCAGTCGGTAGCGTTGATGAAGCCCTTGGCAGCGGCCCGGCGCATATTGGCGGGCAGGGTCTTCATGGTGTCCAGCATGGGAGTGACCGTTTTCAGGCAGAGTTCCAGCGTATCGACAGCGTCGAAGATGGCCTCTTTGTCCTCCTGCATATCCTTGTTGTAGGCGAGAGGGATGCCCTTCATCATGACCAGCAGGGTGTTCAGATCGCCGTAGACACGGCCCGTCTTGCCGCGGATGAGCTCGGTGACGTCGGGGTTCTTCTTCTGGGGCATGATGGACGAGCCGGTAGTGAAGGCGTCATCCAGCTCGATGAACTTGAACTCCCAGCTGCACCAGAGGATGATCTCTTCGGACAGGCGGGACAGATGCATCATGCAGATGGAGATGGCGTTTGCCAGCTCGATGCAGAAGTCACGGTCGGACACGCCGTCAAGGCTGTTGGGGCAGGGCGCCGCAAAGCCCAGCTTCTCGGCGGTGAACTGACGGTCCAGCGGGTAGGTCGTACCGGCCAGAGCGCCGGAGCCCAGCGGACACTGGGCGTCCATCCGGGCGGTGGCGTCCTCGAAGCGCTGCAGATCGCGCAGCAGCATCCATGCATAGGCCATCAGAGCGTGGCCGAAGGTGATGGGCTGGGCGCGCTGCAGGTGGGTGTAACCGGGCATGACGGCGGTGGTGTTCTCGGCGGCCTTCCTGCAGATGACCTTGACCAGCTCCACGATGTAAGCCTGCAGGGTGTGGCTGTAGTCCCGCAGAGTCAGGCGGATGTCCAGCGCCACCTGGTCGTTCCGGCTGCGGCCGGTGTGCAGGCGTTTGCCGGCGTCGCCGATGCGGGCGGTGAGGGTCTGCTCCACGAAGGTATGGACGTCCTCGGCGTTGGGGTCGATGGTGAGAGCGCCGGAGGCCAGGTCATCCGCGATGGAGGCCAGACCGCTCAGAATATCTTCGCAGTCCTTCTCGGAGATGATGCCCTGCTTTGCCAGCATGGCGGCATGGACGCCGCTGCCGCGCATATCCTGCGCGATCATCCGCTGGTCGAAGCGGATGGAGGAGTTGAAGTCGTTGACGCGGCTGTCCACCGCCTTGGAAAACCGACCCTTCCAGAGTTGTTCTGCCATAATATAAACTCCTTATAAAAACGGCAAAGCCGCCGCAGGGGAAAACGCTCCTGCGGCGGTGCCGCCGGCAACCATGCCGGTTTTAGAACCGCTGTGTGAAAGTGTAGAAAACACGCAGCGGGGAAAGTTGGCTTTGTGTACCGCTTAGCCCTCGATCTTCGGCCAGCTCTTCGAGAGCTTTGCACGCTCCTTGATGGACAGGCCGAACAGGTTGATGAAGCCGGTGGCATCGGACTGGTCGTAGTCCTTATCGACGCCGAAGGAAGCAGTCTGCTCATCGTACAGGGTGAACGGAGAGGTCACACCGGCGTTGATCATGTTGCCCTTGTAGAGCTTCAGCTTCACATCACCGGTCACAGTCTTCTCAAGGCTGTCGGCAAAGGCATCCAGTGCCTCGCGCAGCGGGGTGAACCACTGGCCGTTGTACACGATGTCGGCGTACTTCTGTGCCAGCTGTGCCTTGAAGTGAGAGCTTTCCTTGTCCAGCGTGATGGTCTCCAGCACGTCGATGGCCTTGTACAGGATGGCGCCGCCGGGGGTCTCGTACACGCCGCGGCTCTTCATGCCCACCAGACGGTTCTCCACGATGTCCAGCAGACCAATGCCGTTTGCGCCGCCCAGCTTATTCAGGTACTCCACCAGCTCCACAGCGCCCATCTCCTTGCCGTCCACGGCGGTGGGGATGCCCTTTTCAAAGTGGATGGTCACATAGGTGGGCACATCGGGTGCCTGCTCGGGGCTGACACCCAGCTCCAGGAAGCCGGGCTTGTTGTACTGGGGCTCGTTGGCGGGGTTCTCCAGATCCAGACCCTCGTGGCTCAGGTGCCACAGGTTCTTGTCCTTGGAGTAGTTGGTCTCGCGGTTGATCTTCAGGGGGATGTGGTGAGCCTCAGCGTAGTCGATCTCTTCGTCACGGCTCTTGATGTCCCACTCACGCCACGGAGCAATGATGGCCATATCGGGGCACAGGGCCTTGAGGGTCAGCTCAAAACGCACCTGATCGTTGCCCTTGCCGGTGCAGCCGTGGCAGATGGCGTCTGCGCCTTCCTTGATGGCGATATCGGCCAGAGCCTTTGCGATGCAGGGGCGGGCGAAGCTGGTGCCCAGCAGATAATCCTCATACTTGGCGCCGAACTTCAGGGTGGGGAAGATGTAGTTCTCCACGAAGTCCTTCTTCAGGTCGAGGATGTACAGCTTGGAAGCGCCGGTCTTCTTGGCCTTCTCTTCCAGACCATCCAGCTCGGTGCCCTGACCCACATCGCCGGAAACGGCGACAACTTCGCAGTTGTTGTAGTTTTCCTTCAGCCAAGGAATGATGATGGAGGTATCCAGACCACCGGAGTAGGCCAGAACAACTTTTTTGATGTTTTCCTTTTTCATGATGAACGCTCCTTTATTTTCATGATTACACTTTTGTTTTTCTGCACCGGGCATCCCTCCCGGCACGCTCGATTCATCGCTTGCTTATCACGCTTTTTATTATACGCCGTGCGGTTTTTCCGTCAATGCTGAAAACCGCCAAACCTTCTGCCCGTTTCCGGTGCGGTTTCTGTCAATTTGTATGTTTATGCAAATATTTTGTAAATTATACAATTTTTATGCAGCCACACTGCATATATGCGGAGGCTTTTGCCGGGCCTTTTCAGCCCCTTCGCGCCCCGGAACCGCCGTTCACGCACAGAACACCCCCATTCACGCAGGTTTTGTTTCTTTTTGACGCATTTTATGGTACAATCAGTTTAAGAAAACCGTCGTCTCTATGCAGCTACAAAACGGAAAGTGAGGCCCCTATGAAAAAACGCATTCTCGCCCTGCTTCTTGCCTTCAGCATGATGCTTTCCCTTTTGCCGGTATCTGCCCTCGCAGATACGGGGGGGGGTATCGATTTCGCCGCTTATGCGAGTAATGGTTCTTTGCCCGACCTTGTAATGGACAACAACACCGGAAAGCCCGACCTTTCCAGAATAACACCGGTTTCGAACGATCTTTATCAGGGGAACGGCTGGATGTATAAAAAAAACAGCGACGCGCTGACGCTGAAAAGCGGCAAGTACGATTTTAATTATATCAACCCCGGAACCAGAGATGGCGGCACGCTCAACTGCGTCAATGTGAACCATATCGTTGTCCAGCTGGACGCAACGATCGTCGGCGGTATGTTCAATGGACGAAGCCTTTTGAACCATGGCACCGTCAAAAACTCTCTGCTCGGCTCTTATGACATTATAAATGAGGGCGGCACTATGACGGACTGTCTGTTTTCTCGGACAACCCCGCCGGTGGATGTTGCTAACTGCCACAAATTGACCGAAGTAAACAATAGTATATTTAACGCCACCCTTCTGAACGCCCCATCTGGCTTCACGGGTTGTGAAACCTACTATTTTACCGGAACTCCGACTCTTAAAGTAAAACTTTCATCGAATAAAGAAATCACCTGCATCAACGGCGAAAAGCTTTACGGCAACCTGACTCGCCCGGATGAGGATGACGATGGTTACCAGACGTTTACCCCCAAAGCGGGCGAAGATGTTGTGCTGAACCAAGAGCCTTACGTTACCGACCTCGTGATGACTCCCCGCGGCTTCCCTGATACGACCGGGCGTGAGCCGATCTATGGCACCGGCTGCAGGGGTAACGGCTGGACGTATGACAAAGACAGAATGACTCTGAAGTTGGAAAGCGGGAGCTATGATTTTTCCAAGAACGGCCTTGGTCAGCTTGCCCCCGATGTGAAGCTTGAGGTTGGCCCCGGTGCCAAGCTCACCGGCGGCGTGTTCAACGAAATTCCCGACGGCTTACCCGCCGATAATTTCCAACCCATCATCCTGAACGGTTCCGGTCTGAACGGTTCCGGTTCGATTGAAGCCGTGAACGGCCTTTCTTCCCCAAAGTGGAACACAACACTGTACGCCATCAAAAACAGTCAGGTGGAGATCAAAGCCAGTGTTCCCCTTACGGATATCAACTGCCGCGCGATCAATTCTCGCTATTATCTTGATAACAACGACAAAACCGCCCTCCGTTTCACGGCAAACTTTTCCTTCCTTGATACTTATGGTGGACCTGAGTTGATCCTGAACAAGTCTTCCCGCACGAATCTCATCATGAAGGAAGATGGTTCTCCGGATCTCGAAGGCATCCCATATGATTGGAGCGGCGAGCATCTCGCGAATATTTATACCGGTGATGGCTGGAGATATGTTGACGGCCCCTCCAAATATTTGGAGCTAACAGCCCATTCTTACAATTTCCGTCATTGCGACCCGCTCAACAACAAGATCAGCAGCGAGCTTGCGGCTGTAACGTGCGATATCACAAACAGCAGCGGTGCGACCATCGAAGACGGCATTTTCAAGAATTTTGTCGAGAATTATGGCGGCACCATCAACGGCGGAACCTTTGCTGCGGGTTTGCTCGTCAGGTATGCCACTGAACAGGGCACCGTGACCGGCGGTGCATTCAACGGCAATACAGCACTGAGCGACAAAGCCCATCCAGTGACGGTACACGATGGACACATTCTGAAAGTGAATGACACCGAACCGCTTGTGCTGGATAGTTCTCGCCATTTGACCACCGGCACCGAATGGAAACTCTACTCCTATGAGGGCACCATTGTCACCGTCACAGCCAACACCGACATTACCAACATCAACGGCTGGAACATCGGCAGGTTCCGCGGTAGCAGCTACCCGAACGGCGAGGATGACAAAAAGACTGTCAGCTTCCAAATGCCCGACGGCCCCGTGGTGCTGAACGACACGCTGTATACGCTCGACATCATCCGCGGCACTATGTGGGGCAACACTTCTGTCGCCGTTCCGGCGGGTACGGAACTCCCGCTGGTAGCCGACGAACCGAAAGAAAATGAAACCTTCCTCGGCTGGACGCTGAGCGACGAAAGCTTGCTGAAGGACGGCACGCTGAACGACCCCGAATGCAAAACGATCACCATCAAAATGAAAGACGCCAGCGCGACCGCTGAGGCGATGTTCCAGAAAGATACCCCCGCCTACACCCTCACCGTGACCGGCGGCGGGCTTGTGAACGACAAGACCAGCGCGGTGGTGGAGGTTGGCGACGAAGTGCGCCTGACCGTGGGCGAGATGCAGGAGGGCATGAGCTTCAACTATTGGGACCTGCCCACCGCGCTGATCAAGGCGCTGACGGACAAGGATTCCAACTTCAGCAACAAAGTCGAACCCCTGACCTTTACCATGCCCGACCTGAGCGGGTACACCGAAGACACGCGCTTCACCATCCGGCTGGACATCCGCCCGGCGGAGCTGCCGGACGATGACGACGGCCCGTCGGTGCTGGGCACCATGGCCACCGTGGCCGTGGGCGGCGCGGCGGCCGGCATCTTGGTGTGGCAGGGCGTGAGCCTCGGTGTGGACAGCTATTTGCAGCTCTCCCTGCCCGGCGGCGTGCCGGTGCCCACCAACCGGCGTGAGCTGGTGAAGCTGCTGTGGGAGACGGCGGGCAAGCCCGACGTGGTGCTCCCGGCGCTGTACGGCGACGTTTCCACCGAGGATGCCGAGCTGCAGAAGGCGACCCGCTGGGCCATCGACAACGGCCTTGTGAAGCCCGCCGACGAAACCGACGCTTCCCGCTTTGACCCCGACCGCAGCGTTTCCAAGTATGAAGTGGCGCGGGCGTGGTTCAAGGTCCAGCAGATGCTGAAATAACTCCTCCAGTCCTCTCCGATGGCTCCCTCCTTGAGGGAGTCCCCCTTACAAACGCAAGAGCCTCCCGGCGTGAAAACCGGGAGGCTCTTGCGTTATATGCTGCCGTATTTTTTCAGGATGGCGGCGGTCTCTTCGGGGGATGCGAGCCGGATGGGGGCGGGCTTTTCGCTGCCGGAACGCAGCGCCAGCCACCACATCGAAAGCCCCAGCCAGCCCCACTTATAGGCCGTGTGGGGGGTGCGCCCCACGCAGGAGAAGCCCAGCCGCTGGTGGATGTGCTCGCTGGCGGGGTTGGGGTCGGCCACAAGGGCGTAGACGTTCCAGTAGCCGCAGGCATCCAGCACTTCCAGCAGGGCGCGGTAGAGCAGGGTGCCCACACCGAGGCCGCGGGCGTCCGGGGCGCAGTAGATGGTGCTCTCCACCGACCAGTCGTAGGCTTCCCGCGGGTGCCACCGGTGGGCACAGGCGTAGCCCAGCAGCTTGCCCTCGGCGTCCCGCGCCAGCAGCAGCGGGGCCACCTTCCGGGTGTTGTCCACCCAGTCCTCGTACTCTTCCAGCGTGGAGGGCGTGACCTGAAAGGTCGCCGTGTGGTTCAGCACGTACCAGTTGTAAATTGCAAGGATGTCTGCCGCATCCGCGCGGGTCGCCACCGACAGCCGGGGCAGATTCTTCCCTTCCCATTCCCCGCACAGGGCCTCTTTTTTCGGCTTGGGCAGCTTTTTCAGGGCCGCTTCGCGGCGCAGGGCGTCGGATTTGTCGGCACAGCGCTCCAAGTAGGCGAACCGCTGGGCCCCCATGGCCCGCGTCGCCTTGGCCCCTTTGCCGGTCTTGTGGGCGTGGAGCCGGGCACCGGGGTCGTTGGTCCAGCCCGTGTAGAGCTGGCCGCCCGCGCACCGCACCATATAGACGTAGGCCCGTTCTTCGTGTTCCGCTCCGCCGCTCATCTTACAGTCTCCCGTTGTTTTTCAGCACCTGACGGCAGGCCGCAAGGGCGGTCTCCTTGTCCTTGGCCGTGATGAGGAAGCGGCTGGCATGGCAAAAGCTGATGCCCTCGATGCCGCTCTTCTGCTCGATGACCTCCTGCGGCTGGCCCGCCCACGACTGGGGGAAGGGGAGCTTAGGCTTTTTGGTCTTGTGGTCGGTCACGCACTGGGCGCTCCAGCCGCCGCGCTGGCTGGGGTAGACCACGAAGAGGGCATCCGTCCGGTACAGGCCATTCTTCCACGGCAGGTAGCAGGGCAGGATCACGATGCCGTCGCGGGAGTTTTTGTAGGCTTGCTGGACCTTTTCATCCGCACGGTTCACGGCGTTGGCGCTGGCGATCTGGTTTTCCAAGATCTGCTTCGCCACGGCCACCGCCTTGAAGAAGCAGGTATCCTGATCTTCCTTCGAGTCCCACACCGGGTTGAAGAAGCCGATGGCGTCGCACAGGCTGTTCTGCTCGCCGGTGTTGTCGTTCAGATCGAGGGGCTGGATGAAGTTTTCGTCGATGAGCCGCGCCTGACGCTCGCCCACAAGGCCGGGCCCCAGCACCCGCCACAGCAGACCGAAGGCTGCGTAGGGGACGCCGTTGGCCCGCATTTCCCGCGGCTCCTGATGGTGGTCGAACATGCCGAAGCCGATATCGTACACGATGCCGTCGAAATCGTCCGGCACCACAAAGCCGCGGGTGATCTTGATGTCCGGGCGGATGATCTGCAGCAGCGCCGTCGCAAAGACATCATCCGCGTGGAACTTGCCCGCATGTGTAAAACCATTTGCAGGAATTTTCATATCTGTACCTCATTCTCAACAGTGTCTTTGAGGACAGTATAGCACATTCTGCCGAGCGGGACAAACCCCGCTTTTTGCCCCTTCTCAAATGTATTGCATTCCACCATACAACGTGGTACAATAGTGGAAACAGGAGGCGATCACAATGTCCGCAAAAACCGCAAATGTCACCGCACGCATCCAGCCAGAGATCAAGGATCAGGCCGAAGCGATCCTTTCCCAGCTCGGCATCCCGGTTTCCGTCTTCATCGACATGGCCTACCGGCAGGTCATCCTGCGGGACGGCATTCCGTTCTCGCTGGAGCTATCCGCAAAACTTCCCACCCGCGACACCATGACCCGCAGCGAATTTGACGCCATGATGCAGACCGGCCTCGACCAAGCCAAGCGCGGCGAGTCGTCACCGCTGGACGAAGCCTTCGCCCGGCTCCGCGCGGAGATTTAAGCCATGGAAGAATATCTTGTCCAGCTTACTCCGCAAGCGGAACAGCAGCTCCGCGCCATCGTGCATCACATCTCCCACGAGCTGTTGGAGCCTGACACCGCAGCCGCCCTTCTCTCTGCCCTTGAACAGGCAATGGCATCGCTCCATATTCTGCCGCAGCGTACACCTTTGGTCGAAGAAGAACCGTGGCATACGCAGGGCATCCGAAAGCTTTTGTGCAGGAACTTTCTGATCTACTTTTGGGTCGATACCAGCGCTTACCGTGTGCAGATCCTTGCTGTAGTCTATGCGCGGCGCGACCAGTTGAAACAGCTTCGGAATATAACGAGCCTTTCTTAAAACGCAGACCAGCCCCGGAAACAATGCCGTTCAGGCCGTTTCCGGGGCTGGTCTCTTCATCATTTACTTTTTCTTCCGGCTGTCCGTCTTGGTGACGGCCTTGGTCGTGGTCTTAGTCACGGCCGTGGTGGGCTTGACGGCGGGGGAGAGGTTGGGTTTTGGGATGAGGGCCTTGGCGGCGGGCTCGCCGAGAGCCAGCACGTTCACCAACTCCTGCTGGATGGCGTCGTTGTTCTCATCGGTGACGGCGAGGACGTCGGCGTAGAACTGCTCCATCTCCTCAAAGGTGGGGAAGGTGGCCACGTACATCTGGTTGCCCATGGCGCCGGAGAGAGCGTCGGGGATGCGGTCCACCATCCGCATATTGCCCTGATACTTCTGCATCAGCTGCTCGTGGCTGTAGACGAAGTGCTTGCCGTCGCGGCGGCCCGCAAAGGGGCAGTAGAAGTGCTCGCCGACGGGCATATCGGTGCCGCCGAAGGCGATCATGTCGGCCCAGATCTTGTACACGTTGGTGGAGCGTGCAAAGTTGATCATGTCGGGCGTGAAGCCGCCGCAGGGGCGCATGTTGACTTCCAGCGCAACGATCTGGCCCTTTTTGCCCATGCCGGCCTGATCCTCGCTCATCCGGAAGAACTCGAAGTGGACGAAGCGGCTCTTGACGCCGAAGCTCTTGAC
>ENA-OURZ01003993-OURZ01003993.1-human-gut-metagenome-genome-assembly--contig:-NODE-3993-length-11709-cov-2.464476_pt1 | contig 11709 bp, 9 predicted proteins | sample MGYA00242073_ERZ509195 | MGnify/ENA primary metagenome ERZ509195 (study PRJEB26280, sample SAMEA2338837) | human gut metagenome | biome: human gut; feature: human-associated habitat; material: faeces...
GCGCAGGCCCGGGGGAATGCCTGGTGGTGGAGGCGCTCCGTATTGGCAATCCATTCCGTCCATACCTGCGTCCCCAGCCCCTTGACCCTGGAATGGTACTGTTCCTCCAGGCCCGGGAAAATGGGCTCGAAGCCGTATGCCTTTTGCAGGGAAATTCTGCCGTAGCTGTAATCAAGGTAAGTGGAGCTGTGGAGGGAATTGATGACCTCATGCCCGTCCTTGATGGCGTTTTTAGCCAGGTCCGTATTCCCTTTCCAGAAGTGGATGACGGCGTTCGTGTCCAGTTTGGTTCCGGCTTTGCCTCCGCCGTCCCCGTTGACGTCATGGCCGTAAATCTCATTCCAGCCCATCATGCGGCGCCCTTTTTTGGCGACGATGCCGGACATGCGGTTGGTGAAGTACATCTGGACGTCCGCATAACTCTTCATGTTGTTCTTTTTCATGAACGCCTCAATTTCCGGAACGTCCTTCCATTGCTGGGCATAGCGCACTTCATCGCCGCCGATATGGATGATCCTGCTGGGGAACAGCGCTACGACTTCATCCAGTACGTCGGACAGGAAGGCATAGGTCTTTTCCGAGGTAGGGTCAAAGGCCGTGTTGACGATGAACGTGGTGGGCACTTCCCTGGGTGATTTCAAGCTCAGGAACGGGTACGCTGTGGCAGCCGCGCTGGCGTGGCCCGGCATTTCAATTTCAGGGACGATGGTGATATTGCGCCGGGCCGCGTATTGAACGATGTCCCTGATCTGCTCCTGGGTATAAAAGCCTTCATGCGGCGTGCCGTCGGACTTGCCGCTGTTCCACGTACCGGTTTCGGATTCCCTGCGCCTGGAACCGATGGTGGTCAGACGGGGATACTTCTTGATTTTAATGCGCCATCCGACGTCGTCCGTCAGGTGCCAGTGCAGGATGTTCATTTTCAACAGGGCCATCTGGTCGATGATCTGCTTGATGGCTTTTTCACCGAAAAAGTGGCGCGCTTCATCAATCATCAGCGCACGCCAGGAGAACCGCGGGTAGTCCACCATGTTGAACGGAGCTCCGGAAATATTCCACTGGACGGCGGATTTGTCCGCCTTCCGGTCGTGGAAAATGACGGGCATCATCTGGATCAGGCTTTGCCCGGCGTAAAAAATGCCTTTGGCATGGGCGGCTGAAAGAATGATTCCCCTGGGGGAGGATTGGATGGAGTAGGCTTCCTCCCCCTTCGCGGCCAGGGCCGGGTCCTTTTTAATGATGATGCAGGCGGCATTCTCCGGTGCTTCTCCGGGCGTTTTAAGGGGGAGGGGCAGTCCGGTTCCTTCGCCGAGCATCTGTTGCAATTGCCTGGCGCGGTTCAGGAAAGCCTTGTCCTGCGTCGCGGTAATGATGGCGGACGCCGGCGTGAGCTGGGCAGGCTTCCCGTGGAACACCGTGATTTCTGCCGGTTTCGGGATAATTTGTTCTTGCGAAAATGCCGCGGGAAGGCAGGCGGACAGAACGAGCGCGGGAATAAGGAACTTCATGAATACGGTCTTGTATACAAATCCTGCTGACACAATCTTTCAATGGAGGTTTGTTTTTTGGCTCTGGAGGCTGCATATTGTTTTTTCCATGGTGTCCCATTTTCAGAAGGCATTTTATCCGGCTGCGGGCGGAGTATCGGCTTGCAGTAAAAAACGGAGCGGGAGTACAACATGGAAGGATGCCGTCCTCGTCCGGATGCGCCGCCCCAGAAAACGCCTGTCCAACCATAAATGAATATGAAAACGAACACTGCGACTCAACTATTGCTGGCGGCCTGTGCGGGTGTGCTGTCATGCCCCGGCGCCTGGGGTTCCACGACGGTTTGCCAGGATCAGTCCTACTACCTGAAGACCGCCTGCCCCCATCCCCATTCCCTGGCCGGCCCCACGGATGACCGGGTTTATCTGCGCTTCCAGACGGGATGGGCCAGCAAGTACGAGTGCGAGGGTCTTGACCTGTGGGACGGCTCCCTGTGCATGTTCGTTCCTGAAATACAGTACAAGGAATGGGTGGGGAAGATATGGTACGGCGTTTCCACGGACCACCGGAACCATGCGGAATTAAAGTACCGGCTGGATTACATCAAGGAGCTGGGGAACTGGACGGTGATGCCCTGGTATGAGCACAGCTTTGTTTTTCCGGGGGACAAGGGCATCCCGCGCCCCGGCCTGAAGACGACCTATCATTTTTCCGACCGCTGGTTCGGCGGCACGGACCTCTACTGGCAGTATAACAATCATACGTTCCGCGGCTATTACGCCGTGTTTGCGGGGCTGCACGAGGAGATCGCGGATTGCGTGAGGGTGGATGCCGTGGTGCGTTACGGCTACAACGGGGGGTACGTGGGCCCGGTAGTGCACCACGGATCCAACGCCCTGGATTACAACCTGAGTTTTACCTTCCGCGCTACCTCGCGCCTGACCGTGGAATTGTTCACCAACTACAGCCAGGCGCTGACCGTGGTGAAGCAGAGGGACCTGGGGGATGATTTTTATTACGGCATCAACCTGAAATATACGTTCTGACGCCCGGGCCGCTCCGGTGCCGCCTGGGGGCTTCCGCGCACTTTCACGGCCTGGCGAACTGGAAGTGCATCCAGTCGTAATTTCTCTCGCGTCCCAGGGAAAAGGCCCCCTCCTTTTCCACGATGGACCAGAAGGCATCGTATTCCGGTCCGGAAAAGACGGCTTCCGGCGCGCTCATGTACAGGGTATTGCGTTCGGGGTCCATGTCTATCGCAATGCCCCACGCGTGCAGGGACGGGCGGGAGCCTCCGCGGATGGGGCGGTTGTTGAAGCAGCCTCCGTAAACGTCCAGCCGCAGTTCGCGGATGCGCTCCATGCCGTAATGTTCCAGCGTTCGCTGGAAAATCCTGGTGAGCGGCACGGCGATGAAACGGTGGCAGGTAATGGACGCAAGCTCCGTGTCCGGGGACCAGGACGGCCTCAGCGGATAGGGCAGCGGAACCGTGACCAGGGAGGCCGGGTCCCCCGGCTGTCCGAAGATGGAATGGCCGGAAAGCACTTCCCGTTCCGCGGGCCAGACGGAGGCGGGATGTTTGAGGCCGTACAGCTGGCTGCCTGAAATGACGCAGGCAATCAGCAGAAGCGCCTGCTTCCGGAGGCGCGGGGATAGCCGTGGCGGAGGTTGCGGCGTGCGGTCAGGCATGGGAAAAGGGGTTGGGGTTCTTCCGGTGTAGCAGGTTTCCGGCGCGGTGCAAGACCTTTGCCGGGCAGGCGCCTTCTCCGGAGGGAACGGCCTTCCGCGTCTTGCGGCCCTTCACGGATGAAGCACTGCAGGTATTTTCTGCGGCATCGAACATCCGGAGGCGTTTTTTTGTCACAATGGAATAATATTGCCGCTTTGCCCATGAATTCTCCATCCCCCCAGCCCCAGCCGCCGCCGGATTCCGTCTGGTACGGGTGGATTTTAAGGCTGTTCCATCATTGGAAGGTGGGGGAAAGGCAGGTCACTTACGTGTGGGCCGTGATCGTGGGGGTGGTGGGCGCCAGCATGTCCCTGTTTTTTGAGTGGACGGTGGAAGTGATTCAATGGCTGCTCACGGGCATCTGGTCGGATTCCCGCGTAGGCACCTTTTCCCAGGTGGAGCCTGAGTGGCGCATGTTTATTCCGGTGGTGGGCGGCCTGGCGGCCGGCTGCATCCTGCTGTTCCTGAAAAAAAGGATGCCGGGACAGGCCACGGAATACATGGAGGCCATGTCCATCGGAAACGGGCTGATCAAATTCCGGGCGTCCGCCCTGAAGGTGTTTTCCGCGGCATGGAGCATTGCTTCCGGAGCGGCCATCGGCAAGGAAGGGCCTATCATCCAGTCCTCCGCCCTGATCGCGTCCGCGGTGGGGCAGCGGCTGCACGTGTCCATTCCGCGGCTCCGGCTGCTGGTCGGCTGCGGGGCGGCGGCCGGGTTCACCACGGCGTTCCATGCCCCCTTTGCCGGGTGCCTGTTCGTGAGTGAAATCATCATCGGCACCGTGAGCATGGATATTCTGGCGCCTCTGCTGATTGCCTCCTGCACCGGGTTCGCCATGCTGCACCTGCTGGGGGATCCCGCCCCGCTGTACAGTTCCCCGTTTGAAAGCTTTACCGTCTTTTCCCAGTCCCTGTGGTGCATTGCGCTGGGAGTGGCGGCCGCCGTGGCGGCCAGGGGATGGGTCAGCCTGCTGGATGTAGCTACCAGGTATTTGAACGGCCGCCAGTCCCTCCTGCCGCTGCGCCTGATGGCCGCCGGACTGGTTGTGGGGGTGCTGGCGGTTTTTTATCCGGAGGTGGTGGGCAACGGGCAGGCCCTGATTACCGGGCTGGTGGATGAGGATTACAGCACGCAGCAGGCGTTTATCCTGCTTCTGGTGAAGGTGTCCGCCGTGGCGATCGTGTTCGGCTGCGGTACGGTGGGCGGAGCCATGACGCCCACGCTGTACGTGGGAAGCATGGTCGGGTTTATTTTCAGTACGGTCCTGACGTCTCTGGGCATGGAGGGCAACCATACGGTGGCGTATGCGATGGTGGGAATGGCGGCCTTTTTTGCCGTGGCGGCCCAGGCTCCCCTGACCGCGCTGGTGATGGTGGTGGAGTTCTCCATGAGCGGGGAAATGATTTACCCGCTCCTGATCGGCGTGGTGAGCGCTTATGGAACGGGGCGGCTGATTCGCGCGCGGTCCATGTATGCCGCCAGCCTGTCCGGCAGTCCGGAATCCGTGGTCAACCTGCCCATGGCGCAGGTCCATGTGCATGACCTGGCTCGCCATGTGGTGCCCCAGGTGGCGCCGGACGCTTCCCTGGACGACGTTTCCTCCCTGATGCTGCGGAATCCCGGAGACCTGATTTTTGTGGTGAAAAAGGACGGGACTTATGAGGGTGCCATTTATCCGGATGACTTTCTGGCTGTCCGCCGGCAGATGGAGGAGAAGGGGAAGAGCCCTCCTCCCACCGCCGGGGAGCTGATCCGCGCGGGCGCCCCCGTGCTGGACGCCGGCACCCATCTGACGGATGCCCTGAAATTGTTTGAACAGACCCATCTGCCCGCCTTTCCCGTGGTCTGGAAAAATACCGGGCGGCTGGATGGCGTCCTGTACCGCAACGCGCTGTTCCAGGTCATCACGGAAATGATGAAAAGGGAGTCCGGCGGAGACGTGGGCATGTGAAACGGGAGGAAAGAGGCGCCATGCATTACAATTTTGTAAACTTCTTTTCTCCTTCGTTCATAACATCATCAAAGTTAAGTACTAGAACGTTACCTTCATTTCCCGCGGCAGCTTTTTCCCCGGCTGCATGACGGTGGAAGAAAAAGTAGTTGGTCTGCCAGGACCGTACGGTTAATATTCGCCCAGCCCCGGACTTCATGAATGAAATAAACAAGTCACCGGATTTGGAAATGGTCGTGCTACAGGAAATCAGCTCCGCCATTGTCAATGAACGCAACGGCACGGCGCTGCTCCGGCATATTCTGGACGTGCTCTACCGCCGCATGAAGATGCTGCGCGGCACCTTCACCATCCGCCGCGGGAATGATCTGATGATAGAAGCGTCCCACGGCCTGGACGAGCAGGAGATGAAGCGCGGCCATTACCATGTGGGGGAGGGCATTACGGGCCATGTGGCGGAAACGGGGAGGCCCCATGTGATTGAGGACATTTCCCGGGATTCCAGGTTCCTGAACCGTACCCGTACCCGCAAGAGCGGGGAAAAGGTGGCGTTCATCTGCGTGCCCATCATTCATTTGCAGCAGGTGATCGGCACCTTGAGCATTGACCGCCCCGTGGACAGGGAAACGGACCTGGAACGGGACCAGAAGCTGCTGGAGATTGTGGGCAACATCGTGGGGGACGCGCTGGCGGCCAGCCTGCAGGCGCATGAGGAACGGGCGGCCCTGATGGCGGAGAACGAGAAACTGCGCCAGCTTTTAACAACCAATCCGGGCGAACTGATCGGCAACTGCCGCCCCATGCTCCAGGTGTATGAACAGATACGCCAGGTGGCCCCCAGCGACGCTACGGTGCTGATCCGGGGCAGTTCCGGAACGGGGAAGGAGCTGGTAGCGCGCGCCGTAGTGAACCTGAGCGGCAGGAAGGACAAGCCGCTGGTGACGCTGAACTGTGCGGCCATGCCGGAAAACCTGCTGGAAAGCGAGTTGTTCGGCCATGAAAAAGGCTCCTTCACCGGAGCCACCAGCCGCCGCATCGGCCGGGCGGAGGCGGCGGACGGAGGTACCCTGTTTCTGGATGAAATCGGGGATTTGAGCCTCCAGATGCAGGTGAAGCTGCTGCGCTTTCTTCAGGAAAAGACTTTTTCCCGCGTGGGGAGCAACAGGGAGCTTCATTCCGACGTGCGCTTCATTGCCGCCACCAGCCGCAATCTGGAGGAATTGATGGCGGAAAACAAATTCCGGGAGGACTTGTACTACCGGCTGAACATTTTCCCCATCGTCATGCCGGACCTCTCCAAGCGCAAGGGGGACATCATGCTGCTGGCGGAACACTTTCTTTCCAAGTTCAACCTGAAATACGGGAAAGATATCAAGCGGCTGTCCACGCCAGCCATCAACATGCTCATGGCCTACCACTGGCCCGGCAACGTGCGGGAGCTGGAAAACTGCATGGAGCGTGCAGTCATCACGGCGCAGGACGACTGCATTTACGGTTACAACCTGCCCGCCTCCCTCCAAATGCCCAGCCATGACGCCCCGTCTTCCCGTGACGGAGAGGACCATGCGGACTTGCCGACGATGGTGGATTCCTTTGAACGGGAATTGATTGTGGCCGCACTGAAACGCTCTCCGGGCAACATGTCCGCAGCGGCGCGGGAACTGGGCATTTCCCCACGGGTGCTCCATTATAAAATGCACAGGCTGGGCCTGCAAAAATCATGAAAGGACTTCGTCAGCTTCTGTCCGCCGTTTCCCGGTCCTTTTATTTGAGCATGCGCTTCCTGCCCCGGGAGATGCGCCCTGGCGTGGCCGTGGGCTATCTGCTGGCGCGCGCTACGGATACGGTGGCGGATACCGTGGACATGGATTGCCGGGAACGCCTGGCGCTGCTGAGGATGATGGGCGCGACGGTAGCCGGGGACGCCTCCCGGGAGGCCGCCGCCTCCTGTTTTGGCCGTCTGGGCATTCTTTCCACCGTCCAGACGCACCGGGGGGAGGCGGAGCTGCTGGCCCGTTTCCCCGAATGCCTGGCGCTGCTGGAAGCCCTTTCCCCCCGTGAGCAGATGCTCGTGAGGCAGGTGCTGTCCACCATTGTGGAGGGGCAGGCCTGGGATTTGGAATATTTTGAAGCCCGTTCCTCGGTTTCATGTCCCGAACAACTGGAGCATTATACCTACATGGTGGCCGGCTGCGTGGGAGAATTCTGGACCAGGCTGGGCCTGCTGGCGCTGGGATCAGGCTTCAGCACGCAGCCGGAGGACCAGCTTTTACGCTGGGGCAGGCACTACGGCATGGGGCTGCAATTGGTGAACATTCTGCGCGACCGGGAGGAAGACCTCTCCCGTGGAAGAAGCTATTTGCCTACTCCCGATGTTCAGCCGTGGCTGGACCGGGCGGAACGCTGGCTGAAGGAAGGCGTGTTTTATGCGGAATCCCTCCGGAACGGGCGGCTGCGTTTTTCCACCGTGCTGCCCGCATGGCTGGGGCTGGATACGCTGGAACTGCTCCAACGGCAGGAACAGCCGGGGACAGGAAAGGTAAAAATCACGCGCGGGAACGTTTATTCCCGCATGTGGAAGGCCTTTCTCTTTTCCTGGAAGGAAGCCCTGTAGCCTACGCGGCGGTTTTGCCGGGTTCCGGAGCGGGCGGAGTGACAGGGGAGGCTGCCGGCGCCGCATTTTCCGCCGGGGCATCCGCCTTCTTCTGGCCGTTCGCAGGTGTTTCCGCAGGATTGCCGCTCCCTTGTTTGGGCGCGGGGGGAGCGGGCGGCGGCTTGGGCGCCAGCAGGTCCTCCCACTGGTGGAGCTTGAAATCCTTTCCCATGCCGCCGATGTCATGGAGCAGCTCCTGGCATTTGGCTGTAAGCTTCTCGTAGTCGGGCGGTCCGGCTTCCGGATCCGCGGAACCGGGGAAGATCAGGTAGCTGACTACCAGGTCGGAAACGGGACGGCTGTAAGGCCCCGCCTTGGGGTTGATTTCACGGCTCAGGCGCAGGGAGCCTTCCCCCGTCTTGTAGCGCGGTCCGGCGTCTCCCACTAGGGCCGGGTACAACTTGTCCCCCACGATGACGACGGCGTAATCCCCGAACTGCGGGGAAAAGGGAGAGGATTGGTTGACCACTCCCAGCGGGACCACGATGAACGGATCGTATTCCGAGATCAGGAAACTGTAGCGCTTCAATTCTTCAATGACCCGTTCCGCGTGGTCTATCTTGCGGCGCAGGGCCGGTTTTTCCGCGGCGGAGGCTTTTTCCAGCGTCTTCTTGTAGGAAGCCAGCCTCTGCTGCCAGGGCTTGAGGAGGGGATTGGGCTTGTCCGTGCGCTTCTTCCAGCGGTAGGAAGTGCTGGGCTGGTAGAAGGAGCTTTTCAGGATTTTATCCGGCATGGTGGACAAGCGGTCCCCGTCCGAACCGTCGGAAACAACGTCCATTTCACTCTGTAGCCAGAGGAGTTTTCTGCCCGTATCCGGATAGGTGGTTTCCAGAATCGTCTCCGTATCGTAGTAATTATGGCGGTCCAGGAGCTTGAGCAGGGAGGCCAGGTTCTTGCGGATTTCCGTCTGCTTGCGGACGTAAATCTGCCCGTAATAGGGGGAGACCCGCGCATGCTTGAACAGGGTGGACAGGCCGGGAAGCATGGTTCCCAGCTTGGGGTTGATGTTCAGGATGTCCTCCTTCTTTGTCAGGGCCTTGGGCTGCTTGACGTTCAGGGTGAGGGTCATCTGGTAATTGCTTTTAGTCTCCCTGTCCCTGGAAGCCAGGGTGCCGGGCTGGAAATTGACCTGCGTTTTCAGGTTCAGGCCGCGTGCCAGTTCGTAGATATTCGTCATGGCTCCCTCCGCGGGCTTCGTGGGGAGGACGGGCGGGAAGGGGGGATACTGCACCGGGGGGAGGGCAATCGTGCGCTCCGGCGTCCAAGGCGTGGTCAGCCGTGAATCTTCAGGTTCCTTTCCGGAAACGGATGGAGTAAGGGGGGGCGCAGGCTCTTCCTGCCCTGGCTGTTCCGCAGGGATGGATTCATGCGGCGGATAGGCGCCGGAATCCGGGGGCGCCTGTTCGGGTTCCCCTTTCAGGGCCCGGATAATCTGGGCCGGATACGGTGTGAACAGGGATGCCGCCATGGCTGCCAGGCAGATGCAGACTGCAAGCTTGAACCAGGTGAGGCGGGGTGTTCCGCGGCGGTGTGCTTTCATGATGCTGAAGAAGGTGAATCGTTGGGGGCAGGAAGGACTTTCCGGGGACGCCTGCCCATGAAAAAGCGGATCAGCACCAGCGGGGCAATGCTCAACAGCAGGGCCGCCAGCCGTATCTTCATGCCGGGGAAGACACGTGCGCGCCCGCGGGACAGGGCGCGGAGGCTGTCTTTCACGACGGTTTCAACGGACGTATCAAAGGCGTTGCGGCCCGGCATCATGTTTCCGGTAAAGCCGGGGCGCCGGGCCGCTTTTCCGAAGCCCGTGGAAACCGGGCCGGGGCAGACGGCCAGCACGCGGATGCCGTGTTCGCGCAGTTCCAGCCGCAGCGCTTCCGACAGGCTGGAAACATAAGCCTTGGTGGCCGCATAAACGGCAAAATCCGGAATGGGCAGGAGGGCTCCCAGGGAGCTGAGGTTGATGATGTCCCCGCCTTTGTTCTTCATCAGGTAGCAGCCGGGGCTGTCGGGCAGCATGGCCAGCTTGGTTCTCAGGTTTTCGCTCAGCATCGCGCGCGCCGCTTCCTTTCAATTGGGATAGTAGATATTATACTATATTATGGCCGCGTTGTGAACTTTTTTCCGTGTCCTTGACAAACGCGGACAGGATACGATACAATATACACGATTCATAAACGTTTAACTATTTTTAACAAACGTTTATAATCCGCCACGGGGAGCGCGCATCCCCGAATCCAACGGAGGAATGAAGCATGGAAGATAACAAGCAGAAGCGCTATGAAAAGCCCAAGATGCCGCGTTCACCCCTGTTCTGGGTGCTGGTTGCGCTGCTGGGCCTGCTGCTGATCTCCACCACCCTGTCCACCAGCTCCTATCTGCGCGGCTCCACGGAAAAGGTGGAATACTCCGCCTTCCTGCAGATGGTAGCGCAGGGGCAGGTGGATCAGGTGTCGATCGGCACGGACATCATCACCTTTACCCTTAAAACCGAAAACAAGCTGACCTGGTTCTATAACACCACAGGCATTAAGCGCTATCAAACCGTGCCGGTCAACGATCCCAATCTGGTGGATCGCCTGACGGCCGCAGGCGTTACCTTCGGCGGCGAGAGCCAAACCGGCGTATCCTTCCTGGGGGTGCTGATCAGCATCATCCTGCCCCTCGCCTTCTACGCGCTGATCATCTTCTTTCTGGTGCGCATGTTCAAAAAGGGCGGCTCGGGCATGGGCGCGATGAGCTTTGGCAAGAGCAGCGCCAGGATGTACACCGTCAGCGACGAAAGCAAAAAGTTTACCGACGTGGCTGGCCAGGATGAGGCCAAGGAAGCGCTGATCGAGCTGGTGGATTTTCTGCATCAGCCCGAAAAGTACCGCGCCATCGGCGCAAAGCTGCCCAAGGGCGCGCTGCTGGTGGGCCCTCCCGGCACGGGCAAAACGCTGCTGGCGCAGGCCGTGGCGGGTCTCCATGCGCTCTACCAGGGCGTGATGATCATGCTCATTCAGGGCGTATACCAGATCTACGGAGGCCTGGTCTACGGCCAGGATGTCGGTGGAGGCTACGATGCCGATGTTCGGGGTGACTACCGGCTCTGCTGCCACTCCTTCGCAGTCGCAGGATACTGACATGTTGCGAAGGACGTTGATATATACGATCTTATCGCCGAAATGATCAAAGACAGATTTGGTGGACTCGGTCATGCGCTCCATGAATTCTTCTTCGGCGATGCTCCACTGGTTGTCGGATCCCTCTACGGTGTGGATCCATTTTTTTCCGATTCGGCCGTCTGCGCAGCCGATACCGATGTTCTTATTGGATCCGCCGAAGCCGCCCATGGTATGTCCTTTGAAATGGGTCAGAGCCAGGAAGGAGTCGTAGTTTGCCAGGTTCTTACCTACGGACATTTCTTTGAACCATTTGCCGCCTTTAATCGGGAACAGAGCTGTGCCGTCCTCGTCCATGATGTCTACAGGGCAGAAGGTCCAGCCGTTGACCTTCAGGGTCTCCCGGTGCGCTTCGGTGGTGTAGCGGTCGCCTTCGTAGTAGGTGTTAGTCTCGACGATATTGCCGTTCGGGATATCGTTTTTGATGAGTGCCTCTACCCACGGACGCGGAATGATGTTCGGGCCGTGCTTTTCGCCGGTGTGCAGCTTCACTGCCACTTTGCCGGTCAGGTGGCCGCCTACTTTCTGAAATATGTTATGCAGTCCTTCTGCGGTAAGGTTTTTGGTGAAGTATACGGTGGATTCGCCGCCGGTGCGCTCCTCATAGGAAATGTAGTGATCGCCGCCGGTGCCGGGTGTTTTCTGATCTGACATGTTGAAATCCTCCTTTTACAGATGCTTTTGGCAAAATAATGCTTTCGGATAAAAATAGCCTACTCTGATTTT
>ENA-OURZ01003994-OURZ01003994.1-human-gut-metagenome-genome-assembly--contig:-NODE-3994-length-11707-cov-9.015448_pt1 | contig 11707 bp, 13 predicted proteins | sample MGYA00242073_ERZ509195 | MGnify/ENA primary metagenome ERZ509195 (study PRJEB26280, sample SAMEA2338837) | human gut metagenome | biome: human gut; feature: human-associated habitat; material: faeces...
GCGGCGGCGGTACGGTCGCCAAGTTCATGGCCCAGCGCAACATCGACACGCTCGACGCGGGCGTTCCCGTGCTCTCCATGCACGCGCCTTATGAGACGGTCGCCAAGCTCGACTGCTATATGACCTACAAGACCATGCGTGTGATCTTTGAGCAGAATTGACGAAAAAACGGCAGGGAAACCACCCTGCCGTTGTCATGCTGTTAGGTTAATGTAAAGAATCTGTAACTTTGCTTGTTTCCGCGCTTAGAGCGTGGTACACTGGGTGTTAAGAAATACAGAAAAGGAAGTTTTGCCATGACGAAGCTCTATACCGACACCTCGGCCAATCTGCCGCTCGCGCTGCTGCGCGAGTACGATATCGCGGTCATTCCGTTTTCCTACACGGTCAACGGCGTGGCGGAGGACTACAGCGAGGAGACGGACTTCGACGGCAAGGCCTTCTACGACGCCATGCGCCGGGGCGCCGAGGTCAAGACCTCAATGGTCAACCCCGCAACGGCGGCGGCGTTCTTTGAACGCGCGCTCGCGCAGGGCAACGATGTGCTCTACGTCGGTATGTCCGGCGGCATCAGCGGCACGGCGCACGCCGCGGCGCTCGCGGCGGAGGAGCTGCGGGAAAAATATCCTCACGCCAAAATCATGACCATCGACACCTATGCCGCCTCGCTCGGCGAGGGCCTGCAGGTGCTCGAGGCGGCGGAGCTGCTGCGCGCGGGCAGGAGCTTTGAGGAGGTCGGCGACCGCATTCTCGCGCGCCGCCCCCACATGTGCCAGTTCTTCACGGTGGACGATCTCAACTACCTCAAGCGCGGCGGGCGCATCTCCGCGGCGACGGCCGCCGTGGGCACGCTGCTCAATATCAAGCCCATGCTCACCGTCACCCGCGGCGGAAAGCTGATCTCGGTCGATAAGGAAAAGGGTCGCCGCAGGGCCATCCGCCGTCTGGTCAAAAACATGGCCGAAGAGATCATCGATCCCGAAAAACAGGTGGTTTCCATTCTTCAAGCCGATTGTCCGGAAGATGCGCAGGCGCTTGTCGATTACATGATCGAAACGATCCCCGGCGTTCAATACCGCATCGAGAAGGTCGGCCCGACCATCTGCGCTCACGCAGGTCCCGGCACGCTGGCCGTCGTCTTCCTCGGCGCCGAGCGCGAACGCGAGGAATAATCCCCTTGTAAAGAAGGTTCACACAATAAAGCAACGCCTCCTTCTGCCGACATTTCAGATGCAGCAGGAGGCGTTATTCTGTTTTTATACAGTTCATGCTTTCTGTTTTGTTAAGCTTTTCCGGTGTGCTGCCGTCACTTCTCCCAGAAATCGCTGCGGATGCTCTCCCGCAAGGCCGCCGTGTCCCTTTTCTGCAAAGGGACACCCCATGCGCCCGCAGCGTGCTCAGATTCGCGGATAGTTTTTTCCGCCTGCCCGCGGCTTCCGTACCACAGGAACATATCCGTTCTTTCCAAGAGACGATCATCGGTTTTCTTACCGATCAGGAAGTAATCCTGAAGCTGACCGCCGAGCAGAAGGAGCTGTTCCATCGATGCGCCGCACTAAAAGCCGAGGTAAAGGAAGCGGAGCAGATACGAAAGGGCATTTATGCGATCCTGTGGGAGAAAAACCGCAACGCGCAGCCTACGCACAAGCAAGACCTTGACCGCTGAAAAGCAGAGCGGCGGGACGGTAAAGCCCGTCCCGCCGCTCATATTTTTTCGCTGGTTTAGTTTGACAAACTTGAATTTGAAAACCATAAAATTATGAGTGATTATTGCTCTCCATAGGTTATCAATAAAATCCTCCAAAAGCCTTGAAAATAAAGGATTTATCGCAATGTGTTCACCTTATCCTTTTATATGATTTCACACAAGTTTACTCTTTCCCTGCCTACTTATAAGGGCAAAATCAAGGGCAAGAAAATCTCATAACAAGATATAACAGAGTGTGGCAATCGGAGAACTGTGACATATGTGCGAATATATTATAACGGAGGATTTTTTAATGGACAAGTATATTTATGATGAAAGCAACGGTTTATGGTATGAGTTGCAGGGAGATTATTATATTCCTTGCATTACTTTACCAACCGAAAAAGAACACAAGTTTATCGGCTTATGGGGACAGCGGTACAAACGCTATTTACAGGAACATAAACGAGCAGTTTACACCACGCTGCTCACAAGCGGAAAATTGAACGGTTATCTTGCTGATATTGACGAACAGGCAATGGATATGATGTTCCGATTGGTTGAGCAAATGGCTGACAAGGAAGGTGTGACTGAGCAACTCAAAGCGGAAAACCCGATGTTGTGGGTTGTAAGAATGAACGAGATACAGGCAAGGGCAAGAGAAATAATCAATAGAGAAATTATATACACATAAAAGATTAGAGCGGCAGGGAGAAATCTCTGTCGCTTTATTCTTGCCCTTGACAATAAGGCACAACTATTATATACTGTACTTGTAGATGTAATACACTATATAATAGCAAGTAACAGAATGGCGGTGGAATTTTGGATATTGTTGTAAGCAATAAGGCAAGCCGACCTTTGTACGAACAAATTTCTACACAAATCAAGGCGGCAATTATGAGTGGTGAATTGAAAACAGGTGAAGCCATTCCGTCTGTAAGGTCATTGGCAAAGTCCTTGCACATTAGTATTTTAACGGTACAAAAAGCTTATGCCACATTACAAGAAGATGGATTTATAGAGTCAACAGCTGGTAAAGGGTGCTATGTATCGGCACAAAATCAGGACTTTTATCTTGAGGAACAACAAAAGAAGATAGAGGAACACTTTACAGACGCAATCGAAGTGGCAAGGGCAAGTGGAATATCACTTGATAAACTAATCAATTTACTGACACTTTTATATCAGGAGGACGAATAAATGAGCGAAAATATTTTAGAAGTTAAAGGTTTGACAAAAGATTACGGTGATTTCGTTCTTGATAAATTGACCTTCACTGTACCTAAAGGCGTAATTATGGGACTGATTGGAGAAAATGGTGCAGGAAAATCAACAACTATTAACTGTATTCTTAATGAAATATCAAAGACAGATGGAAATATTGAAATTTTCGGAAAGGATTATCTCTCTGAAGAAATTGAAATCAAAGACAAAATAGGCGTTGTATTTGATGAAAACCATTTCCCAGATATATTTACACCAAATGAAATTGGAACATATATGTCGGGAATATATTCAAAATGGGAACGAAATACTTATGTCAATTATCTCTCGAAGTTTGAACTTCCTGCTGATAAAAGGGTAAAGGATTTTTCTAAAGGTATGAAAGTTAAGTTGGCTTTTGCTGTGGCACTTTCGCACAAAGCAGAACTTTTAATTTTGGACGAAGCAACAAGTGGTCTTGACCCTATTATCAGAGATGACATTTTAGATATTTTGATTGACTTTGTTCAAGACGAAAATCATTCGGTATTGGTATCTTCTCATATCATAAGCGATTTAGAAAAAGTGGCAGATTATATTACTTTTATTCATAAGGGGAAATTGGTTTTCACCCACTCAAAAGACGAATTAGTTGATAATTACGGTGTAATGAGTTGTGGTGCTATGGTTTTTGACAACTTAGATAAATCAGAGATAATCGCTTATAGGAAAGAGGATTATCAATACAAAGTGCTTGTAAAAGACCGTCACATTGCCGAGAAAAAATATCCAAAAGCGATTGTTGTTCCAGCCGCAATCGAAGAAATTATGCTTTTCTATGTAAAGGGGGAAATGAAATGAAAGGGCTATTAACAAAGGATTTTCTTACAATTAAAAAGAAATATGGCTTACCTCGTGTGATTATGGATATAGCCATTATTATTGCGTTAATGTTCATATTGGAAAAAAGCGGAACAATATATATCAGTTTTTTACTCATTCCTATTGAAATAATGTCAATGATTATCTCCCTAACAACTTGTGACGAGCAATGGAAATGGGGGAAATATGCTGTATCACTTCCTGTATCTAAAAAACAGATTGTATGCAGCAGATATGCTTGTGCGGGTATTTTGTCCTTAATTGGCTTTGTGGTTGCACTCATTGTAAATTCTGCCTCATATATTCTGTTTCCACAATATGCATATGGTTTTTATCTCTTTATGTCCTGTGCTTCATTTGCACTGACATTATTGTTTTTGGCATTTGTTTTGCCATCAAATTACTCGTTAGGTGTTAATGCTGGATTTGCGACAATGTTTATCTTAATTATACTGCTTGTTGTTTTGGGCTTATGGACTAAGGCAACAAATAATTCAATTATGTGGTTTGTTGTAGAGAATTTTGAAGTAAGCATTGCTATTGCAGGAGTTTCTGTTGTTGCAATATGCGGGTTGTCTTTTGTACTGTCAAACTTGTTTTTCAGAAAAAAATATATATAGTTAGGAGTAAGAAATGAGAAAGTGTATCAGATGTGGATGTGAAATGAAAGAAAATTGTGCTGTAAAAATTGAAGGGGCGGGATATGGAATTGTTTTATCATCTGATGAAAACAAGTTATTTGGTGGTCGAATAGGAAAGCCTAAAGTAGCCATTTGCCCTGAATGTGGAGAAGTGTCTATTTATCTTGAAGATTTGGATAGATTAAACTAATCCCTTCTTTTTCTACGATAATGTTATGTACGCCGCCGCTATGGGTAAAACCGTAACGGCGGTTTTTCAATGCTACCTGCTATCTCTGTCAATGGATTTTTTATACTGTCTTTGCGGTGGTTGCTGCTTGTTGCGTTCCTGTATCTCACGCAGATGTTTTAACACGCTCTGCCTTTCGGGCGGTCTGTGCTGTTCTTTAGTGGCAGCTGTCGGCTTCCTGCTGACTTGGTATTCCCACTCGGCAAGGTCACGGTTGTACTGCTCTACAACGCTTTCCATTTCTCGGAAAGTACGCATAAATACCTGCACATCAGGATAACCGTCCGCTTTGAGTGTATCGGGGATTTTATCCAGCCTGTCGGCAATTTCCACTTCGGTTTCTTTGATTTTTACCTCCAACGCTTTTCGTTCTTTACCTTTGAAAAGCCCCTTTGTATCAGCAAGCTGCTGTTTCAAGTGCGGCAGAACTTTGTCCTGCAAGTTTTTAATTTCCTTTGCCTTATCCTGTACTTTTATCATCAGATTTCGCATATGACGGAACTCTGCCATATCAATATCAAGTGTAGGCTTGGGTGGCATATCCTTTTCCCGAATAAGGTTTTGCAGAAAATCTTTTGCCTTTGCCACAATCCCACGGAACAGATTAGGAAGCCAGCCTTTGCTTTTAATTGACTGGCTTGCTTTTTCGTGTATCTCGGTCTGCTTGACTTCTAAAATCTTTGCTTCGGAAATACCCGATAACAACGCCATATCCGCTGTCCTGTTCCATTCCTGCCTTGCGGTATTGTCCGCTTCAATCTCGGCGGCTTTGGGATTGTTCTTGCCGATTTTCTTGGTGGGAAGATAAACGCTGTTCTTATCAAATACCTTTAACTGCTGTTCGGGATCGGAGATATGCCGATTGATAAGGTCGGTGTAAATCTCTTTTATCTCCCGAAGAAAAGGCTCGCTTTTGAATTTATCATCTTTCACGGTAAAGAGGTGGCTTTCGTAAACCTCGCCCTTTTTAATGACGGTACAGCCTTTGCGTATCTGCCCGTCCTCCCCTGTGATTTCTTTCTTGGTGCGTACCCTTTTGCCCGTTTCATCATAGAACACGCTGCGTGTGGCTCTCTTGATGTCAGGCTCAGGAAGCAGTTTTCTTTCGCTGAAGATAAGATGGATATGATAATTGGTTTTGCGTTTGTTGTGGTGGAGGGCTGACACGCACTCCACACCATATCTCTTGCGGAACTCCTCCGTAAAATCTTCAAGGACTTCCTGCGGCTCGTATCTTGTATAAACTTCGGGCAGGGCGATAATCAATTCCCTTGCTTCGATACATTTGCCCTCTGTGCCGCTCCGCTTAAACTCCTGCTGGCTTTCCCTTGCAAGGTTACTCCAAAATTCATTGTCGGCGGTGCGGTAGGTGGCATAAAGGTTTTCCTGCTTTGCGTGGCTTGTGATATAGGATATTCTTCCCTTGACATTGGATAGCTTCGACATCTGTATAAATGAATGTCTTGCCATATACTCCTTCCTCCCGTGACGGGCATACTCTTTTTGCAACCGAGAAATCGGTTGCCGCTGTTTCGGCGGCGTAAGCAGACGGACAGCGAAGAAAACAGCGGGCTGTTTTCTTCTGTATCATAGCGGCGGTGCATTGCCCGAAGCGATGGTACAGTGCCCCCTGCAAGGGCGAAATACCCAGAGTACAAATCGAAGATTTGTGCGAGGGGTGTATTTCGCTCTCAAACGCCGAGGGCTTGGAGAATGGTTATTCTACTTTGCGGACATCGTTTTCATTCAGCAGGTTTCTTCCCTGATTGACGCTCATAAATCGCTCTAAAGTATCCCTGCGGATAATCGCTTTTCTTCCGACCTTGAGGACGGGAAGTTTGCCCCAGTCTACCAACTTACGCATTGTATTTCTTCCGATACCCGTACATTCTGCTGCTTCTTCTATGGTTAAACCCATTTTGATGTTGCCCATTTTATCAACCTCCTTTCAAAACACGCATTTTGCAACTATGTATCTGTAATTATACTTATTTTGATACCTCTTGTCAACTCGTTTTGCAACTTATTAAGAAATATTTTTGTCTATTATTAAATTTATGGTTGCAAAATAGGTTTTACTGTGCTATACTATCAGCAATAGGAGGTGAAAGCCTTGAAAAAAGAAATTACATTCACCGCAAAACAGGTCGGTGAACGAGTGAAAGAACGCCGAACAGAATTAAACTTAACAATGCCCGAACTTGGTAAGCGTGTCGGGGTAAACAAATCTACCATTCAAAGATATGAAGCGGACGGAGTAGACCCGAAGCGTACAATGATTATCAACGGGCTGGCAGAAGCACTCCTGACCACTCCCGAATGGCTGACAGGACTTTCCGAAGATAAGGAATATGACAGCCGCACTTTATGTGCAAGGGATATGGAGGAACATATCAAAAAATATCTTGATACGGTTTCTTCTGTGGTAAAGGGAGAACCGCACCAACAACTGCTTACCACATTCCTCGGAAAGATGATTGACCTCTATACGGTTATGACTTATCACTTTGCAGACGCAATGGCTGAGGTTGACCGTGTAGCGGAGGACGAGGGCTTAAAGCAGTCCTTACGCCGCTATGCGATTGAGTCAGGGGCGATTATGGAAAGGGTTTACCGTAAAGAAATGGAACTTCCTATCGAGAATATGAAGCAGTTTTTAGATGGGATTTTACATATCTACGATGAGGGACGCACCGCTGTAAAGATGGGCGACCTGTTCGGGATAGTGACAGCAGCCGAAGAAAGGGTTGCTGAAAAAGAAAAATTCCGTGGCACTTTGACAAGTGAAAATGCCGATTGACATTCATCGGCATAAGTGACACTATTACTTTACGCACACCATATGTCACAGTCCCGATTGCCACGGATAGAAAGGAGAAATTTATCTATGGCAAAAGGTTCTGTAAGAAAAAAAGGTAAAAAGTGGTACGCACGCTTCTATATCGAAGATGAAAGCGGCAGAAAAGTACAGAAAGAGTTTGTGGGAACAGAAAGCAAGTCTGAAACAGAAGCCCTGCTCAGAAAAGCAATCGCTGACTATGAGGAAAAGAAATTCGTTGCGAAGTCTGAAAACATCACAGTTGGTATGCTGCTCGATCTGTGGGTGGAGGAAGAACTGAAACCCGGCAATCTCAGCAATGGTACGGTAATGTCCTATCAGGGAACGGTCAACCGTATCAAACAGCACCCGATAGGAAACCGAAAGCTGAAAACCGTAACCGCCGACCATTTACAGGCGTATATAGACTTTCTCAGCTTTGGCGGTACAAATCCTGACGGTACAACCGCAAAGGCACTCAGCAAAGGGTATCTCCGATTGTTTTCGGCTGTTTTACAAGGGGCGTTCCGTTTTGCGGTATTCCCGAAAAGACTGATAACCTTTAACCCGATGCAGTATGTGGTATGGCGAGGAAAGAAAGAAGAATGCGAACTGTTCTCGGACGAGGACGGAGAAACTGCCTCCACACCAACGCTCAGCTACGAACAGTATCAGAGATTAGAGGACTTCCTGAAAAAGAAAAACAATCCTGCACTTCTTCCTATACAGATAGCCTATTATACAGGTTTGCGTATTGGAGAGGTCTGTGGTCTGACTTGGCAGGACATTAACCTTGAAGAACAATATCTGACAGTACGCCGCAGTATGCGTTACAACGGGGCAAGGCACAAAACAGAAATAGGGGCAACAAAGCGTAAAAAAATCCGCACCGTGGACTTTTGCGATACGCTTGCCGCAATCCTGAAAACTGCGAAAACAGAACGGCACAAAAACCGTTTTCGATACGGGGAACTGTACAGCCTTAATTACTATTTGGAGGTCAAAGAAAAAGACCGCACCTATTATGAGGTTTACAGTCTGCCGAGGTCGGAGGAAGTCCCAGAGGGGTACAAGGAATTATCCTTTGTCTGCCTTAGACCTGATGGGGCATTTGAAGCACCGAGTACGGTGGGGATTATGTGCAGGACAGCGAGAAAAAAGGTGGAGGGATTGGAGGATTTCCACTTTCATATGCTCAGACACACCTATACAAGCAATCTGCTTTCAAACGGTGCAGCACCTAAAGATGTGCAGGAACTTCTCGGACACGCTGATGTCAGTACCACAATGAACATTTACGCTCACGCTACAAGGGAAGCGAAGCGTACTTCCGCAAGACTGCTGGATAAGGTAATCGGCGGAGAATAAAAATTTCCCTTGTTTCGGCTCATAAGGGCAAAAACAAGGGAAAATACATAAGGTTTGAACATTTAATAGGCGATATGCCTTGAAAATACAGGGTTTATAGAGGATTGAATAGATAAACTTGAATTTGCATACTGCATCGCAATCTTATATAAAGATAGCCAGCAAGATATCAGCTATTAAATGAGCAGCTCCATGAGCAATCATTGCATAGAATATGCCAAATTTCCTATATAAGTATCCAAAAGCTAACCCTATTCCTCCGTTAAACAAGAAGCATCGCAGTACGATTAATGGTGTTAGTGTTGTCATTGCCATCGTGCTTGGAAGATGCCCCGCAGCAAATAACAAAGCAACAATAACATTCACAACAATATGTACTTTTTCCGGAATATCTTTATTCTCCATGAGCATTACTTTTGAGGCTATTAAAACAAGTAATGACATCAGAAACAATCTCATTATTATTTCTTCAGTTACGCCACCAGTCAATAAGCCTGCCAGTATTTTCGAAATGGCAGGAGCAGCTTCATATTGTTCGTATACCCAGCTGTTTAAGGATCCGAATATTAGTTTATCTCCGGGAAACAATATTAGCGCCGATGCAACTGTAATAACAGCTGTCATTACAATCGCCTGTTTGTCATATTTAAATTCTTTCCACAGATTAACTTTCTTGGAGATAATCAATCCGATAAATGCAAGTATTCCTCCAAACACAACGCCATACTGTAGCAATGTAGAAATTACCAGCAAGTTTTTAGATACATTTTGCTCTTGTAGTCTATTCAGCATATCAGGTGATAGTGTGTCGTATACATATAACCCTGTACAATATCCCCCAATTAAACTGGCAACTAAGACAAACAATAGAAATATCCAGTTTTCCTTTAAAATCTTTTTTATCATTGTGTGTTACCTCTCATTTATAGTATCAAAGCCAGTGTATCAAATAAATACGAACAATCCTACCGCTCAACAAAAGAAAACTGTTAATAAAAAAGCACTTGACAAAACGCTTTATGACCAACTGTTTCAATTTTAGCACAATTCTGTGAATACTTCTATCATTTTTGTCCTTTATAGAGCAATATATATTTCACCCGTTCCGACTATCCGGACCGTCAAGGGACGAGTCGTATTTTTCCGCGCACAGCACGAAAAAATCTCCACCCTTAACCCCTTGACCGTCCGGATTTTTGCCGCTGCCTTTTCGCCGCCGAAAACGGGGAACAGGATTAGTAAACCCTGCCCCCCGCTTTCGTCCGCTTCATTTTAGCGGCAAAACCGTCTGCACTTGCGCGGCGTTCACTGTCGGCTTTTGCGGGGCTTCGCGCCCCGCACCCCCGACTTCAAACGAGGAACAGAAGCAGCCCTTACAGCGCAGGAAAGCGTGTGAATATGGAGTATTTACCCCTGCCGCAGCCTCTTTTCCGAGGTGGGCAGGGGTTTTATATTCCCTGCCACCAAAACGCATTTTAGCCGTCCACTGGGCGCATTTTCAGCCTTTTTCTCTGCCTGCTTCCCCTTAATCGTATAGCTTTTCCCTGCCCCTAAAAAGTTCCTCTTGACAAAAACCCTAAGGGCGTTTACGCCATATTGCGGGAGGAAAACCGCAAAGAGCAACTCACGCACAAGCATAATCTTGACCGTTAAACAATGGGCTGTATTATAAACAGCCCATTAAAGTTAATGTATTGGCAAGCATATATTACTCGCTCTTTGGGGTATTCTTTTCGACCGTGAAAAACGCATAACCAAGCACTATGCCTATAACCGAAGCAATTGCTCCAATAAAGAAAAGGGTGATTGTTTGCAAATCGATCTGATTGAAGATTGAATTTTCTCTCATGCCATAACTCGCATAGATAGACAACAGGAACATGAGGCCAAATCCAATCGGAGCAAACCACTTGCGCTTTCCCCAAAAATCGTTTTTCCCAATCAAAAGAGATATTACAATCGTTGCTACCGGAAGCACGAGCCATTGGAATGCGCCTGCCTGTGCTTCTGAAATACTTTCCGCAGAAAAAAACCACGACACCATGATATTGAATGCCCATATCACCAGATAGGATAAAATCAATATCAGCTTTGATAACTTGACCTTGCTTTTTACTACATTTGTGCTTTCTTCGATATAATCCAGATAGTTTTTCATAGGGGAATCTCCTTTCAAGAGGTAGTCGAGACTGACGCCATATAAATCGCTCATTTTAAGCACACTTACAATATCAGGGTAGGATTTCTCATTCTCCCAATTTGATATTGTCTGCCTGCTGATACCAAGAGCTTCCGCTGCTTGCTCCTGTGTGAGCTTCGCATCTATTCTTGACTTTTTGATTTTGCTGCCAATTTCCACACGCCTGCCTCCTAACATTAACTTCATCTGTATTATCCCCTATGTGAAAAGCACTGTCTATCAAAGCGCTTTTACAAGTCGGAATTTCTCCGTCAAAATGCTTTTACATCACCCAGTTTTAGAGAAAACGCCTCCACAAACAGGATAAGCTATCCCCCAAGGTGCCAGTCAATAGGTTTTTCAAAAAATGAGTTAGAATATTCCCTTATTGTACTTGAACTGTGCATACAAGATAAAGCCCAAGCCGATGACGAGCGCCGGGATAACAATGAAATACATTGCCTTTTCGCTCCAGAAAGTTGTGACAAATGCCGCTATCAAAGATACACCGATGATAAGCGTACCTGTGCCGACGGCTCTCCCATACTTCGGTACATCTTCTTCCTTGACCTTTCTTCGGTTGTAGGAATGTATTGTGCTGATATTTCCAGTCATATTCACGATTCCAATGATGGAGATGAATATGCCTAAGATCAACAGAGCGATATTATCCATTCGCTTCCTCCTTAAAAATAAA
>ENA-OURZ01004010-OURZ01004010.1-human-gut-metagenome-genome-assembly--contig:-NODE-4010-length-11654-cov-2.871886_pt1 | contig 11654 bp, 7 predicted proteins | sample MGYA00242073_ERZ509195 | MGnify/ENA primary metagenome ERZ509195 (study PRJEB26280, sample SAMEA2338837) | human gut metagenome | biome: human gut; feature: human-associated habitat; material: faeces...
GATCGACGAGGCGCCCTTGTTTTTAATAATGTCCTTCTGCAACATTGGCTGGTCGCAACCCGGAGCCTGGTTCCAACGCTGGGTACGGAAATAGTCGCCGAACTCGCCCACGTCGCGGCCACGGCCGCCGTGGTCGCATCCGAAAAGCAGCCCGCGCCGCTGGTGCCACTCATAGACGGGGATGAAGAAGTTTTCCTCGCTCAGCGCCACGCGTACGTCGTTATAGTCCATGCGTACCTTGACCGAACTGTCACCCAGGTCGACGAACAGCGCGTCGATCTGCGGCAGGATGTCGTATCCCTTGCGGCGCATGAACTCGTCGCGGAAAATATCGTTCCAGATATTGCCCTGCAGGTTGAAGTTCAGCTCATCGGAGAAGAAGAAATTGAGCCCCGTTTCCGATTCCCCGGGGAAACGGTCGGCAAAACGTTGGAAAAAGTGCCGCACGTAACTGTGCCCCGCCCGAGGGTGCATCGGATCGAGCGAAGGCAGGCGCCGCTCGGCCTTCACCTCGGCCACGAGGGCCCGCGGCCAGGGGTTCTGCCACTCGACCCCGTCGGGCCCCGTTTCCGGCAACAGGTCGACCGGCGCCCCGTCGATCCGGCCCCGGGCATCGAGCGGGTAAGCGTTCAGCGAAAGCGGCCGCTGCGCATAAGCCCGCGAGAAACGCTCCCCGCGGCCGAGTTCCAGGCTGTCGAAATGCAGTTCCGAACCGTTGAGCGTCGGGTCTTCGGCCAGCATCTCGTCCACATAGGAGCCCTGCCCCACGCCCAGCGTATAGTCGCTCAGGCTGACGGTCATACCGCGTTTGCCGGCCTCGGTCATGAACCACCCGAAAAGCTCCCACCACGCCGGAGTGAAGAGGTCGGGCTTCGAACGGAATGTCCTGCCGTAGGTGATGCCGCCCGTATCGGTGTGGCAATAGTTGATCTGCAGGCTGCTGATCCGTTTCCGGGCCAGCATGTCGAGCTGCCAGGCGAGATGTTCGCGCGTCAGCGTGTCGCCTATCCACCAATAGAAGGGCACCTCGCCGTAACCTGCCGGCGGGGTGCGAAACCCCCTTTCGAGGTCTATATTCCCCGAACGGTCGGGATAGCCCGGTGGCAGCGGGCGCGGCGGTTGTGCAAAGGTCATGGCGGCGGCGAGCGCCAGGAGAGGGATCAGTATCCGTTTCATATTCTTTTCGGGTTGAAGTCGGTTGTCAACAGCCCCGGACGGGCCTTTTCCACAAAAATACAAAATTAAAAATACAAATAAACAAGGCCAGCACAATAAAAACGCACACGCCCCGTTTGATAATTACAATAACAATTGTTTTTCAAGGAGATAATATCTTGGGAAAAAATTACATCCGGCTTCGGAAGGGTATTGATACGGCTTTCAGCCATCGTATCAAAAATAAAACATCCCGAATCATAATTGTATAACGGCAACTGACGCCCGGCACCGGCCGGCCCCTGTTTCAGCGGGTCAATACCGCTCCCGACACCGCACGGTACGGACAGCGGCGACCGCCGACCCGCACGACCCGGCCACCGACCGGAATACCCAGCCCGCAAGCCCCCCATCCGCAGTAACAATCCCCGGCGCAAACGGCATCTTCCGCCACAGGAAACGCGCCCGGCGCTGCGGCCGGCAACAGGCAGCAAATCCCGGTGCAGCCGGTATACCCCGCACATGAAGCCGTCCGGTACAGAGCCGCCCGGCACCGCAGGCAGTCCCGGAAACCAAAGCCGGCGAACCCCGCCCCGCAAGAGCTCTTTCCGACACCGGCCGCAGGGAACCGATCCTGCCTCCGCGCACCCTTTCCATACTACAGGCGACACCCTTCCGAGGGAGCGTCTCTTCCCCGCGAAAAAGGCCGAAAACCCTTTCAGAATACACCCAAACCCGTTTCCGGCATCGCACGCCAAAAATTTCACCCACACAATCCACTCAGGGACAACGCAATAAATGCCGACAAACAAGTTAACATAATATTTGGCAATAACACGCCGTTAGATAGGCGAAGAATCAAAAGTTAGAACATTAAATTTCATGACGACGCAACATGCAAGTAAAAATTTCAAAGACGCTCGAGGGCATCATCGCCCGCGCGGCGTTTAATACGACCAAGGCAGGAATCGACCACTCGTTGAAGGATTTTCTCATGCTGGAGATGCTCCGCGAAGAGGGATCGCTCGCCTACCAGCTTTTATCCTCCCGCCTGAAGGACTGGGAGCTCTACCAGGTACGCCTGCGCATCGAACGCGAGGTATTGGGGTCGAGGCTGCGTGAGAAAACGGGCCCCGAAGAGTTTTACCGCGCCTTTACCGACGAGTTGTGCGCCGTATCGGGCGCCACGCGGAGCGTTTCTACGGCCCACGCGCTGCGAGCCATCGTCGGCGACCGCTCGACCGCGACATCGCGCGTACTCGAAATGTACGGCATCACGGGCGAAGTCGTATCCGAAGACATCAAGAAATTCGCCGCCGGCGACGACTTCCGCACGGAGATACAGGTACACATGCTCGACTTCGGCGAGGAAAACAAACCCGAAGAGAAAAACACATCGCACGTGCTCGACAAGTTCGGCGTAAACCTCACGCAGATGGCCCGCGAGGGCAAGATCGACCCCGTCGTGGGGCGCGAGCAGGAGATCGAGCGCGTAGTCCAGATACTCTCGCGCCGCAAGAAGAACAACCCGATCCTGATCGGCGAGGCGGGCGTAGGCAAGAGCGCCATCATCGAAGGGCTGGCACTGCGCATCGCAGGCGGCGAGGTGCCCTACACCATCGCCGACAAGACACTCTTCTCGCTCGACGTATCGTCGCTCGTGGCGGGCACGAAGTTCCGCGGCGAATTCGAGGAGCGTATGCAGCAATTGCTCGACGAACTGCGCAAGGCCAAGGACACGATCATATTCATCGACGAGATACACACCATCGTGGGTGCCGGTTCTACGCAGGGCAGCCTCGACACGGCCAACATCCTCAAACCAGCACTCGCCCGGGGCGAACTGCAGACCATCGGCGCCACGACGCTCGACGAATACCGCGAGAACATCGAAAGCGACTCGGCGCTCGAGCGCCGGTTCCAGAAAGTCGTCGTCGAGCCCACGACACCCGAGCAGACGCTCCAGATACTGCGCAACATCGCACCCCACTACGAGCAGCACCACAAGGTGCGCTATACGGAAGAGGCGTTGCAGGCCTGCGTGGAACTCACCGGGCGCTACATCACCGACCGCTTCTTCCCGGACAAGGCGATCGACGTGCTGGACGAGGCGGGCTCGCGCATACACCTGCAATCGGCGCGCGAACCGGCCGAACTGCGCCAGATGGAGACCGCACTCGACCAAGTGCGGCGCGAACGCCGCGAGGCGGTCAAAGAACTGGTCTACGAAAAGGCCGCCTCGGCACGCCTGCGCGAAATCGCACTCCGTTCGAAACTGGGCGAAAGCCGCAACGAATGGCAGCGGTCGCTCGAAACCAACCCCGTGGAGATCACGGCCGAGCATATCCAGCAGGTCATCACCTCGATGACGGGCATCCCCGCCGAGCGCATCTCGGGCGGAGAGCTGACCCGCCTGCAAACCCTCTGCCAGCACCTTTCGCAGCGTGTCGTAGGGCAGCAGGAGGCCGTCGAAAAGATCTCGCGCACGATCCGCCGCTCGCGGGCCGGGCTCAAGGACGAGAACCGCCCGATCGGGGTATTCCTCTTCGTCGGCCCCACGGGCGTGGGCAAGACACTGCTCGCCAAGGAGGTTTCGAAATGGCTCTTCGACGAACAGCGCGGGCTGATCCGCATCGACATGAGCGAATACAGCGAGAAGCACAACGTCGCCCGGCTGATCGGCTCGCCCCCGGGTTATGTCGGCTACGGCGAGGGCGGACAGCTCACCGAGGCGGTACGCCGCCAGCCCTATGCCGTGATCCTGTTCGACGAGATCGAGAAAGCGCACCCCGAGGTCTTCAACTCGATGCTGCAGATCTTCGACGAGGGGCACCTCACCGACGGTTCTGGCCGCAAGGTGGACTTCCGCAACACGATCATCATCATGACCTCGAACGTCGGGTCGCGCAACGTGGTCAAGAAATCGGTGCAGGTAGGTTACAGCACCGTGTCGAAGAGCGCCACGGCCTCCGCAATGCCCCAGTGCGAATACCGCAAGGCTCTCGAGCAGACCTTCGCCCCGGAGTTCCTGAACCGGATCGACGACATCGTATTGTTCCGCACGCTGGAACTGAGCGATGTGGAGCGTATCATCGAGCTGGAGTTGCAGGGGCTCTTCGAACGCACGCGCCGCCTGGGCTACAAGGTGAAGATCACCGACGGCGCCAAACGCCGCCTGGCGGCCATGGGCTACGAATCGCGCTACGGAGTCCGCTCGCTGAAACGGACGCTGATGGACAACGTCGAGGAGCCGCTCTCCGGCCTGATCATCGACGGCAAACTCCACGAAGGCGACACGGTCGTCGTCGAATCGGACAAATCGCACGGCGTAAAACTGCGCGTGGCATGACACGCAATCTGTCTTTTGAAAAAGGCCGGAAATGAATCCGGTCTTTTTTTTATGTCCGCGCCTGATTTTTTACGCCGGGATTATCATTCCGACCATTTTTTTAACTATTTTTGCACGGAATCAGCACCGTTCCACAACAAAAAAATGCGTCCGCTTTCCATAAAGGCCCTTGCGTCAGGGCTTGTCATGTTCCTGTTTCCGTATGCCGCAATATCGGCATGCACCGGATCGGCGCATGCCGACAGCCTTCTTACGCTCCTGCCGCAAACACACGATGCTGCCGGGCGGGAACGGATATACGTGCTGCTGGCCGACATGAGCGGCGACAGCCTCGAACTGGCCGCACCCTATTGGGAAGCGGCACTCGCCGAAGCACACAAGGCCGGGGATACCTACGGATGCAAAGATGCGCTGGACTTTCTGGTTCGTAAATTCGCCGACCGCGACACCCGGCGGGCCGAGAAATACATCGCCCTCTCGGACAGCATCCTCCCGGGTTCCCGCCACGCCCTGTTCCGTTCGTCGCTTTACGCGTACTACCTCTGGAAACAGATGAACGACAACAATTCGATCGAAACGGTAACGCGTGCGCTGGAAGAACTCAAAGGCAAAAACCGCGATCAGCTCACACCCGAGGAGCGCATCGAATGGGAATTCCTGACAGGCCTCGCCATCGACTTTTCGTCGATCTCGACCGAAGCCTACGGCAACATCCCCAAGGCGATCCCCTATGTGGAGCAGGCACTGGAGAAACTCGGGAAATACCCGCTCGAAGAGCGGCTCCACCTGGAAAAGATTTGCCACGACGAGCTCTCCGACCTCTATATGCTCTGCAAAGACAAGCGCGCCGAAGAGCAGATCGGGCAATGCATCGACCTGCATCGCAAATGGCTGGCGATGGACGACCGTTTCGAACGGCCTCACCGCGACACGACGGGCTACATGATGCGCGCCTACGCCAAAATGGTTTACCTGCGCGACCTGATCCCGGAAGAAAAGGTAAGCGATTATTACCACAAATGCATGGAGCTGGCCCGCGCCAAATGCGACACGGCCGAAATATACAGCACAAGTGCCCGCTATTACCAGTATATGGGCGACAATGAACGGGCCGTGGCTTATATCGACTCGACCATAACCGCCTATAAACGCGCAGGCATAAAAGCGGATTTCGCGCCTATCTATGCCACGCAATCCTACCTGTACGAGGCAATGGGGGAATATAAAAAAGCCCTCGGAGCGGTGCGGGAAGCCAACAACATCCGCTTCAACAAGCGGGTAGAAGAGGCGCAAAGCAGCCTTGCCGAAATGCAGACCTTGTTCGACGTCGACCAATTGGAATTCGAAAAGTCCCGGCTGACCGGCCGCATACGATTCATCGCCCTGCTTGCCGGCGGCATCCTGGTGTTGCTGCTCATCGGCTGGAGTATCTACCAGTACGCCATGGTCCGACGGCTGAAGCAGATCAGGCGGCAGTTGATCGACGCCAACAAAGAGATAACCCGCCAAAGCCGCCGCGCCATGGAGAGCGAAAAGATGAAAACAGCCTTCATCAATTCGATGTGCCACGAAATCCGCACGCCGCTCAACGCCATCAACGGATTTTCGGACCTGCTGCTCGAAGGCAACCACGACGCCGAAGCCCGGCGCGAATTCCGCGAGCAGATATGGAGCAACACGACCGCACTGACCACCCTGCTGGAAAACATGCTCGAACTGTCGAGTCTGGTCAGCTCCGAAGCGCCCCTGCCGCAGACCGACACCGACATCGGTCTGCTTTGCGCCGAACGGCTGGAATACCAGAAGCGGCAGTCGAACAACCCGCAGGTGGAGTATATCTTCAAGGGGGGGGGTGAAGGTCCCTGCATCATTCCGACCAACGTCTTCTACATGACCCGCGTGATCGACAACCTGCTGCAGAACGCCGCCAAATTCACCGCCGCAGGCTCCGTCACGCTCTCCTGCGAGAAGGATGACAGCAAACGCAGACTACGCATCCGCGTGGCCGACACAGGCATCGGCATCGACCCCGACAAGCGGGAGTGGGTATTCGAACGCTTCGCCAAAGTGGACCCCTTCAAACCGGGTTCGGGCATCGGGCTTTATCTCTGCCGCCTGATCGTCACGCGGCTCGGAGGCGAAATCCGCGTCTGCCCCGAATACCGCGCAGGCTGCTGCATCGATATCGTCCTCCCCTGCTGATGCTTAAATCCGCCCGGAGGGGCGGATTTTTCGTATCGGACGGGGCTGCGGATTGCAATCCGGAGTTAATTAGCTATCTTTGCATCCTAAATCCGGAACGCAATGTACAGTTTCTCGACTTATAAAGATCAATACAAGTCCAATCTGAAACTGGCCCTGCCCGTCGTACTGACGCAGCTGGGCCAGATTCTCACGCAGGTAGCCGACAACCTGATGGTCGGCCGCTACGGCGGCGACGACCCCGTGCCGCTGGCCGCCGTGTCGTTCGGCGGCTCGGTATTCTTCATCCTCTTCATCGCCGCCATCGGCATCGCGCTGGGCATGACGCCCCTCGTGGGGGAACTCTACGCGCAGGGCGACCGCGAGAAGTCGGCCGGGCTGCTGCAAAACGGCATCCTGTTCTACACGCTGCTCGGGTTAGCGATGGCCGCCGTACAATATGCCGTCATCCCGCTCATGTACCACCTCGGCCAGCCCGTCGAGGTCGTCGACATGGCCATTCCCTACTACAAGATGCTGGTATTCAGCATGCCGTTCGTCATGCTCTTCTTCGCCTTCAAGCAATTCCTCGAAGGCGTGGGCAACACCAAGGTCGAGATGGTCGTGACGATCATCGCCAACCTGGCCAACATCGGCTTCAACGCGGTGTTCATCTACGGCCGCTTCGGCCTTCCCGAGATGGGTGCCGAAGGCGCCGGGCTGGGTACGCTGCTCTCACGCATCATCGCCCCGATCCTGATGATCGGCTACTTCTACAACCGCCACAAATACCGCGGCTACCTCGACGGGTTCTCGCCCCGCAACTATTCGTGGGCCACGGTGAAGAACCTGCTGCACATGGGGCTTCCGATCTCGATGCAGATGTTCCTCGAAGCCTCGGCGTTCGTCGGCACGGGGATCATGATGGGCTGGTTCGGCAAGGAGACCATGAGCGCCAACCAGATCGCCGTCACGATCGGCAACTGCGCCTTCATGATCGTCATGTCGATCGGCGCCGCCACCACCATCCGCGTGTCGCACTGCTACGGCGCCCGCAACATCGGCGAACTGTCGCTGGCGGCCAAGGCGTCGTACCACCTGGTACTGGCCTGGAACGCTTTTGCAGCGCTGGTCTTCATCACCATGCGCAACATCATCCCGACGTTCTTCTCGACCAACCCCGAGGTGATCGCCATCGCTTCGCAACTGCTGGTCTTCGCGGCGCTCTACCAGCTTTCGGACGGCATCCAGAATGTTTCGGTGGGTATTCTGCGCGGCATACAGGACGTGAAGATCATCATGCCGATCGCCTTCGTATCTTACTGGCTGCTGAACCTGCCGGTGGGTTACCTGTTCGGCTTCACGCTCGGCATGGGCCCGACGGGGCTTTTCCTCGGCTTCTCGTTCGGCCTGTCGGCCGCGGCCGTGATGATGATCGTCCGCATCCGGCGCAGCGTCCGCAAGCTCCGCCTGGGCAATTGAGGCAACGATTTAGGCACAGTGGCCGCCGGTTAAAAAAAATTTCGTATCTTTACGCAAATTATGCCCACAAATGGACACCGAAAAACAATATACGAAAAAGTGTAAACCCGAAGTCGGCCGCGGATGCAGTTTCTGCGATTGCGGCGCAGAGTGCGAGGCGAAACTCTGCGACGGGTGTTTCAAGCTCCACGAAACGGCGTGGCTCGAGGAGTACCCCGAGAATATCCCGACCGACATCGTGGAGGTGCGGTTCAAGAACACGCGCCGCTCGTTCTACCAGAACGCCAACAACCTGCAGCTCAAGCGGGGCGACATCGTGGCGGTCGAAGCTTCGCCCGGCCACGACATCGGCATCGTCTCGCTCACGGGCGATCTGGTGGCGCGCCAGATGCGCCGCACGGGATTCAACCCCTACAACGGCGAGTTCAAGAAGGTTTACCGCAAGGCCAAACCCTACGACATCGAGAAATGGCAGGAGGCCATTGCCCTCGAACACGAGACGATGATCGCTTCGCGCCAGATTGCCGCCGACATGGGACTCAACATGAAGATCGGCGACGTGGAGTACCAGGGGGACAAGATCAAGGCTATTTTCTACTATATCGCCGACGAGCGTGTCGATTTCCGCGAACTGATCAAGGTCTTCGCCGAGCGGTTCCACATCCGCATCGAAATGAAGCAGATCGGCGCACGCCAGGAAGCCGGGCGCATCGGCGGGCTGGGTGCCTGCGGGCGCGAGCTGTGCTGCGCATCGTGGATGTCGAGCTTCTCGAGCGTCACGACGGGTGCCGCCCGTGCACAGGAGATTTCGCTCAATCCCCAGAAACTGGCCGGACAGTGCTCGAAGCTCAAATGCTGCATGATGTACGAATACGACACCTATGTCGACGCCCGCAAGGAGTTCCCGCGCCTGCGTGAGCCGCTGCAGGCCATCGACGGCGAATATTTCCTCGTCAAGAGCGACATCCTCGCCGGTACGATGACCTTCTCGTCGAGCAAGGATGCGATGGTCAATGTCACCACGCTGCCCGTGTCGCGCGTGCGCGAAATCATGGCGCTGAACCGTGCAGGCAAGAAGGTCGACCAGCTGCAGCACGCCGACGACATCCGCCCGATAGCCGAGGAGCCGACCTACCGCTCCGAAGAGGACAGCATCACCCGTTTCGACTCGGCCAAACGGCGCAACAAGCGCGGCCGCAACCGGGGCAAACAGAACGGGCAGGAGGGGCAGAACGGACAGCCTTCCCAGGAAACAGGACAGGAGCGCCGCCAGGCTCAGCCGGGGCAGCAGCCCCAGCAGGAGCGCCCCGAACGCCGCCAGCGGCGCAGCGACCGTTCCCGCAACGGGGAAAACCGTAACGGGGAAGGCCGCAGCAACGAGAACCGGAACAACGGGGAGGGCCGCAACGGCGGTGATCGCCGCAACGGGAACCGCAATGAGGCAGCTCCCCGCAACAATGGCAACGGCAACAACGGAGGCAACAACGGCGCAGAGGGCAATACAAACGGCGGGGAACGCCGCGAAGGTGGCAACAGGCGCAACAACCGCAACCGCCGCCGTCCGGGAGGCGAACGCCGCGAAGGGAGCAGCGACAACGGCAGCGGAAGCAACGGGGGTTCAAACGAATAGGCAGTGATACGGGCACGTGACATAGCGGCACGTCGCGCAGCAGCCGGAACGCTTCGGCAGACGGCCGGCATTCCGGGAAGCACAGCCACGCAGGCCGGCGCAATGCAGCCCTGTACGACACAACCCGGCACAACACAGACCGGCACGACAGAACCCCGTGCAACACAACCCGGCACAACGAGGTTCCATACGCCGAGGTCGGGCAGGGCAGCGTCCGGCACAGCCGCATACCGGGATCGGACGGGCAGCGCATTCCGGAAAGTCCGTCGGGCAGTACTCCTTTCCATCGCGGCCTTTGCCGCAGGCTGCGTGTCACCCCACGGAGCCGCGGTGACCGATGTGAATGCCTCGGGCTGGGACACCCCCGCCGCCATCGTCTTCACCAACACCGATACGACGACGCTGCGTGACATGGATTTGTTCCTGCGCTACGACGACCGCATGGATGAAGACACGCTGACGGTACGCATAGCAGTCGTCACACCCGATTCGCTCCGGCACGAAGAGGCTTTCCGGCTCGTACTCCCGGCCGCGCATACTCCGGCCGCCCTATCGCGCGAGGCCGACCTCCCCTATCGCCGCCGCATCCGTTTCGCCCGCACGGGCGACTACTGCATAACCGTCACACCCGGCCGCCCGGTGAAGGGCGTCGAGGCCGTCGGCATAAATATCGTAAAAAGCGAATAAGAGACAACAATGGGCAAGGACAAGCTCCGCAAGTTCCGCGAGAACCTGACTTTCGACTGTTTCATACAACCCGAATTCGACGAGGTATTCCGTTGCGACCACCCGCTCAAAGGGCATTGGCGCAGCGACTTTTTCCATAACGACAACCCGATCGTACTCGAATTGGGCTGCGGCAAGGGCGAATATACCGTAGCGCTGGCCGAGCGCGACCCGTCGCGCAATTTCATCGGCATCGACATCAAGGGTGCACGCATGTGGCGGGGCGCCAAAACCGCCACCGACCGCAGGATGCCCAACGTGGGGTTCCTGCGCACGCGCATCGAGTTTATCAACGGCCTGTTCGCCGAGGGCGAGGTCGACGAGATATGGATCACCTTCCCCGACCCGCAACTCAAGAGCCGCCGGGCGAAGAAACGCCTCACCTCGCCGCTTTTCCTCGGATATTACGCCCGCATACTGTCCCCGGGCGGTTGGATCAACCTCAAGACCGATTCGAAACATCTTTTCGGCTATACGAACGAGGTGGTGCGCCGCTACGGCCTGCCGTGCGAAGTCTCGAACGCCGACATCTACGGCACGGGCTACGCCGACGAGGTACTGTCGGTCAAGACCGCCTACGAAAAACGGTTCCTCGAAATGGGGCTCCCGATCACCTATACCCGTTTTTCGCTCGCCGGGCGCCACGAATTCCCGTGGTTCGACTGGGAAGAGGACGAGAAGGCGGAGAAGGACAACGAAGAGGCACGGCAGGGTTAGTACGCCGGACGGAGAAGCATAGCTCCGGCCGCAACGCCCGTAAGGAATAGGTAAGGTTCGACACCTCGCCCCATACCCGGGACTCTTTACGCACCCCGCATTTTTTGCCGCGTAGGGTCATTTGCCCGATCCACCCCGTGCCTGGGGCTGGTTACGCGCCCAGCAGTTTTGCCCGGGTAGAGCCATTTGTCCGATCCACCCACTCCCTCTGCGGGGATTTCCATATCCGGGCCCCGGTTACCGCAACCCGCCGATTCCCCGGTCTCCTGTTGCCCCCAGCCGCACCCCTGGCTCCACACCACAGCCTCCGCCCACCCCGGCTTCGCCCACCCTCCCCGCACTTCCGCACGGCCCCCGTCTCCGGATCCGGCACCGCCACCCTCCAGGCCGTCATACGGTCACGCCCCCATCCGC
>ENA-OURZ01004015-OURZ01004015.1-human-gut-metagenome-genome-assembly--contig:-NODE-4015-length-11644-cov-2.225300_pt1 | contig 11644 bp, 4 predicted proteins | sample MGYA00242073_ERZ509195 | MGnify/ENA primary metagenome ERZ509195 (study PRJEB26280, sample SAMEA2338837) | human gut metagenome | biome: human gut; feature: human-associated habitat; material: faeces...
TCGCGACCGCAAAAGGAGAAGGTACGGTCGCAATATAGCTTTTACGAATACTTGAGAGAGAAAATATAAACAACTCTGCCCCAATATACCTCCGGCTCAACTGTCTTTTATAGGACACAGACGTACGGCAGTTCCTCCACTACGTGCTTGCCGAATGGTGAGGGTATCACTATAAGTCACTTCGCGCTCTTCTATAAGTATAGCAGCAGGACATGTCTCATAATCGGCCTCAGGAGCATCACGATAAATAGTAGCCAGATATCTTTTATCTGTATCGAGAAAAGACAGACTGATATTAGCCGTTCGTTCCTCATCTCCCGTGATACTGCCTATATACCAGCATCCCTCTCCTTTATCACAACGGGCAATAGTAACATAACTGCCAATGCATGCTTCCGGCACCACTGTTCTGCTCCAATCTGTAGGACAAGATACTATAAAATTAAAAGGTTCCGGATTAGCCTCGTAATTCTCTATTTCATCCGAAGCCATTTGTAACGGTGAATAGAGCACCACAAACAGCGCCAATTGTTTGGCCAGTGTGGTATGTACACGTGTCTGTGGCATTACATCGTTAACAAACCGAAACGTCACCGGTGTAAAGTCCATCGGGCCTGCCAACCCACGAGTGAAAGGCAATATTACGGTATGAGAGGGAGGATTTCCACCATCTACATCCCAAGCGTCCCATTCTTGTCCACGTACTCCCTCTTGTGTCATCAGATTAGGAAAAGTACGCTGCAAACCTGTAGGAATCACCGGTTCATGATTATCAATACAGATACGGTGACGGGCAGCAGCCTCTATTACCTTGCGATAATGAAGTACACCAAACTGACTGCTATGATATTCTTTCCCATCAAGCAAATCGCCCACATAACCCGTTTTTACTTGATGCACACCATATTTCTCATAGAACTTGAAACCATCTTCCATCTGATTTTCATAATTGGAAACATTACCGCCAGTTTCATGATGTCCTATCAAAGCTACTCCTTTGCTACGCCCATAATCAGTAATACGTTGTATATCAAAATCGGTATAAGGTTTTGTGAAACTAAACTTCCAAGTAGCCCAGTCTTCATTCCACCCTTCCACCAGTACACCTCCCAGGTTATTGGCAGCAGCAAAATCGATGTGACGCATTGTATTCTCTGTTGTGGCCCCATGATGGGGACCGGCATGCCAGGTGTTATGCTTCATGTGATAAGTCCACCAAATTCCAATATAGCGCATAGGTTGTATCCAGGAAGTATCGGTTATACGACAAGGTTCATTAAGATTTAACATGAGACGGGAAAGAAGCAAATCACCGGCAGATTCAGCCACTATCATTGTACGCCAAGGAGATACACGGGTATCGGTAACACGTACTTTCTCACCTGTACTCCAAGGTGTAAGAGCCGCACGTAATGTAACCGTTTTATTATCTTCAACTTGTTCAACCGGCTTCAAGTTCATGGCAGCATAATCTGTAAGATTTGCTTCATGAATAGCCAAATAAAGGCTATCTGTTGTCTCAATCGTCACCGGAGTGCTTACCCATCCCATCTTACTAAGAGTTTTTTTCTCAAATAAGGCCTCGTAAAAACGAACTCCTTTCACTGGAATACTCCAAGCATCATAATCTGCAGGAAAAACGAATTCAGTCACTTCGTCATCAATAAGAAACTCTTGTAGCTGTTGCTGGCGCGGGAACTCATACCGGAATCCCATCCCATCATCAAAAAGACGAAAAATAATATTCAGTTCCCGCTCCAACGATGTTTCTTCCTTGAGGCATACCCTCAATTCATTATAATGATTTACAATTTCAGCCTCTTCCCCCCATACTGGTTGCCACACATCATTATGCGAATCATGCTTAACCTCTTTTAGAACGAAACCAGTCAAAAGATCTGGCGCATCCTTCAAAACCAATCCCAGACGTGAAGGAAGTAAAATATTCTTCCCCGCATGTCTTAAACAATATCGGGGAGCACCTTCTTCATCAAGTGTAAACTCTAAAGAAAGTTTTCCATTTGGAGAGGTCAACTTGATATGTTCCTGCTGGCATGAAATCATCCATAGGCCTAAACATAAAGCAAGTATAATCTGTAGCGTTTTTTTTAGTTTCATAGTCATTACCGAATTTAATTTTATATATCCAATTCTTATTTTATAAGTCTACTGACAAACAGTCCCTTTCCTTCCTCAGCCGGAATAACACAGAAGTTTACGAAACCACAGACAGACTCCGGTTCAAGCAACGTGGCAACCAAATTTCCTAAAGGTTGTGCCAAAGGTACCAACCAACTACCTATTGGAAGTTCTACATTATCTTCATAGACATCCGTTTCTACATTTACCGGATGAATCCCCTCCCATTCCTTCTCTGCACGATACAGACGGGTTACTTTGTAACGCTCAACTTTTGCTTTTTGTACACGGGTAACTTGCTCAATGTGTACACCCAACGCTCGAAGCTTACATACTGCTTCTGTACAGGGAGCATCGAGCAGATAAGCCTTAGGGCGAGTACGCATCAATTGAGGTGTTGCCTGCATGGCATCAAGGGTTGGCAGTTCAGTCTTAAACAGTTCATTGGCCTTATAATCGATAAAAGAGACTACATGACGTACAGTATCCGAAGTGAAAGTAACATATATCGGTTCAGTAGCTTTCAAGGTGCGCTTCCTGGCTTGTTCTATCTTACGTTTAATTGAAGCACGATGTTGCGCAGCAGTAACCAACGTTTGCCGTGCCACCAAGAAACCGCACTCACTACGACGTGCAAAACACTCCGGTCCCAATCCAATACCTCTTATTTCGACAAAAAGCGATACAGCCCCCGTCAATGCTTGAAAAGTAGAACTGGACTGCGGACTTTTGGCACCTTTTACAAGAACAAGGGAACCATCTGCCACACGGGGAGTGAAGTAGAAACCGGAAGTATAACCGGCACTATTTAAAACGACCTCTGCCTCACGACGAAAAAGTTCTTCAGACAGCACACGTAAAGCTAAAGGCGCATTAAGATGTCCGGTAGGTAAAAAAAGTACATCAGCAGCATTTGCTGTCGGCACTCCACGTAATAAGTTAAACTCACGACGTAAAGGTGTATATTCATGAATATCAAGAGCTACGTCCGGATTCCATTGCTGATAGGACTGCTTCAACAGCAAAGTGACAGCATCCTCTAATTTGCTCTGATCGCGATTCAAATCGTAGCCATCGGCTGAACGACGTTGCTGAATGGCATAACCATCAACATTGGCTATAGGAACCAAAGCCACAGCTATATGATTCAGCAATTCACGTCCTTCTTTTTCACAAAGTAAGTAACGGACAAGCATGCATACAGCCTCAGCACCTGCCGGCTCGTTACCATGCAGTGCCGCTTGAATCCATACCCTTACCTTCTTCTTGTCGGGAGTACCCAAATAAAGTACCGGAATGGTACGTCCTTGTTTGGTAACACCAATATTCTCCATATATGCCAAACCCGGAGAACGTACAACCAATTGTTGTAAATAGTCCTTTATCTCATCAACCGATGCCAATCCGCTACCGTAAGGTTTACTTAGAGTAGGTGTCTCACGGTCAAATTTGGGGTCAGGATAGAAACTTGCAGTTACTCCGGCAGGTTGCTTCGACTGATTTCTATTCCATAACACAAGATTAGCTAATACCACTTCTTGTGCTATCCTCTGTAAATAAAGAGCCGTTTCAGACGGTAGACCTGCATAATAATCGCTGCTAAAAGGCTCACCAAAAAAAATTGCATAAAAGACACAAGCCGCCAGATAACTGCCTGCAGGACTAGGGTGGCTGCCATCAGAATTATACAACTGCAAACTTGGACACTCTCTACGTACACGTCTCCATGCCTCACCCACAGGAGCACAATAAGCATCAAGGACATCAGCCATTTCCAAATAGTTTTCCGTAAGTTGCTGCTGCATTCCTTCATAAGTATCATTATTACGCCCCCATGTCATATAACAGACACTTTTTCCTTTTGGGGCATAAAGACGGCGTAAACTATCTAACTGCGCCGCAGGATGGAATACATTCTTCTTTACCCATTCCTTTTCACGAGTAGGTGCCTTGCTCTGTTCCTGCATCACCATATAATCCCATCCTCCTTCACGAATCGCCTCTAATGTTTGCGTATTGGCTGCATGCTGTCTCAAGTACCAACCAGGGTTAGCAACCTGGCGCACTGATATTTTTTTTCCACATGAGGATGCTAACGATTGGACTTGCCATGGCAAACGATTAAAAAAAGTATAGCTGTTACCTATAAAAAGTACCCGTAAAGAATCTGTCGTCAATAATGGCACAGCTTGTTTCCCCATAGGGACAGCCTCATGCCCGATGCCGCACTCTTCTATCTTGCGCCAATGGCATTCCCAACCACGGGATGCAGCCAACTGGTGAATATAAAGCCAGAAACTACGCCCACGCTCCATGCGGTTTCGTCCTTGTCGTTCAGCTTCAGGAGTCTTGCGTAGAAAAGACTCACGTATCGTATCTCCCAAAGCCAGCTGTAGTATGATAGGTTTTGACAAGTATTTTTTTATCTGTTCAGATGAAATATAGGGGATACCAGCCGTACCATAAGGATATGTCTGGGCCAAATCAGGAAAAGTATACCAACCGGGAGAACTTATAATAGCTTTTTCCACATAAGGACTATCGTGAAAAAGCATGAAACGCTGTACGAATTGCCCACCAGCAGAATGACCATAAATCATATATCCTTTGCGCATGCTTCCCGTAAATTGACGCACATATTCAAATAGTTTATCAACCAACACTGGTGTAATTTTTTCGGGAGCATTAGCTACTGTATGGGCAGCATTCATCACCCCCACCTCCTGATAGTCTGCCAAAGGATAAGATTTCAAATCAAAGTGAGGTATAAAAAGCATAAAACCCTTTCTCTCCGCTTCTTCTTTCCAACCGTCCAAAAGATAACGATAGCCGCGGTCTCAAAGACAAATACAATAGGCATTTGTTTAATATCCCCCTGGGAAGGTATATAATAATGTACATCTACCGGGCGATCGGCAAAAGGAGGGTATTGACTATAAGTGAAGAAATGTTCACCTCTTGGCCTTTCCAAAGTCTGTTTCGCTATTGCAGATAAACAAATACAGAGGAATCCAATATAAAATATAATCAGCTTCTTCATAATTCGTACCTTCCCTTCTTTACTATTGTACCATCTTGCATTACAAATTTACCACGGGCAATGACATCTGTAAGCTGCAAATCTTCCGCCAAAAAACACAAGTCTGCATCTGCTCCTTGTGCCACAATACCTTTAGCTCGTAATTTCAGATTACGAGCCGGATTGGATGTTATCAATGTAATCGCCTGTTCCAATGGTACCCCCTCCTCATTGACTAATGCAACTACCTCCTTGAAATTTAAATTCAAAGGAGCAGGACGATAAGTTATTTCTCCAGTTTCAGGATTCACTCTGCGTACGCCACCATGGCCATCACTAGAAAAAGTAATGCGATCAAGGGGGACACCAGCTCGCAATGCACGTATCACACAACGATGGGGAGTATCAAACTTTGAGCCACCAGTCGAAAAATCAATCATTCCACCTAATTTACCAAATTCTACAGCCTGCATAAAAAGAGCTTCAGTACGTATCAGATGAGTAGGAGACAGATAAGATATCAGTGTAGGATAGTGACGAGCAATATTGAGTAAGGGCTCAATACCTTCCGGAAGTGCTCCCAAATGAATGTGGAGAATTCCTCCTTTACCAGATGTAAATCCCCCTAAACGTACCTGATGTATAATACGTAATATCTCTTGCTCTGTCGGAAACGGACTACGGTCATCACTCATCGCCAGCTTACAGCCAATAACTTTATCTATGAAGATAAGATCGTCAGCCACACTATTCATCAATGTTTTGGTAGGCAATCCGTAATAACTTGTCAGCATATAAGCCGACAATCCGTCATCGTCAATAGCTTTGGCCTTGGCATAAAGCGTAGTAAGTTCTTTGGCAAATCCATCAGTACCAAGCATACCCAATACAGTAGTAGTACCACATGCCACCAGTTCGCTCATAGTCACCTCGGGGACTAATGAGGCATAACCTTGTTGCCCTCCTCCACCAGTAATATGTACATGCTGATCTATAAATCCCGGAGTAACAATTTTACCTTGCACGTCAATAGTATGGCAAAATGATTCATTCAGTTCAATTGTCTTTGAAATATGCGCAATCTTTTCTCCGCATAGCAAAATGTCTGTTTTACCAAGATAGGCAGGAGCATATAAATTTGCATTCTTTATCAATGTAAACATAGCTGTCGATTAATTTTAGAAAGTGATAAGATGATAAAGTATCAAGAAAACAATTCCTCCTATTAAAGGAAATGTATTACGCCTTGCCAACTCCACTGATGACACACCGGCTACCCCGGCAATGGCAACAATGACTCCGGCAATAGGAGATGCGGCACGTCCCATGCTTGCCGCCAACTGCAAAGGAAGTATCAATGAAAAAACCGGCAAACCAAGCTGAGTGGCTATACCCGGCAATAAAGGACCAAATGAAAAAAAGGCTGCATTGCCACTTCCCATCAGCATGGCAGCTCCAAAAATAATGAGAGTAAAGATTGCGGCAATAGCTAATCCCGAAAGTCCGATATGAGAGGAATAACCCACCAATGAATCAATAAATCCCAAACCAATCAGTCCTTTAGAGAAAACTTCTGAAGCTACAATCAATGTTACAACTGAAGTAAACACATTTCCCATGCCTTTCCAAAAACTTGCAAAAACGTTAAAAGTAGTACGCACACTACGAGTATGAAACAACACAAATACCAATGATAAGAACAGAGAAAAAAGCATAGCAGTAGTGGTACCCAATGTTACAGTAGGCTGAAACAGTCCCACAAAAGGTGAAAAGAAAATGAGAAGAGCCAAAGGTAATACCGGGAGTAGCGCAAAAGCCAATGGAACATCCGGTTTTTCTACTAATGAGGTTGCAGTCACATTTGACACCTGCAATATGCCATCCTGCTGTTTCTTTGCATCTTTTTTATCAAAATAACGGTTATTGAAATAGAAGAGTACCATTACAACCAAGGAAGTAGGAATTACTAAAGGAAGTTGATGAGTGATGAAATATTCCACATTGGATTGTCCTATCAATTCGGCAGCCATAGCAGTATTTGCCGACCCCGGTCCCTGATCAAATAGAGTAGCAGCGGCAATGACTGACAATGCTGTAAGTTGGCTTACTCCCAAACTAATTAAAACAGGATAAACCGAAGCCACAAGCAACAATCCTAATCCGGCAGCTGAAGGAGTAGTAATAAAAAGTAATTGTCCAATAGGAATAACTATAGTAGCCGCCAAATAAGGATAACGTCGAAAAAGACCTAATGGCTTCATGGAAATATAGACCAATGCATTAGTAGCCTTTATGTTATTCATGAAAGCTACATAACCGCCAATTGTCATTATCATAAACCCTGCACGCGCCAAATTAGAAAGAAAAACTTCCTCTATCATCCTTACCAAATCAAACACCACCATTCCCGTAGCTTTACTAGGTACTACCGAATGCACTTGCATGAAAAAAGCAGCTGTAAGCATTAATAAACCGGAAAGCATCAAAAGACCTTGAGGATTGAGCTTACGATAAAGACCTACCGCTGTAATCCCTACCATAAGAAGACTAAAAATGAAAGCCAATTCGGACATGATGTATCAAGATATTAAGTTTTTGTTTTCTTTTGAATATATGAATCTAAATCAGATATAAACACCGATATATACAAAGCCGTTTATATGCGGTATTTATATCTGACTATTATCTATCAATACCCCGGATTATTTTCCAAAGGATTACCAGTATTGGCATCAATGAATGATTGCGGCAGCGGGAAAAGGACAGGAGTTTCATATTCATCCATACCACGTCCTGCAATACCAGCTATCTCATTGAGTTCACGCATGCGACGTTTGAAATAGTTATTGGTATCACGTTCGTCACCACCATTTTCTTGGCAAACACGTACCAATGTATGACGACGTTCTTCCTCCGTAAGCAGTTCACGGCTGCGTTCATCAAGAATGAAATCCATACCACCGATTCTAAGATCATCTTCAGTAATACTTACAGCATTGGAACGATTACGTACTTTATTTATCCATTTAATGGCCTCGCCTACTTGATTACTCTTGTAAAGAGCCTCTGCATAAAGTAAATATGTATCTGCCAAACGTAAATAAACAATGTCCGCATAGTGTCCATCATTAGCTGCATTAGCCAAAATAGGTGGAGTATAATCCCATTTACGAGTAGTAGGCCAATCATATTTTTTAATGGAAGTAGAAGTTAGCATGGCTGCATTAACCGTAGTATCAATAAGTGCAGTACCACCTAAATCAAATACCTTGGTTACATTGCCGGCAGCATCTACATCATTAATACTCCATACGATAGCATTGGCAGATACACGGTCATCTTGTTCTCCCATTCCTTTATAATTGTACAAACGAAGTGCTCCTCTGGAAGGAACTACACGTCCGGCTCCCTTACCACCATTAGCTTGCCAAAAGACTTGTGCAAATGAACCTTCACCACCGTTATTGATATAGTCCGGATTATGCTGGTTTGTCTTTTTACAATCGCCATCATTAGCATAATAGTTCTTATAAGTTGTAGTCATATAGACATTTGCAGTACCATAGGCACTATTCTCCTCTTCTGTGTTAATGAAAGCCAGTAACACCTCCGTATTTCCATCAGCATACATAGGAGTATAAAATACGTCAATAAAAGGACATCCATCATTGGAAGCATTACTACCAAAGCGTTGATTTATAAGGGAATATTCTCCACTTTCCACTAATGGTTTCAGTACTGAAACTGCTTTTTCAGCATTACCTTCTGCCAAATAAAGTTCACCCAAATAGTGACGTGCCACAGCACCAGAGACTTTACTATTATTAGAAGTACGCAAAGGAAGGTTATCGACTGCAAACTGGAAATCTTCTGCCATCACTTCGCGAATACTACTCAAGGAAGCACGGTCCCAATCATCACGATAATTCAATCCTGTAATTTCTTGTGTTGAAAGGGGCACTGCACCAAATGAATAGGTAAGGTGACGGTAAGCCCAAGCACGGAAAAAGCGAGCTTCGGCCAACACCTCATTTTTACGATTTTCAGCATCAGCACCACTTCCCCAGTTAATGCCATCATTGTCAGCTCTTGAGATAACCATATTGGCAGTGTTGATGATACGATATCCCCACTGGAAAATATTATTCCAAATAGCAAGATCAGTGTAAGTTATCTCTTTGGGATTGTAGAGGAACTTCATTTCCGCATGACTATTATTGGCCCATGAATTATCTCCCCCTCCACCCCAGGCAGAATGCAGACAGAGCGCAATACTTCCTCCCATTGCATCAGCACGGCGATACTCTGCACGCATAAGACCATAAAGAGGCGTTATCATCGATTTAAATCCATTGTAATCTACAAGTAAATTTTCAGGATAAAGTGCATCACGAGGATCTTCCTTAAGAAACTTATCCTCATTACAGCCGCCCATAGTGAGCAATAATACTGTAAACACTAAGACATTGAAATATGTTATTTTTTTCATATGTGCAATTTCATTTTAGCTTTTTATGATATATTACTCTCATCAAATATCTAACTTTAGTCCAAAAGTGAACGAACGTACTGGAGGAGCAGCCAATTGATCATTGAGAAATTCCGGATCCATACCTGTCCAGCCAGTTATTGTAGCCAAATTCTTAATGTTCATGTAAAGATTGAGCCGTTTGATGAAAGTACGACGCAACCATTGTTGTGGGAAATTATAACCCAATGTAACGTCGGAAATACGTAAGAAATCTGTCTTTTCATAGAAACTGGCTCCCTCTGGATTCACATCACTATTCAAACTATTTTTCGGATAGCTATTCGTAGGATTCTCTGGAGTCCAAAAATCCACCAAAAAGCGGTTCTGGCGATATGAATTATGGCTTGTATCATACAAGGCATTCAGATGGGTTTGTCCTAACTGAGCCGTTAAGAACACACTCAGAGTGAAGTTTTTGTACTCAAAAGTGTTCATCAAACTCATATTTACTTTAGGAATAGCCGACCCTATAATAGTCTTATCAGCCGTTGTAATATCGTTACCATCTACATCAAGGTATTTCACATATCCAGGATACGAATTACGATAGTTAGGATCTTGCTGCCCTGTCGGGTTAGACGGATCAGCAATCTGCCATACACCGATAATTTTATAATCATAGTTCACATTGATAGGTTCACCAATAAACCACTTGGAAGCCACATCATCAACCGGCTTTCCATTAGCATCATACAAACCAACATCTACAATCTCCGAACGATAGTGTGAGAGGTTGAAAGAGGTGCTCCAGCTAAAACTCTTATGTGTAATGTTATTAGAAGTTATCTGGAATTCAAAACCACGATTACGGGTCTGTCCACGATTCTCAGTAATAGAGCCAGTACCATTAATGGTAGGAATAGAACGGGAAAGCAGCAAATCTTTGGTTTTAGACCAATAAATATCAAATGAACTCTGAATACGTCCATTCCAAAGTGCAATATCAAAGCCAGTATTAATAGATGTAGTAGTTTCCCAACCTAAACCGGGCGAAGCTAACTTCGACGGATAGAAACCAAACTGTGCAGTATGATCATCATTCAGATAATTGTAAGTTGAAAGATTAGGTAGTGTACTATAAGCACTGATAGCCTCATTGCCATTTTTACCCCATGACAAGCGATATTTCAGATTGCTAATGGTTTCACTTATAGGCTTGTCTTTAAAAAAAGATTCATTGGAAATATTCCATCCAATAGCGGCTGAAGGAAAAACGCCGAATTTAGAACTTTCACCAAAAGCGGAGTAACCATCACGACGAGCAGTAAGAGTCAACAAGTAACGATCATCATAAGTATAATTCAAACGCCCCATTTGTGAAATATGATTTTCTTTATAATAATTGGAATTACCAGACATTGTGGCAGCTTTAGAAATCTGGTAATAATACATCACATCATTGGGAAAATTCTTACCTTCCATTGTATTCTGTTCATATTCCTTGCTTTGAGCAGAATATAATCCTGTGAAAAATATACGATGTTTGCCAAATTCACGTTGATAAGAAATAATATTCTCCAAAATCCATTCTTCTGAATGCCAGTCATCAGTATTCAATACGCCATTAGCACTAGCTCCTTCGTAGGTATCCAAACCTTGATAATTCTTATAGGAGCTGTTTTGGTAAGTGAAGCCTGTATTCAATTTATAGCTCAGCCCTTTAATAAAGGGAAACTTTACCTCAAGCACATTATTAGTGATAACCTTTGCACGAATATCTTTTGTCTTATTATTAAGAGATCCCAACGGATTAATGCTGAAAGCTGAAGAGGAGTCCTCAGTAGCAGAAAGTGTAAGTGAACCATCCTCGTTATAAGCACGTCCCAACGGAACTTGTTTTATAGCCCGCCAAAAAGAAGCACTGCTACCACTACGATCGTAGCGACCTAACTGTGTAGTAGTAGAAAATTTCAACCAACTATTAAACTCCTGATCAAGATTGAAACGTACATTAT
>ENA-OURZ01004017-OURZ01004017.1-human-gut-metagenome-genome-assembly--contig:-NODE-4017-length-11642-cov-84.131613_pt1 | contig 11642 bp, 8 predicted proteins | sample MGYA00242073_ERZ509195 | MGnify/ENA primary metagenome ERZ509195 (study PRJEB26280, sample SAMEA2338837) | human gut metagenome | biome: human gut; feature: human-associated habitat; material: faeces...
ATGGCGTGTTCCACCTTCTCCAGCTTCGCTTCAAGGTTGTGCTTGCGCTTCTCCAGACCTTTCAGCATCGCCCGCGACACGTTCTTTCCCTGCTGGCGCAGCACTTCGAGGTTTTCCTCCACCGTGTCAAGTTCCGCTTGCAGGATGCGTTGCTGCAACTCCGGCGACTGCGGTATTTTGCCGAACTGGTCGTGCGACATGATGACACAATCGTAGTCGTTGTTCTTGATGTTGTTGAAGAAACGCACGCGGTTGGCGGTCGAAAAGTCCTTTTCCGAAGCGTACAGAATACGCGCATTGGGATATGCCGCCTGATAGGTGGCAGCAATCTCCGCGACATTGGCTTTCAACCCGATAATCATCGGCTTGTGCGCCAGGTTCAGACGTTTCATTTCATGCGCTGCAATACACATTATCAGCGTCTTGCCGGTTCCAACCTCGTGGTCGCAAATTCCGCCGCCGTTCTGCTTGAGCATCCAGACGCAATCCATCTGCGAGGGATAGACGCTCCTGATGCCCCGGCTTGCCAGCCCTTTCAGATTGAGGTCGGGGAAAGTCTGGTGCGAGCCGTCATACTTCGGGCGTACGAAACAGTTGAACTTGCGGTTATACATCGTCGTCAGCCGTTCCTTGAACTGCGGCGACTGCTCTTCGAGCCATTCGGAGAAACCGTTTCGTATCTCGTCAATCTTGGCGTTGGCGAGTTGTATTCCCTCGCTGTCGCGCACCTTGATGTCGTTGCCATGCTCGTCCTTGCCGATGGACTTCATCATGTCGGGGCAGGTGTTGTGCAGGGCATGTTTCAGGAGGTGCATACCGTCATAACTGCGGTAATAGCCCTTCACGCAGAACTCGTCCCATATCTTGAAGTTCTTGTGGCTGCACGCCACCGAAAACTCGTCCATGCTTGCGGAGTAGGCGATTTTCACCTCCGTGTCGAACAGACGGCTCATGTAGGCGGCATAGACACCCGTCGGAATCCATCGTTCCCCGAAGTTGAAATCAAGGTCTTCGAAGGCGATGCGCGGCGGTTCGGCGTCTTTCAAGGCTTCCAACGCCTGTTTCACTTCAGGCATACGCTCATTTTCGGGATTGTCACCAATCCAAGCCTCTATGCGTTCCGCCTTCTCTATCACGTTTCCGGCTATGAAACGGTCTTTGATCTCGTAACCGGTCACGAGCGGATTGTAATAGATACGTCCTTGCAGGGCTGTGAGCAACTCCTCCGCCGTGCTGTCGGTTATCTCCCGCATATAGTCGAGATCGACCGTGCCGAACTTGTTGAGCGACGCGGACAGTGCTTCTTCAGGAGAGCCTACGTTGGCATGGCTCTCCACCGCGAAGGAAACGGGACGCTCGAAGATGTCCGCCTTGACAAACTTTCCGTTCTTCACCCGTTCCAGCGAAAGGATGTCACGCCCGCCCGCGTCCATCATCACCAGCTTCACGTTCTGCTTGGCGTTGAGGTTGCCGAAGCGGATGAAGAAAGCGTCATAATAGACATTCAGACTCACACGCATCTGCTTGTTTTCCGTCTGTTCTTCCGCTTCATAGGTGTAAAGTTTCTGATAGGCATCACGGATGGCGATATACAGGACAGCCTTTTCTTTCTGCTCCATATTCAGATCCAACGGCATGAAGGTAGCACCATACTTGGTAAGGTCTTTCAATACACCGATGTGTCTGGCTGAGTCGAGCACCATAGAACCCTCACGATGAAAACTTTCCAGTTTCTCATCAAATGGACGGGGCTTCATAGCACCCTCTTTCTTCTTTGCCAGCTCTTCCCGCTTTCTTTCTTGCTCTTTTTGTTGTTCCCGCTTATGATTTGTTTCTTCCAATGTGTTCTGAGTTTTGGAATCTTCTTTTGGCTCATTCCCTTTCGACCGTCCATACCCGATTTGAGCTTTGAGAACTTCTATCGGTTCCATCGGAGGTTTGAACTTCGGATCAAGCGTATCTTCAACGCCCAAAGCCTTGAGTTGTTCCTGACGGTGCAGTTCCGCCTTTTGGCGCAGCAGCACCCTGTCTTCGGGAGCCATGGTCATCATCATCTCGTAAAAGCCGTTGATTGGCGGATTCTCTTCCCAAGAGATGCTTGCGTATGGCTCATCCCCAGGCAGGATTGGTTTTGTCTCCTGTGCTGTTTCCTGCTCTTTTGCATCTGTCAACGAAGGCTTTTCTTCTTTTTCCACAGGCTTTGTCACAACTTCAAAAGTCGGATTGACGCTTTTTACCAACGGACTTGCTTTCTTCCTTGACACTTTCTTGGCGACAGCACCCACTGTTACCTCTGCTTTCTTCTTCGTAGAATGGACAGCCTGACGGTTTTCTTCTTCCATTCCCCAAAGGTCAAACAGCGTCATTTGAACTGGTGGCTGCTGATGATTGGACTTTTGGGATAGCTCTGCATCATCAGTAGGCTTTTCCTGCTTTTGCAAGGATACTACCGTATCGTTCTGCTTTTCCTCAATGGAAGGCTTCATCTTCTCTGTTTTTTCTATCTTTTCTGTTTCTTCAACCTCCTTAACTTCCTCAGCCTTTGTTTCCTCTATCCCCAAGTATCGGTTCAAATTGAGGTTCTTCTTAAAGTCTTCATGGAGCATCTTTCGCAAATCCTCTGCAATGCCTTCCACACCATCCTCATGCGTGTATATCATTGCAGGTTTGCCGAACGGGTCTGTATCCAACTTTGCTGTTGTATGGATAATGCGTTCCGGATGCTCCAGAAAGTAGTTGTTTGTCGGAATGCGGTTCTCGTCATTATAGACAGTGTCAAGCAGGTTGTCGTCTCCTCGCAGCGACTCCTTTTGGGTATTTTTCTGCAGAATGATGAGGTCACTGCCCACTTCCGTATTGGCATTTTCCGTGAACAGGTTGTTGGGAAGACGAATCGCTGACACGAGATCAGCATGATAGAGCATCATAAAACGCGCGGCACTGTTGTTTTTGGCATTCAATACGCCTTGTGAGGTGATGAAGGCAACCAACCCACCATCCCTTACCGTATCAAGAGCCTTGACAAAGAAGTAGTTGTGTATGCGTCTGGTGACAAGTGCTCTCATGCCTTTCATGGCTGTATAGGACGGATCAAATACGGCAACATCGCCAAAGGGAATATTTGAGATGGCGAGGTCGAAGTAGTCATTGAAAGGCTTTTCTATCTTCTCGAATCCCTCTATGCGCACTTTCTGCTCCGGGTGCAGATGGCGAAGTATCTTTCCCGTAAGCAGGTCTTTTTCAAATGCCATAATGTCTGCCTTGGGATTGTTATCCAAGACGGAATCGACAAAGGCACCGATGCCTGCCGAGGGTTCAAGCACCTTTTCGGGGATAATCTGATGCTCTTTCAACACATCCGTCAGAGCCTCTGTAACGGCTGACGGCGTGTAGAATGCCGTAAGGACGGACTGTTTCAGACTGTCCATCAACTGTTTGTACTCGCTTTCATTCTTGCTGTTTTCACGGATAAGTCTATGCAGCTCCACTGTTGGAGCAAACAACTCAAGGTCTGACTTTGCCCAATGGACGGCATCCGCCAGTTCCCTGGCAGGGTTCAGGATGCACTTCAATCCTCCGAATCCGCAATAACGCTCCAGAAGGAGACGCTCACGGGCGGTCGGCGTGCGCTGTTCCCTGTCAAGGATGAATGCCGTCTCTATCGCCTTGATGTTGTCGTTCAGACGTTGTTTTCTATTGTACGCCATTTGACTCTATGAAAAGGGCTACGGCTCCCGTCAACTCTGTATAGAGCTGGTCGTAGTCCGGTGACTGGGCAAAATCGTCATCGGTGAGGTCGTAAATGGAATACACGTTGTCAACCAAAGGCAGGAGGTGCTTGACAAACGCTTCCTGATCTTCTACTGCTACCTCCAGGGGAAACTCACTGTCAACAACATCATACAGGATGCTGTACTTGGAAAAGCGGAGACCTTTCAGCAATGCTGACATGGCAAGCTCTTGTGCCGCATCGGCAAAGAGGGCATCACGCCGTGCCTGCTCATATACTTCTGCGGCATGGTCTGCACGTTCGCGGATAAAGTCCGCATCGCTGGCTTGTGGAAAACGGTTCTCTCTGAGATGGTTCAAGAGGTACAGTCCGTAATAGGACAGCTCTGTCTGTGCCTGTTTCTTTCTGTTCATCTGTCTGTTGAATGGATTAAGTGGTGAATAATAAACCGTGGATGGCGGTTGATGTTTGTTGAAAGCAAGAAAAAGGCACTCGGTATCCCTCCGAGTGCCGCCACTTAATCCACAGTAAATAAAAGCATCCTGAATAAAGACACCATTTATGAACCATGTTTCGGTGGCAAAGGTACAAACTATTTCTTGTATCTCTTCACATTTCCTCGCTTTTCTGCTGTTTTGCGCTCTGCAAAGACGAATTTCGTGTTGAAATCCTCGTCAAAGGCAATGGCTGCGGAGAAAGGTTTGCCTTGCTTGCTGGTGAAACCATTGAGCGTTCTGGTCTTGCCCTTGGTGAGCAAATCGGTGATGTCGGCATCAGTGAGCAACTTTCCTGCTACCTGCTTGAACACTGGCATACCGCACTCCTTGTTGCTGCATCTTACTACCTTTCCGAAGAACTGCATGGTACCTTGCTTGCATTTAGGACACTGGCAGCCGGAATCCTTGTGGCTGAAAAGTCTGTCGCAACCCAACAGCTCCGCAGTGATTTCACGGGTATAACCTTCGATACTATGGGTGAACCCGTCTGCACTTGCTTCACCTCGTTCTATCTTGGCAAGTTCCGCCTCCCATTTGCCCGTCATCTCCACATTGGCAATCGCCATGTTCTTCACCACGGAATGTAGGGCGAGTCCTTTTTCCGTCGGCACGAGTTTCTTCTGCTGGCGCACCATATACTCTCGTTTGAGCAAGGTTTCGATGATGGCGGCACGTGTAGCTGGTGTGCCAATACCGCAGTCCTTCATTGCCTGGCGCATCGTATCATCTTCTATCTCTTTGCCTGCGGTCTCCATTGCTGCAAGCAATGTGGATTCCGTATGCAATGGCTTTGGTTTGGTCTTGCCCTCCGTGATGGTGCAGCCAGAAAAAGTGATATGCTGTCCTTCTTGCCAGTTGGGAATGACTTGCTCCTTGACCTCATTGTCGGTTGCGTCTGCATCCTTGTCCTGCCTTTTGTTCTTTTCCTTGAGCGACAACGCTCGCCAGCCAGTCTGTCGTATGATGGAGCCACTGATGCCAAACTCAACTTCATGATCCACTTGCGCCGATACTGATGTGATGTCCTTGATGCAGTCTGCCGAGAACGCTTCAATCATCCGGCACAATATCATGTCATAAACGATCTTCTCGTCCTTGAAAAGACCAATGGCTGCATTTTCTGTGATGAGCAGGGCATGGTGGTCGGTCACTTTGGCTGCATTCACGCTGTTCTTGCTGTAGTCCTCACTGCCAGGCAAGAGTTTCACTTTTTCTCCATATTCCGAATGATTCTCCAGATTCTTGAAGAGTTTGGGAAGGGTGGCAAATACATCATCCGAGATATAGCGGCTTGATGTTCTTGGATAGGTGATGAACTTTGCCTCGTAGAGTTTCTGGGCGATGGAGAGTGTATGCTCTGCCGTGAAGCCATGCTGGGAATTGGCTTCTTTCTGCAAGGCGGTAAGGTCGTAAAGGAGCGGTGCCTTCTCCACCTTTCGCTTGGTTGCGACCTTTGTGATGATGGCAGAACCGGTATCTTTCACCTTATTATATATGTCGGTTGCGGTGGCTTTGTCTGTCCAGCGGTTGACTGATGTGAACTTCAGTATATTGCCACTGTCTGCATCAACCACACCGAAGTGTACCTGCCAGAACGGTTTCGACTCGAAACGCTTGTGTTCCCAATAGCGTTCGCACACCATGCCAAGGGTCGGAGTCTGCACACGACCTACGGAATAGGTGCCACGTCCTGCGGCTATCGTCAGGGCTTGTGTGCCGTTGATGCCGACGAGCCAGTCTGCCTCGCTTCTTGCCTTGGCTGCATGATAGAGATTGTCATACTCCTTGCCATCCCTGAGGTTCAGAAGTCCCTCACGGATAGCGGTGTCCGTAAGCGAACTGATCCAGAGACGGTCGAAAGGTTTCCTGCAACCAAGATACGCATAGAGGTATCGGAAAATCAACTCTCCCTCACGTCCGGCATCGGTTGCTACGATAATGCGCTCACTGCTGTCAAACAGCTTGCCGATAATTTTAATCTGGGCAAGCACACCTGCATCTGGTTTGTAGCCGTTCTCTGTCTTGACTTGTCGGGGAACAAGAACGAACGGGTCGGGAATCACAGGCAGATTCTCTGCATGGAATCCCTTCATGCCGTAGGTTTCCGGCATGGCAGGCTGTACTAAATGTCCGAATGCCCATGTCACATAATAGCCATTGCCCTGCATATAGCCTTCCTCACGCTTGTCAGCTCCTACAATGTGGGCGATTTCCTTGGCTACACTTGGTTTCTCTGCGATGATTGTCTTCATTGTCTGTTGTTTTTGTGACATCCGCAACCGTGGGATAGACGGTCGCAGATGTCGGTTGTTATGATGGATGATTAACTCTGTGGATCAAGTGGCGGCAACTACATCTTCACGCTTCTTGCCTTACGCTTCGGCTTCTGTGCCTCGGCGGTCTGCTCCTTCTGCTGCTTCTCGTTCTTCGGTGCAGACTGTCCCGGCTTCAAGGGTTCCTTGGTGTGCTTGGTCGCCTCATGGGTCTTGCCCTGCTCGTTGACGGCGACTTGTACCTTGTTCTCATTGGTCGGAATCTGTTCCTTCGCCTGTTTGAGGTCTGGATTGTTGCGGTAGGAACGTGGCTGCATCTTGTCGAAGTCGAACTTCACATAGGCGGTATAGGTACCGCTGCCGTTCTTGTTGGGCACTTCCTTGATCTCGATGGTCTTGCCTGCCACATAGTCGTCCTTCTGCTGCTCGGTCAGTTCCTTCTTGAAATAGGTGTTGAGTCGGCGGATGGTCCCGTCCTCATTGAGCCAGTGGTTGGGATCTTGCTGCTTCTTCTGACCGCCCGCATCACCTTCTGCCTTCTGCTCCTGCTTGTCGGCGGTTTGCTTCTTGTCTCCATTCTGTTTCTGACCTTGCGCCTGTCTTGTGCTGCCAGGCACGAACTCCACGCCACGCTGTTCCACATTCACCTGCAGCAGCGGTGTGAACTTGCGCCCGTTGGCAAGCTCAATCTCCTTGCGAAGCGGAATACCTGAGTAGAGCACTCTCTTGTCGTCCTTGGTAATAGGTGTCTTGCCGATGGTATCGGGTATGCGCACCTTGTTGGTAGGGATGTCAACAATCTCATTGGTGAGACGGTCGATACTGATGAAATGAGGACGCAGCTCACCTGTATTCTTGTCGGGGAAATCCACAACCTTTCCGAGGTTGCCGTTCTGCAACAGGTTCTTCTTGTCCTCTGGAGTGAAGGTATAGCCTTTGTAAGCGACATCGAGTTTTGGCTCGTTGCGCACGAAATGCGGCACGAGTTGCAACTGGTCGTTATCGTCCTTGCGGAATGACAGACGGGCCTGTATCTCTATCTGTTCACCGCCGAAGGTCGGCTTTACAATCACAAGCCCTGTCTTGCCGTAGTTGAGCAGGGCTTTCATATCCTTCTCATTCATACTGTTGAAGTCTATGCCATATTTGGCACCAAGTTCCTGCAGGTTCACATCGTTACCGCTGATGAGGTTCTGCTTTACACCCGGAGCGGTCTGTGCCTGCTGTTCGGTTGCGGTCTGTTCTGGTTTCTGTTCCATGTCGTTCTCTTTTTCGTTGGTTTGTTCAGATGATACATTCTCTTTTTCTGTGTTAGCTTGCGTCTTGGACGCATCGTCCGATGATGCGGTTTCTTTCGCCTGACCTTCCGATTGCTTTGCCTCTTTCTCATAATTGGAGGTGTCAACCTTGTGGGCGGAAAGAATCTCCTTGTTAGCCTCCGGATCTTTCAGCAACTCCTTCATCACGCCAAGCAGGTTTTCCACCTGGTCTGCCGCTATGCGGTAGAATCCGAATCGGCTTGGCTCCTTGCACTGGCGGAAGAAGTTTCTAAAGAAGCTGTCCATCAGGTCGCTGTTGCGGTCAAAACGCAGGAAGTCGGGCGTGTTCTCCGCCTTGGCGGGCACTCGCTTCGGGGTGCCGTCCCTGCTGAGTCCGGCGACGACGCTGATCTCGCCCGTCTTCTCGTCACGGACTACCAGCACGTCCTGTTCATCACTCTTTTTCTTTTGTACCATAATTGTAAATTTTTAATGGTGAATACTGTTGTTATTTGAATTTCTGATGAATGCGAGTCAAGTAATGCTCCACATTCTCTTTCTTGAATTCTTTGACATTATTCTCTACAAACTGCATCACATCCTCTTCCGTGTAGTAGGTTTTCTGCCCCAAACGCTTGTAGGGAAGCACTCCCAGACTGCGATAGCGTTGAAGGGAACGAGGGGAGATTTGAAATAAGAGGCAGAGGTCTTGGTTGTCGAGCAGTTTTTCATTGATGGCAGAACTTCCTTTTTGCTCCGTCTCTCGTTCGTGTCTCAACATCAGCATGTCGTAGATGCCGTCTATCTTTTTGTGTAGGTCATGGAGATATAACTCCAGTTTTCTCAATGTTCCATCTTCCATGCTCATGTTTCCTTTGCTATTGTTCGTTCCTCAACCATTCTTTCAATGGCTTCAACTTGGTATCGGCATTGATTACCAATTTTAATAAAATCAATGCGGTTCTCTGAGCGCATTCGCTGCAAGGTGCGTTTGCTCACACCAAGCATCTTAGCTGCATCGTCATTGGTCAACATCGGCTTCAATCCCTTACCCGTCAAGTTCTCTTGAAATGCCATTTTTGCCAATCGCACGTACTGGACTATTTCTGTCAACTGTTCTGTCAGCTTTTTGAAGGCTGCACTTTCCATTGTTATTACTTCCATTCTAATTCCGTTTGAAATGTTATATAATTCGTTGTTTTTATTTCTCGGCGGCAAAATTAACCATTTGCGAAATACCCGTTTAACAACTCATTAATGACCCACGTATAATTTTCTTGATTTTTCTTGCCAAGCGGTCGGCAAACCCCAGAAAAGCACTGCCACAGTTATTCATTTTCATTGTTTTTCAACATACACACATTAACTTTGCACCCGAATTTGTTGAACCAATAAAACAGAGAATATGGAAGTAGTAACAATGGAAAAGAAGGCATTCGACTTGATGATGGCAAGATACGATGCCTTGGTAAAGAAAGTTGAGTTGCTGAAGCATAAGGCTAACGGCAAGCGTCTGAACAAATGGCTTACAGGTCATGAGGTCTGCCAGCAACTTCGCATCAGCCAGCGCACCTTACAAAAACTTCGTGACCGCCGTTTCTTGGGGCATACCCAGATAGGTCGCCAATTCTATTACTGTCCCGAAGAGGTCAAAGCCATCGTTCCGCTTATCGCCAGAATCAAATCGGTATAGCATAAGACCAAACTCGCCCAAGGCAAAGCCAAAAACTTTACCCTGGGCGAGCCAACACATTTTATATTCACCACTTAATCCAAATTGTAAACAATGAACATGAACCAACTTCTTACGCATGAGAGCAAGTCGATAGACACCGCCATGCAATCCTTGAAGAAAGCCAACAACTGGCTATCCTCATTCATCGAGTCCTACAGCCCACCTTTGGACGGGGAGCGATACCTCACCGACAAGGAACTCTCCGAGTTCCTGAAGCTTAGTCGCCGCACCTTGCAGGAATATCGCAAACAAGGCATCTTGCCCTACATTATATTATGTGGCAAAACCCTCTATCCGGAATCCGAGATACAAGCACTTCTCACTGGTAATTACCGCAAGCCGATAATCGACGGCACTGTTTCACAAGGGGAGGGTACTGCTTCATAATAGCGAAACAAAAATAGCGTACAGGGTACAACGACAAAAATCGTTCCCCCTGTACGCTATTATAAAGGTGTAGGAATCTTATTAAAAGATGAGAAATTCTAACTTGCACCTCTTGGCATCGTTCCGTTCATCACAATAATCATCGGATACTCGTGTTTTACTTGCTCTGCTTGGCAATCCTTGCGGTTTACAACCTTACTGATAAACCATTGTCTGAACAACAAGGCTTGGTATGTATCCATTTGAAGTGCTATGGCGATAATCACTTCCATATCATAGACATGCGCAGAATATCCATTTTCAAGTTTGATGTATTGAGAATGCTGGAAATCTTTCAGCACACTTTGTTTCCAAATGCGCTTGATGGTATTCTTCACTGCTGTCCCTGTTACATTCAACAGTTCGGCAATCTCCCAAACTGTCATCCACACCTCACCATGATGTGGGGCGTAGATGACCATATCTTCTTGTATTGTTATCACTTGTCGTTTCATACTCTGCCATTTATAGTGTTAGTATTATCGTTGCAAACATTTCCAAACGTGAATTCCTCAATGTTATTAATCTGCTGAGACAACTTTTCCACGTCTTTGCTCAATTTTTCCTTGGTAATCTTGGCATACACCTGGGTTGTCTTTATGTCCTTGTGACCAAGCATTGAACTCACGGTTTCTATTGGGACTCCGTTGGAGAGGCAAACCGAGGTTGCGAACGAATGACGGCTCATGTGCCAGGACAGCGGCTTGGTGATACCGCATTTCTTTCCCAGTCTTTTGAGCGAATCCATACAACTTTGGTAGTTGGGTACTGGAAACACCCTGCCGTCTTCACACAATCCACGGTATTTTTCCATAATCTGCTTGGGATAATCAAGCAACTTGATGTTGGCTTCCGTTCCTGTCTTCTGTCGATGGATAACGATCCATTCACCTTCATCGAAAAATTCCTTGATGTTCTCTTCCTTCAAGTTGTACAGATCAATGAAAGCGAGACCTGTAAAACAACAGAACAGGAACAAGTCACGCACCATACTCATCTTCTTTCTTGTGATAGGTGTCTCCATCAACAGGTGAATCTCTTCTTTGCTCAGAAACTCTCTTGTGGTCTCTTCTTCCTTGTACTCATATCGTCTGAATGGGTCTTTTACGAGCCATTCATTATCTATGGCACGGAATACCATTGCACGGAGATTGCGGACAAACACCATCGCAGAGTTTATCTTCAAGTGCTTGTCGGTTCTGAGAAAAGTCTCGTAGTCTGTGATAAAAGGCAGCGATAACTCTTTCAGAGCAATATCCTTCACATGGTAATGCATCTGCAAGAACTCGCCCACATAGGCACACCCGATTCTATACTTCGTGTATGTACTCAAAGCCTTCATGCCAGCCTTATATTGCTTTTCCATTTCATCACGGCTTTGAGAATAGACTTTCATCAGTGTATGGCAACGATACTCCAAGCCAAGAAAGGCGTTCTTCACCTTGTCGGCAGTGACGAAGTTGTCCCTGTCCATAATCTCCTGATAATGCTTACTGATACTCACACGCATCTTGTCCAATTTGCGGTTCACTTCCAAGGCCTGCATACTCTTACCTATCATGCGTCCGCCCTTGGTGTCCCACAAATCTGGATTGGCAGTTGTCTTGCAACTGAACTGCGCCTGTGTTCCGTCCACTGTGATACGTCCCATAACTGGAACAGTACCATCTTTCTTTACTACCTGTCTTTTGAGGTAGAAGATAATTGAAAATGTACTCTTCA
>ENA-OURZ01004033-OURZ01004033.1-human-gut-metagenome-genome-assembly--contig:-NODE-4033-length-11606-cov-11.372868_pt1 | contig 11606 bp, 9 predicted proteins | sample MGYA00242073_ERZ509195 | MGnify/ENA primary metagenome ERZ509195 (study PRJEB26280, sample SAMEA2338837) | human gut metagenome | biome: human gut; feature: human-associated habitat; material: faeces...
ATAATCGAGAATCTCATAGTTTGTGCCTGGGAGCGCTACTCGGCTGCCTCGTCAGCAGCGGCCTCGCTCTGGGTGATGTAGGCAGCCTCGGCAACCATGTCATCGACATTGGCCTTGGCCTGCTCGACCATGTCCTGGTAGCCGTTCTTGATGCGCATGCCGCACGCAATGCCCTGCACGCAGGCATTCTTTACCGGAGCGCTGGTGAGCAGCTTGATGCCGGCCGTACCAAGCAGAAAACCGCCACCGACAAGCAGGGTGTTAAACGTCGACTTCTTCATGTTGCTTCTCCCTTTTGCCGCACAAGCGCGGCATGGTGCCTTAGCACCCGAGTTCATTAGTTTGCTCGAGCACGCTTTTGACAATAGTTTAGTATAACTATTTGGTCAACAATGGCTAACTTTTTGGAAACTATGGGAATGAACTCAATATGACAAAGGGATTGTCCCTGCGTCACATTCCTACAGCTGCCAGGCAGCCGCCTCCTTTTGCAGTGCGACCATACGGGCAAATTCTCCGCCTGCCGCCTTGAGCTGCGCCGGAGCACCCTGCTCGGCAACCACGCCATCCTTGAGCACAACGATCTTGTCGGCATTTTCCACCGTACGCATACGATGGGCAATCACGATAACCGTCTTACCTGCAAGCAGACGGGAGAGCGCCTGCTGTACCACGGTCTCGTTCTCCACATCCAAGCTCGCCGTCGCCTCGTCCAACAGCACGATAGGCGCGTCTTTGAGCAGCGCGCGGGCGATAGAGATGCGCTGGCGCTCGCCGCCGGACAGCTTGGAGCCGTTCTCACCGATCATGGTGTCGTAGCCCTGCGGCATACGGCTCACAAACTCGTCGCAGTTAGCGGCACGCGCGGCCGCAAGCACTTCCTCATCGGTGGCATCACGACGCCCGAGGCGGATGTTTCCCATCACTGTATCGTCAAAGAGCAGCACGTCTTGGAACACAATGGCGTAGTCGCGCAGCAGTACCTCGGGATCCACGCTCGCAACATCCACGCCACCCACGGTGACCGTGCCTTCGGTGGCATCCCAAAAGCGCGCGGCCAGGCGGCTCACCGTAGACTTACCAGAACCCGAAGGACCGACCAGTGCCGTGACCTCGCCTTCCTTGGCGGTAAAGCTCACATCGGTAAGAACTTTCTCGCCGGCGCGCCCGTCCTCGCCCGCACCATAGCCAAATGCCACGTGATCGAACACCACATCGTGGCCCACGGGCTCAAATTTCTCGCTGCCCCGCGCCACAGGCTCTTCCATGATGGAACGCATGCGCTTGGCAGACGACTCGGCGGCAAACAGCTCGGACATTAACATTAACGCCTGGTCAAAGGGCGCATAGATACGGCTCACCATAAGCAGGAAGGCAAACATCACCAAAAAGTCGACCTGCCCGGAGGCGACCATCGCGGCACCCGTGACCAGCGTGGTGGCAATGCCCAGACGCAGGATGGCAAAGGCAGAGTTGACCAAAAGCCCGTTAGCGAGCTCGCCCTTGGTGGTCTCGCGCTCCTCGGCATCAATCACGGCGCCGAGTCCCTCAAGATAATGGGCCTCCTGGTTGGTGGCGCGGATCTCGCGCGCACAATCGAGCGTCTCCTGGATCGCCTCAGTGACTTTGACCTTCTCGGCGCGAACACGGTCGAACACCGGGGTCATGGGGCCGCGTGTTAGATACAGCACGGCAAAGGCCACGGGAACGCTCCAAAACGCCGCGATCGCCAGCTGCCAGCAAAAGAACAGCGACGCCACGAACACAATGGCGCTTGCGATGATGGCACCCCAAAGCTCTCCCAGCACGTGGCTGTAGGCGTGCTCCATGGCCTGGACGTCGCCCATGATGGTCTCGGTTAAATCGGCCAGATCACGACGACCAAAAAACGACAGCGGCAGTTTGCGCAAGCGCTCGGCAATCTCCATACGCTGCTTGCCGCACTCCTCGTAAAAGATGCAGTAGGTGTAGTAATACTGCTGCCAGTTAGAGGCAAAGAGCAACACGAAAAAGACCACGAGGCCGCCCACGATCGGCAGGGCATCCGGCAGGTCGGCGCCAGTAACGAGATGTTCGACAAAACCGGCCATGACCAGGAATAAAAAGCCCATGCCGGCCATGGTAATGAGATTGGTGAGCGTGGTCCAGAAAATGCCGCGTTTTACTCCGGCGACGCCTTTATCGGATAGGAAATACTTCTTTTGGAATGAGGCGAACATTTAGGCCTCGCCTCCCTTCGTGACGGCGGCATCCACGATCGCAGCAGTGATTTTCCAGCTCGCGGCCTGTTCGTATTCGGCCCACATCTTGGCATACAGGCCCTCTTGGGACAGCAACTCGGCATGGGTACCCAACTCCTGCACGCTGCCCTGGTTGAGCACCACGATTTGGTCTGCGCCCACTACAGTCGAGAGTCGGTGCGCAATCATAATGACCGTGCGGCCCGCCGCCAGCTTGCTAAAGGCGCGCTGGATGAGCGCTTCGTTCTCGGGATCGGCAAACGCCGTGGCCTCGTCGAGCACCACGATAGGCGCGTCTTTAAGGATCGCGCGGGCGAGTGCCACACGCTGGACCTCACCGCCCGAAAGATATGCCCCGCCGGCGCCGAGCATGGTATTGATGCCCTGTGGGAGCTTGGCCACAATGTCGTCGCATTGAGCTGCGGAGAGGGCCGCACGCACTTCGTCGTCAGTGGCCGTAGGCTTGGAGGCGCGCACGTTATCGGCAAGTGTTTGCCGGAACAGCTGGTTGGTCTGGAACACGAAGGCAACCTGGTCCATAAGCTCGTGCGGATCCATATCGCGAACGTCCACACCGCCTACGAGCACTCGACCCGAGGAGACATCCCAAAAACGCGGGATCAGGCTTGCGCAGGTTGACTTACCGCCACCCGAGGGACCCACCAGGGCGAGGGTGCTACCCGCGGAAACGCTAAAACTCGCATGGTTGACGGCAGGCGCTTCGGCGCCCTCGTAGGTAAAGCTCACATCCTCAAATCGTACGTCGCTGCCGGCAGAGTGTTTGGGTTGGGCGGGCACGGAGAGCTGCTTGGAATCCATGATGCTTCGGATGCGAGCCAGCGAATCGGCACTCATCTGAGAGGCCTCGCCCACAAACATGAGCTTGGTCATGGCCGTCGGTACCACGGCCGAAAATATCGCGTAAAACGTGAAGTTTGCCATAAAATGCGCGAAGTCCGCCTCGCCCGGCGCCAACAGCAACGCCACGGGCAGCAGGAATGCCACAAGACCATTGAGCGCGGTAAGGTTGAGTACCTGCGGACCTCGGCAGAACGTGCCCGCATAGCTTTGTGCCATGTCGGCGTATTCGGCGATCGCATCGTGGAAGGCCTTGAAGGAGTAGACCGTCTGCTGAAACACCTTGACCACGGGGATGCCGCGTACGTATTCGGTGCCGGTCTTGTTCATCTTGACCAGCGCTCCCATGTAGGCCTTCATGAACTCAGCGCCTTTGCCGCTCATCATGGTGGACATGGCGCCAAACGAAATGGCCACCGAGATGAGGCATGCCGCGCCCAAGCGCCAATCGAGAGCGAAAAGCAGCACGAGCAGACCTGCGACCATGGCGGCGGCGCCTGCGATATCGGGCAGCATGTGTGCGAGCAGGGTCTCGGTGGAGGCGGCGCATCCGTCTACAACACGACGCAGCTCACCGGTGGCGTGCGTGTCAAAGTAGCCAAGCGGCAGCTTAAGCAGGTGCTCGCTCGTAGTCTTGCGGATATTGGACGCGCAGCGAAACGCAGACAGGTGCGTGCACATGAGCCCCACGAAATAAGCTACGATGCTTGCCAGCGCAAACCCCACGGCCCACCAACCGTACATCGCCATGTTAGTAGCTTCGCTCCAGTTGGGCGCCACGGCAATCAGATCGCGCGCGACAAGCCAAATGCACACGTACGGTCCAAAGCTCAGCAGCTGCGAGAGCGCCGAGAGCGCCATGCCCAAATACGTTAGGAATTTACGGTCGCCGGCATATGCAAGCAGCTCGCCGATACCGCCGCCTTCCCTTTTTGATCCCTTTGCCATGAGATTCCTTTCTAACGGCTTGAGAGTTAACCGTAATGAACTTATCATTGATGTGTTAGCCATGGCTCACAATCAAGCCAGGCGTGGACGTTTCTGCAAAGGAAAGGGACGCTTTTGCAAATACGGCGGGCAGCGACCGACATAACCGAGCTCTACGCACCGCAGTTTGAGCAGTTTGGCCTGGAGCTTACCGGCAAGGGCGCCGTCTTTACCGGCGAGGTGGCAAACGACCGGGCGCACGGCCGCGCATGGATCATGCCTCTCTCCCCTGCCTGCATCGTCATGGAGCATTTCATCACCCCGACGCGCGATATGTACCTGGCCGAATACACACCCGAGCCATACGCCTGCGTGAGCGAGGTCAGCGCGCCCACACTTACATGCATGCCCGAGGCTGGCATAACGCCCGCAAACCTTAAACCATTGCATGGACCGTGGCCAAACAATGCCGTTTGCAGCTTTATCCAAGATAGCTGTGGCGAGGAATTAAGCCCATTGTTTGCGGGGGAGCTTTATCACTCGCGCTCGGTGGTCTTTTTGCCTGGATATTTTGACGAACTGGAGCACCGCTATCCCACCGAGTTCGCGGGAATCTTTGAGGCGTTTGCCGAGTCATGGCACGAGGAAGCGACGTCTGCCATCTGCCACACGCTGCGCCGGATTAACGAGGACCGCGCCCGCACCGTAGGCGGACACGTCTATATGCAGGGCATCGTGGAGACCATGGTCGCGGAGCTCGCCTGTTCGCGCGCGGCCCACAAGCAGGCGCGGCAGGCAGCAGACACACGCGTCAGCATAACCATTGCCGAAGAAGCAACGGCGATGATTGAGCGCGCGCTCGACAAAGGCAGACGCGTGGGTATCAACGAGGTGGCCGAGAGGCTCTACACAAGCCGCTCCAAACTATGCGCCACCTTTAAGGCCCAAACTGGCGAGTCCCTGGGCGCCTACATTCGCAGACGCCGTATGGAGCGAGCACAGGACCTTTTGGCCGACAGCGCGCTCACGATAGCGCAGGTGGCAGAGCGTCTAGGCTACCCTCAGCAGGCCGCCTTCGCCCAAGCCTTCAAGCAACACACCGGCACCACCCCCACCGCTTGGCGAAGCAAGCATTGCTAAGGCCCAAGCTCCCTGGCCGTAACGGAGCGATTAATTAGCCGCCGCCCGTCAGCTCACCCAGGATTTAAACGTCAAGATGCGCACAATCAAGCGCCTTTTTGATAAGAGAGACAGATCGATCAGCCAAATACAACGGAATGTTGAGCACCCCGTCGTCGAGCTTTAGGTTCTTAAGTGAGTAGCGGACCCTCAATGGAGTCGTCTCCGCATGCTTGTCGGCATAGTACTTAAGGCTCTTGGAGTGAACGACCTCTCCCGATTTGACCTCGACGGGAACGATTTCGTTTCCGACTTGAATCAAAAAATCGACTTCGTACTTCGGTTTCTCGTTTGTCCAGTAACGCGGAGCAGCATCTAACTGTGAAAGTAATGCCTGAAGCACATAGTTCTCGGCGAACGAACCTTTGAACTCCGAAAATAGCGCATCCGAGATGGCAAAAGCGGACGCATCCAGCCTTGCCATGCGGCGCAGCAAGCCGACATCAAGACAGTAGACTTTAAATGCCTTGAGGTCATCGTACGCAGAGAGCGGCACACCACCGGCAGCATTAAGGCGAACCGCCGTGATGAGCCCAGCATCGGCAAGCCATTCCAGAGCATCCTCGTATTCTCGAGCACGAGCCCCCTCGCGCACCGCACCCCAAACGAACTTTTTGTTCTCGCGCGCCAACTGAGCTGGAATCGAGTTCCATATTTGCGAAAGCTTGGCGAACTGCGCACGGCCACCATGCTTGGCAAAATCGCGCTCGTAGGAATCCAAGAGATCAGACAACACCTTATCGACCTGAACGATATCGCCCGTCTCCACCCACCGGCCAAGAGCCTCTGGCATGCCGCCGCATGCAAAATAACGACGAAGATGCTCGACGAGACGGACATGGAAGAAATCGGGCACTGTCTCGATCTGATCCAGGCCGCCAAGGTATTCGTCGTAGTTTGCAGCGCCCTCGGCTTTCAGAAACTCGGAAAAGCTCATGGGGCGCATCTCCATGAACTCGACCTTTCCCACCGGAAAAGCGCTGGTCTCACGGGACAAGCGAACGCCCAACAAAGACCCTGCGCATGCGACGTGATACTCGGGGGCCTCGTCACAGAAGTATTTAAGGGCGCCGACTGCAGAAGGACAATCCTGGATCTCGTCAATAATAAGCAGCGTTTCGCCGGGATCGATAGGCTGTCCAAGTGCCAGGGAAAGATTTGAGATGATCCGTCGAGGATCGCGCGTACCTTCGAAAAACTGAGCGTACTCGCTCTGTACCCCAGGTGACGGCTCCTCGAGCGTCAGATACACAAAATTGAGGTACGAGGTTCGGCCGAACTCCTTAAGCGCCCACGTCTTTCCAACCTGGCGCGCCCCCTTAAGGATAAGCGGCTTACGATATTCTGACACTTTCCAAGCGTTAAGCTTGGCAATGATATCTCGCTGCATGACCGAACCTCCCGCAAAGAAACTTCCGTAAACGTGATATTTCCCACATTTTACCCTAGGTAAAACGTGACATTTATCACATTTACGGAAGTTTTAAGCTCATTTCGCCACACTTTCATCATATTCAAAAGGCGGAGGCGCATTTTGCGCCTCCGTCACCATCTTTCCCATCAGCCCGCCTGACCCGAACGGCCGGGGCTCCCGGGTTCCCGCTTACGAGAGCGACGTTCTCAGCAACTCGTTGAAGAGCTTCGGGTTGCCCTTGCCGCGGCTCGCCTTCATGCACTGGCCCACCAAAAAGCCGATAACCTTCTGGTTGCCGTCACGATACTGCTGCGCCTGCTCGGCACAGTTTGCCAGCACCTCGTCCACAATCGGCTGCAGCGCGCCGGCATCGCTCACCTGACGCATGCCGCGCTCGTCGACGATCTTGTTGGGATCGTCGCCGGTCTGGGCCATGGCCTCAAAGACCTCGTGCGCCTGGTTGGAGCTGATGGCATCGGTCGCCAGCAGCTTGGCGAGTGCCGCCACCTGAGCCGGCGCGATGCCGGACTCGGCGAGCGGGACGCCCGCGCCCTTAAGGTAGGCAATCATCTCGTTGACCAGCAAGTTTGCAACCGTTTGGGCCTCCTTGCCAGCCATACCGGTAGCGGCAGCCTCAAAGAACTCGGCAAACTCGGGGTCGCCGGCAATCTGCTCGGCATCGGCCGTCTTAATGCCAAAGTCGGCCTCAAAACGGGCGCGCTTGGCATCGGGCAGCTCGGGGATCTCGCCACGGCAGCGGTCGATGAACTCGTCGTCCAGATCGAAGGGTGCCAGATCGGGATCGGGGAACAGGCGATAGTCGTCGGCCGTCTCCTTCACACGCATGACCACGGTGCGCTTGCGGCTGGGCTCCCAGTGGCGGGTCTCCTGATAGATGATGCCGCCCTCCTCGAGCACCTCGGCCTGGCGGCAGATCTCGTAGGCAAGGCCGTCGTGCAGGCTCTTAAACGAGTTGAGGTTCTTGAGCTCGGTCTTGGTGCCCAGCTTGGTCTCGCCGCGGCGGCGCAGCGACACGTTGCCGTCGCAGCGCATGGAACCCTTCTCCATGGAGCAGTCGGAAATGCCCAGCGTCACAAAGATACGACGGAGCTTTTCCATAAACAGACGCGCTTCCTCGGGCGTGCGCAGATCGGGCTCAGTCACGAGCTCAATCAAAGGCGTGCCGCAGCGGTTGTAGTCAACGAGCGACTCGGCCGCGGCGGTAATGCGGCCCTCGGCGCCACCCACGTGGACCATCTTGGCGGCGTCCTCCTCCATGTGGATGCGCAGGATGCGGATGGGCACCGTGTAGGAACCGTCCTCGCGACGCTCGGGCATCTGCAGGTTGGACGCGTCGTAGCTGGCCAGATGGCCGGCGCGCTGGTTGCCCTCGCGCATGGTCGACGTCATGGACGTGGACAGGCCCTCGGCGTTGGCCGAGGCGCTCGCCAGGCTCTGGGCCTCGGCCTCGCCAAACGCGCAGTCGGGGCGCTCGGCGGCACCGCGACCGGTCACATCCAGGTCCAGGTGACCGTACATGGCAAAGGCGACCGGACCCTGCGTGGTCTGGAAGTTCTTGGCCATGTCGGGATAGAAGTAGTGCTTGCGGTAGAACATCGAGTGACGCTGAATCTCGCAGTTGGTGGCGAGACCGGCCTTGACGATGCTCTCGATGGCGCGCTTGTTGGGCACCGGCAGAGCGCCGGGCAGGCCCAGGCACACCGGGCACACGTTGGCGTTGGGCTCGTCATCGTGGCTGAGCTTGCAGTTGCAGAACATCTTGGTATCGAGCGCGGTGAGCTCGGTATGGATCTCCAGGCCAATCACGGCCTCCCAATCCTGCAGGACCTCGGAAAGCTCCTTCATTACAGCTCGCCCCCCTTCCCGGCAAAGTCGGGCGCGACGGAAAGCGCGGGCGCACCCGTGGCGGCATCGGCAAAGCCGCGCTCCAGGGCGCGGGCAAACGTGAGCAGCTGACGGTCCTTAAAGGCCGGACCCACCAGCTGGGCAGAAACGGGCAGCTGAGTATCCTCGCCCAGGCCCAGCGGCACCGAGATGCCACCGTTGCCGCAAATGTTGAGCGAAATGGTGTACAGGTCGGAGAGGTACATCTGCGTGGGATCGCTGATCTCGCCAAACTTAAAGGCCGTGCGCGGCGAGGCGGGCATGAGAATGGTGTCAACCTTGGCATACGCGGCGTCGTAGTCCTGCGTGATGAGCGTGCGGGCCTTTTGCGCGGCGTAGTAATACTTGTCGTACACGCCCGAGCTCAGCAGGTAGGCGCCGAGCATCTGACGGCGCTTGGCCTCGGCGCCAAAGCCGTGGGCGCGCGAAAGCGAGCTCTGGTCGGACAGGTTGGCGCAGCCCTCCTCCTGATAGCCGTAGCGAATGCCGTCGAAACGGGCCAGGTTGGAGAATGCCTCGGCCGGGCCGATGACGTAGTAGGCGGCGATGGCGGCGTCCAGGTGCGGCAGGTCGACCTCGACCAGCTCGGCACCCTGGTTCTGCAGCTCCTGGGCGGCGCGCTGAACAGCGGCCTTGACCTCGGGCGTCAGACCCTCGGCCTCCATAAACGCGGGGATGATGCCCACGCGCTTGCCCTCGATGCTGTCGTTGAGATGCTCGGTAAAGTCGACGGCGCAATCCTGGCTGGTGCAGTCGTACGGATCGTGGCCCGCGCCGGTAAGCGCGTTCATGGCCAGCGCGACATCCTCGACCGTGCGGCCAAAGGGTCCCACCTGGTCGAGCGACGAGCCAAAGGCAACCACGCCGTAACGGCTCACGGCGCCATACGTGGGCTTAAAGCCCACCACGCCGCACAGCGACGCCGGCTGGCGAATGGAGCCACCGGTGTCCGAGCCCAGCGAGAGCACGACCTCGCCTGCGGCGACGGCGGCAGCGGAACCGCCCGAAGAGCCGCCGGGCACACGCTCGGTATCCCAGGGGTTGTTGGTGCGGTGGAACGCCGAGCTCTCGGTGGAGCTACCAAAGGCAAACTCGTCCATGTTGGCCTTGCCCATGGGCAGGCAGCCGGCATCGAGCATGCGCTGGACGCAGGTGGCGGTGTAGACGCTCTGGTAGTTCTCGAGCATGCGGGAAGCGCAGGTGGTGCGCGTGCCCACGAGGTTCATGTTGTCCTTGATGGCCAGCGGCACGCCCGCGAGCGGGGGCAGCGGCTTGCCGGCGGCACGGTCGGCATCCACGTGCGCGGCGGCCTCGAGCGCAAGCTCGGGCGCCACCTGCAGGAATGCCTGGACCCCGCCCTCGCGCGCCTCGATGGCGGCAAGGGAGGCCTGGGCCACCTCGGTAGCGGTAAAGTCGCCGGCGGCAACGCCCGCGGCGATCTGGGCAGCGGTAAGGGAATCGAAGCTCTGTGCCATTACTCGCTCTCCCCCTCTCCCAAAATGGACGGCACGCGGAAGTAGCGGTCGCGCGCGCTGCCGGCGTTTTCGAGCGCAACGTCGAGCGGCAGGTCGCGCTCGGGCTCGCGCAGGTCGTCGCCCATCACGTTGGACAGGCTTCCGATGGGATGGAACGTGGGCTCCACGTCGGGCAAGTCATATTGCAAGACGGGCTCGAGCATCTGGACGGCGTCGTTCATGTAGGACGTCATCTGGGTGAGCTCGTCATCGGTCAGTGCGATTTTTGCGTACTCGGCGATGCCGCGCACGTCTTTCTCGCTGAGTGCCATAGGCGCTCCCTTCCGCATAACAGATAAACCGCTCTAGTATACAGGGCAACGCCGGCTTGGAGCAGGCGCTTTACCCAAATGCAGCGAAAACGTAACGAGGGCAGCGGGCTGGCAGGCGGCGGCCTGGCGGTTCTGTAGCGAAAACCGCGCCGCTCATAGCGAAAACCGTCTCGCCCACAACGAAAACCATCACAGCATTCGACGCTTTTCATCAAAATCGCGATTTTCATCGAATGTTGTGATGGCTTGGAAGTCCCGACCACCACAAAGGTGCCTGTCCCCATTGTGGGGGTTCTGAACGATGTCCTATGCCGAGGCCTTGGCCTTGCGGCGCTTGCGGACCGCGTGGATCACGATGTCCAGCAGCAACAGCACAATGGTCACGACCACAATGAGCACGGCAAACTCGCGCTTGCCCCAGTGGCGGCCGGCCAGCGACTTTTGCTTGTCGACGTCCTTCTTGTTGTACTTGGTACGCACGCAATGCACCAGCAGGCGATGGTCGTTCACGCCGTAGGGCGTGCAGGTGACGAGTGTCACCTTGTCGGCGCCGGGCTCGATAGTCAGCGACTCCATCTCCTCGGGCAGCACGACCTCGGAGTCCACCATCTTGTAGGCGAGCGTCTTGTTCATGGTGTGCAGCAGCACCAGGTCGCCGGGCTCCAGCGAGTGGATGTCGTCGAACATGCTCAGGTTGCGCATGCCCGAGTGCGCGGTGAGCACGCAATGCGTCGAGGTGCCGCCCACCGGCAGGCTCGTGCCCTCCAGGTGGCCGACGCCCGCCATAAGGACTTCCTCGCTCGTGCCGTGGTAGATGGGCATACTCACGTCGATGGAGGGGATCTCGACCCAGCTCATCATGGGGTCGCGGTCAAAGATGAGCTGCTGAGCGTAGGGCTCGATCTGGTCGGCGGGGAGCTCGGTGGCCTCGCCCGCCAGCTGCTCGTTAAAGGAGCGCGCCTGGAGCAGGATGCGCTCGCGCTCCTCGGCAGACAGCGCGTCCACGGTGCTGGACACGGTGCTGATCTGGTTGAACACGCCCGAGGCTTCGAGCCGGTCCAAGATCCACGGCCAGGTCATAAGGCCCACGCCAATAAGGATGATGACGATGGTGATGAGCCGGTCGGCCCAGCGCGGCAGTCGCTTGCGGCGGCGTTTGGGTTTTGGTTGAGGTTTGGGCTGAGGGCTTGAGCCACCGTTGGCCGCGGCGTTATTGCTCTTCATATGTTTGGCGCCCTGCACCATCGCCAGTCACTCCTCTACAACTCAAGTTGTCTAAACAAATAATAGCCGATTA
>ENA-OURZ01004034-OURZ01004034.1-human-gut-metagenome-genome-assembly--contig:-NODE-4034-length-11606-cov-6.103627_pt1 | contig 11606 bp, 9 predicted proteins | sample MGYA00242073_ERZ509195 | MGnify/ENA primary metagenome ERZ509195 (study PRJEB26280, sample SAMEA2338837) | human gut metagenome | biome: human gut; feature: human-associated habitat; material: faeces...
AAAGTTGATTTTGATTTTTTTCGTGCAATGTACAGAAGCGACAAAAAAAACTTCTCATTTTAATAACGATGACTAAAGTACGGCTGAACCTGCGAAAGTTCCTTTCAAAAATAGGGCAAACTGACAATAAAGTTCAATCTTTTTCGTGTGTTTTGATAAAGCCAAAAGGTTGCTATACGCAACCTTTCCCTCTTTAAATAAATATACCACAAATTTGCGCTATTTAAAAGGCTTTTCTAGGACTATTTTCCAAAAAATTATACGAATTTCCTTTCTATCATTCTTTCATGTGCTTAGAAAATTCATGTCTCTGCCGCGCGTTTTCTTCTCTGTTCCATGAACAAAAAGATGCAAAAAAATCCAGATGGAGGTCAGTCCCCCATCTGGATATAACGAAAACCTTCTCCGTGGACCTCATTTGATTCCAGCACCACCATAAAGGAGGCAGGGTCCACCGCCTTCACCGCCTGCTGCACCTGGTACATCTGTTTGTCGCTGCACGCGCACATAACCACCTGTTTATCCTCCTGCTTGTAGCCGCCGGCAGCCTTGAGGATGGTCGTGCCTCGCTTACAGGTCGCATCAATCGTATCGCAGACCAACTTGCCATGCTCGGTGACAATCAGTGTCAGCTTGCCCGCATTTGCACCGTACATCACCTTGTCGATGACCACCGAGAAGATGAAGCTGACAATCATACCATAGATGATGCCGTCCACATCTCGGAACAAAAATCCACCTGCCAGCACGATGACCACGTCGGTGATAAATGCCAGCCTGCCCAGCGACAGGTGCGGGCGCACCGCCTTGAGCGCCATGACCACAAAATCCGCACCGCCGGTGGAGGAGTTCTGCATATAAATCAGACCGTATCCCAAACCCATCGTCACGCCGGTACACAGCGCCGCCAGCAGCCGGGTCTTGCGCGGCGGGGTATCCGGCGCGGGGGCGGGCCTGGCCGCCGGGGCGGCGGGCGCCTTGCCGGTCTGCATGGCGGCAAGGGCGGCCTCGATCTCGGCGCGGGAGGCGCCCTTCTCCGCCATGGCGCGGGCGACCTCGAGCATCTCCCTGGTGATGTGCGGGATAATTAAGGTCTCGGAGCGCTCCTCGCCCCGGCGCTTATTCGGGTTTTGTTGAATTGGCAAGGCGCTGCTCCTCCTCTCTCATAAAGCGGATGCGTTCGGTGCGGTGGCTGATGAGGTCGAGCCATTCGGGGATGGAACTGACGATCAGCAGCGCACAGCAGGCCGCGCACTCATACGGGCTGAACACGCGGAACACATAGGTCATGATGCCCAGCGCCGCGCCGTAGATGATGCGGCTCATGCGACGGTCCGGCATCGTGACCGGCTCACAGATCAGGAACAGGCCGGTGAACAGTGCCGTGCCGGACAGGACGACATATTTTTCCAGATAGAAGCGCTGGCGGATATATTCCCACGGCAGGCTGAAGGTCGGCAGCTCGTTCAGATTCGGGAAGAACCACGGCAGGCCGATGACAAAGATAAAGAACGGAATAACGACAGAAAGCTTGATGTGCCCGCGCACAAGCAGGAACAGCCCGCAGGCCATCACGACCAGCGCTGCGCTGGTGCCCATGGCGGCGGAGACGTTGCCGGTCAGCAGGTTCATCGTGCTGGCACTGGGCAGACCGCCATCCCGCAGAGTGGCGTTCATGCCCTCGACGAGAGTGGTGTTCACGCTGCCGAACAGCGGCAGCTGCGTGCCGGGAATGGGGTACGAAAAGACGTCCTGCGGCCACGAGATACCGGCCACGACGACGCCGACGGCGGCGGGATGGAACGGATAGTGGCCCTCGCCGCCGAACGCCTCCTTGACGAGCACGGCGACGATGACGGCGGAAATGACGATGGGATACGAGATGCTGGCAGGCATCAGCAGCGCGATGAGCGCGGCAAAGCACTCACTGGACGGCTCATGGGACTGGTAGCCCGTGCCGTGCAGCGGGGCCAGGGCACAGTCGCACAGGTAGGCGGTCAGCAGTGCGGCCAGCAGCAAAAGCACCGGGCGCGCACCGTAGTAATACCACGACATGCCGATCAGCGGGACTGTGCACCACAGCAGGTCACTGTAGTAGCTGTAGTTCGCGCTGCGTTCAACTTTTTTACGATTGGGCATAGGGAAAAAGCTCCTTTACTTGCTGTGCAGGACGTTTACCACAGCGGCAGGATCCATGGCATGGAACAGCGAGCTTCCGGCCACGAGCCAGTCGGCCCCGGCAGCGATGCACAGGGGGCCGGTCTCGGTGTTGATGCCGCCGTCCACCTCGATCAGGGTATCACAGCCGCGGCGGGTGCGCTCGGCACAGATGGCGGCAATGCGCGTGGGGGTGGTGGGGATGAACTTCTGCCCGCCGAAACCGGGCTCCACGCTCATGACCAGGATCAGATCGACAACGCCCAGATACGGGAAAACAGCTTCCACCGGCGTGCCGGGGCGGATGCTGATGCCGACCTGGCAGCCCGCAGCGCGGATAGCGGCGATGACCTCCTCTGCCGTGTCCGGCACCGCTTCGAGGTGGAAGGTGATGAGGCTGGCCCCTGCCCTGGCAAAGTCGGCGGCGTAGCGGGCCGGGTCACTGATCATCAGGTGGACGTCGTAGTAGACGTCGGGCATAGCGGCATGCAGGCATTTCAGCACCGGCGCACCGTAGCTGATATTGGGTACAAAGTGCCCGTCCATCACGTCAAAGTGCATCAGGTCGACACCGGCCTCCAACAGGCGGGTGCAGTCATGCTTCAGGTTGGCAAAATCGGCCGACAGGATCGATGCGGCAATTTTCGTCATAATGTATATACTCCCTTGATAGTCCCTCTTTGTTGTACGTAGTATGTGCAGTGCGCACATATAAAACTATTATAGCCCATTGCGCCCCAAAAAGCAAGAAGCCCGCAGACCGGGTGTCCCGGTTTGCGGGCTGGGAGCGTCTTGCCTCCCTCTGCGAGGGAGGTGGCCCGTAGGGCCGGAGGGAGAGAACCTTGCCATGGCCCGAAATATTTCGGACAGCGGCAAAGTTCTCTCCCCCACCGCCTGCGGGCGGAGCCCTTCGGGCCCGGGCCCCTCTGTCGCTTCGCGACATCTCCCCACACTGTGGGGAGTCACCCTCGCAGAGGGGGCCAAGGAGTTTTGTAACAAACGGGGGATCCTCCCCGAGGGGGAAGGCTTATTTCTTTTCACTGTGCCAATGATGCACGGTCTGCAGCTGGAACTCAAAGTCGCGGGCATCCTTGGCAAGCTGGCTCGAGAGGATGATGCCCGAGATAAACAGCAGCAGCGCCGCCACCAGCACAAAGCAGCAGACGATCAAAGTCGGGAAGCGCGGCACAAGGCCGGTCCGGAAATACTCGCCCAGCACCGGGATCATAAAGCCGATGCCGAACACGGCCAGGATCGCGGCCAGAATGCCGAAAAAGCTGAACGGGCGGTAGTTCTTGAACAGCCGCGCAATCGTGCCCAATACTTTAAAGCCGTCGGAGTAGGTGTTCAGCTTGCTCTCCGACCCTTCCGGACGGTCACGGTAGTCAATGACAACGTTCTCGACCTGCATGTTGCGCTGCAGGGCGTGGATCGTCATCTCGGTCTCGATCTCAAACCCGCGGGACAGCACGGGATAGGTCTTGACGAACTGGTAGCTGAACGCGCGGTAGCCGGTCATAATGTCCTTGATCTTGCCGCCAAACAAATGATTTGTGAAGAACCGCACCAGATCGTTGCCGAAGTTGTGGAACGGGCGCTTGTTCTGGGTGTAGTAGGTGCTGGACAGGCGGTCACCGACGACCATGTCGGCCTGGCGTCCGGTCACGGCAGCGACCATCTCGGGCGCGGCCTCCGCAGGGTAGGTGTCGTCGCCGTCCACAAGAATGTACGCCTCTGCGTCAATCTCGCGGAACATGCGGCGCATGACATTGCCCTTGCCCTGCTGGTACTCATGGCGGACAACGGCCCCGGCTCCGGCAGCCAGCTCAGCAGTGCCGTCGGTGGAATTGTTGTCGTAGACGTAGACGGTGGCGTCGGGCAGGACGCGGCGGAAATCCGAGACGACCTTCTCGACAGTCTTGGACTCGTTGTAGCAGGGGATCAGAACGGCGATTTTATCCATAATAACAGGACCTCCGGGCGGATTTTACATCCAGAATTGAACAAGGCGGCTGACGGTGTAATAAAGGGAAGGATTCATGCCCTGCAGCCAGGGCTCCATGGCGAAGAGCGTGCAGAAGCGGTAGACGGCGGTGTACGCCGCGGCGGCGGCCATGACGGTGCGCAGCACGGGTAGTGCCGCGGCGGCGGTGCCCTCCCCCAGAGCTGCGCGGCGGGAGAGTGCGCCCTCGGCGCAGAACCAGCACAGCGCCGCACCAAGCAGCAGCACGGGGCTGTAATCCATTAGATAACGGTAGAGCACCCCGGCCATCTCGCAGTCAACGACGGTCATGACGACCATGGCGGCCAAGCTGCCGTAGACCACACAGGCGGTGACACGGCGGCGGTGCAGACAGTGGCGGAACGCGGGAAGCAGCGGCAGCGCCAGCACCCACAGGTACGGCGTGGCGGCCAGAATGCCGCCCGTGAACTTCTCGCTGATCGTGCGGATGACGGCGTTCGTCTGGACGTCGGTCTCCCGCAGGAACGGGAAAACACCCTGCCAGCTGGGCAGCTCGAACAGACTCGTGAACACAGCCGGGCCGATGCGCACGGCGTTGAAGCCGCGCTGGGTCATATCGTTGCCGGTCAGGTTGTAGTTGGCGCCAAAGTCAAAGGGCGAGCCGAACCGCGCAGCGTTGTACCACATGAGCCCGGCAGCGACCAGCACCACCGGCAGCAGAAACGCGGCGGCCTCCCCTGCCCCGGCGCGGCTGCGCAGCCGCTTCTGCCCGATGTACCGCGACCAGAAGATGGGCACGGCCAAAAACGCAAACAGCTCCATCTGGGGGCGGCACCCGGCGACGAGCGCCACGCAGAGGCTGCCGAAGACGAGCTTGACGACCAGCGCACCGCGCTTTTCCACCGGCGTGCTGGCGGCGGAGAGCCAGAGCCAAAGCCCCAGCATCAGCAGCGCCGCACCGCAGAGGATGGCATATTCATAAATGTAGGGGCGCAGCAACAGATAGTAGAACTGACTGCCCAGCGCTACGGCGGCCACGGCCAGCAGGTACGCTGCGGTGGACGCCTGCGGGAACCACCGGCGCACGGCCTGCCCGACGACGCCGAAGCAGGCGGCGAGGAAGATCAGCCCCAGCAGGACCATGCAGGGCGCATAGGCCAGGTTCTGGATGCCGGTCAGTGCCTCAAACGGCAGCTGGAACAAAAGACACGGTACAATGCCAAAATAGACGTAGTAGCGCCCATTGTAAAAGGCGTGGTCCCAGTGGATGTCGTTGATTTGCGCGGCGTCGCGCGCCCCGGCATCGTAGGGGTTATCCAGCGCCAGCAGCTCGGCGGGCGGGTCGGCCTCCAGGTCAAGGCGCCCGTTCAGCAGGCTGTGCGCCAGCGCGCCGTACTGCTGGTAGACGAAGCTGACCGTGCTCTCCCCGTCCCAGAACGCGGTGTTGTAATCTTTTGTGGCAAGGCCGGTGTTGCTCGGCTCCCAGAACGGGATGACCACGACGAAGGCAGCCAGCACAAGGCCCAGCACGGCGGCTGCGGCGCGGTCACAGACGTTGCCCGCCGGCCAGCGGCGGTGCCACAGCCCGCTGGCCGGGCGCAGGCCGTAGACGGCCAGCAGCGCCAGAAATATCGCGCAGAAGCGCAAAATCGAGAAATCCAGCGCGCGCGGCGCGTTGGCCGTGATGCCGCGGAAGGTCAGCGCCACCGGGAACTGCGCGTAGGTGGAGCTGTACCCGGCAGCGGTCAGCGTCAGCATCCCGACGGAGCCGCTTAGGTCCAGGCTGATGACCTGGGTGCGCGGGGCCTGCAGCCCCACCTGCCAGCTGCCGAAGCGGGTCAGCTCGGTGTTGGCGGCGTCGGTGCCCTCAATGGTGAAGATCACAGCGCTGTCGGCGTGGAGCGGCTCGGTGTCGTCGCTGACCAGACCGTCAAACCGCAGGTTGTAGATGGGCTGGTCAATGTCGAGGAACCGCAGATAGGTGCGGCCCTCGTCGAGCGAGATCGTGCCGACGCCGCGCCCGACGTTGATGTTGTCGTCAAGGTAATCGACGAGCTGAAACGGCGTGTAGCTGTGGGTGTTGAAGTAGGCCACATTGCCGACGAACACCTCCAGCCCCAGCGCCGTGACGGCCAGCAGCGGGACGACGGCCTTTAACCCTTTGCGCCCGAGGCTGCGCAGCCCGGCGGTGACAAGCCCCGCCCAGCCGGTCATGGCGGTGAGGGCGACGAGCCGGAACGCATGGAAGCCGACGGTCAGCCCGGGGCGGTGGTAGGCGCACAGAGCGAACACCCAGACGGCCAGCCAGAGCCCGGCAGCCCAGGCAGCGTCGCGGCGGGAAACCCTGCGGCGGGATACTACCGCAGGAACCGCACCGAAGATGCCGGAGACGAGCACGGTGAGGAGCAGGGTGATTATAATAAACATAAGAATAATGCTCCTCCTTTTGTGGGATAGGTGATGTGGCAGCGGGAAATGGCCAGAGCCCTTCCGGTCATCGCTGGCGCTCGACCACCTCCCCTGAAAAGGGAGGCTTTTTTCGGGCGTACGCCCGTGAAAGGCGCCCCACAGGGTGGGGAGCTGGCCGAGCTTGCGAGGCCTGAGGGGCCTTACCCTGCGGGAGTTGCCGCTTCACTGCTTTGCATACTTCTCCATCTCGTGCAGCCAGAACTCGGCGGTCTTGTCCCAGCTGTACTTTTTCAGGACCTCGTCGGGCGCGGCCACGGGCTGGGCGGCCAGCGCGTCAAGATCCACATCATAATCATACGGGTCAAAATACCGCGCCGTATCGCCGTACAGCTCGGGCAGGCAGGTGGCGTTGGCCAGCGCGACCGGCGCGCCCAGGGCCAGCGCCTCCAGCGGCGGGATGCCAAAGCCCTCGAACACGGCGGGGTGCAAAAACAGCTTGCAGTGCTTCATCAGCGCGGCGTTCTCGGCATCGGACACATAGCCCGGGTAGAACACATTGTGGGTGTCCTTCGCCTCGGCGTCGTCGCCAAAGGCACGCAGGTCCTTGCCGCCCGCGACGACAAACGTCTTGTCGGGGCTGCGGCGGGCGACCTCTCGGATCCACTTGAAGTTTTTATGCTTTGCCAGACTGCCGAGGGCGTAGAAGTACTCCCCTTTTTTGACGCCGGGCATCTTGTCAAAAATGCTCTCGTCGGGGGTGACGTTCTTCATGTGCTCCCAGCCGTTGTAGGTGATGCCGATCTTGTCCAGCGGGATGCCGAGCTTCTCGCTGATGAGGTGCCGCTGGTTGTCGCTGACCGTGAACACCCGCTGGGCGAACCATTTGGTGGACAGGCAGTGTACCCAGAACTTGAAGCGGAAAAAGCCCTTGTCGGTATCCATGACCAGCGGGCGGATGTCGTGCAGCACCACGACGCTGCGGCGGGTCAGCAGCATATCGCTGGCAAGGCCCACGTAAAACGCATGGGTGCGGCGCAGGTAGGCGGGCAGCACGGCCAGATTGTAAAAATACGGGATGGACTTGAGCGGCACCAGCCGGATGTTTTTCAGCTCCGGCAGATGGATGGGCCGCCCGTCGTCGCGGTAGGCAATGCGGACGTCCAGGCCGGTGCCCTCGATCAGCTTGTCCAGCCGGACGACATTCTCATAGACATAGCGCGGGATGCCGGTGATATTGTCACACAGTACCGTGCCGTTGATGACGATAGGGTTCAATCCAGTTCCTCCTTCTCCCAGTGGGAGCAGTCGAGCAGCTCCTGCTGCCAGTCGGCCATGCGGCGCAGGCAGTATTCCTTCAGCTCGCGCTCAAAGCGTTCCTCGCTGAAGGAGCGGCTGTGCTCACGGATTTCCTCTTTGGAACAGGCCACGCCGTCGCGCTCAAACCGTTCGATGCAGTCGGCCAGGCTCTCGACGGTCTGCTCTTTAAACCAGTAGCCGGTCCTGCCGGGCAGCACGCTCTCGCACGCGCCGCCGCGGCCATAGGCCAGCACCGGCGTGCCCGCGCTCTGGGCCTCGACGGGGGTGATGCCAAAGTCCTCTTCACCCGGGAAAAGGAAGCCCTTCGCGCGCAGGTAGTAGCTGCGCACTTCTTCGTCGGACAGACCGCCGCCCTTGAACTCGATGGTCGGCCCGGCCATGGCCTTGAGCTTGTCCAGCTCTCCCCCGCCGCCGATGACGACGAGGCGCTTGTTAAGGCGCGTGCAGGCCTGCACGGCCAGATCCACGCGCTTGTACCAGGTCAAACGGCCCACGGTCAGGTAGAAGTCCTCCTTTTCGACAAAAGGCGACTCGTTGATGTGGCAGCAGGGGTAAATGACATCGCTGTCACGCCGGTAATATTTTTTGATGCGCTGGGCGATATAATGCGAGTTGGCGATGAAATAATCCACGCGGTCCGCGGCGCACTTGTCCCAGATGCGCATTTTGTGCATCTGGCCGGGCATGACGAGCTTCGCCAGCCAGTTGGCGTTGTCGCGGTAGGTGTAGTAAAAATCCCACACATAACGGATCGGCGTGTGGCAGTAGCAGATGTGTACGGCATCCGGGCGGGTGATGACGCCTTTGGAACAGGAGGAGGACGACGACAGCACCAGGTCGTACTCGGTCAGGTCGAACGCCTCAAACGCGCGGGGCATCAGCGGCAGCATGGCCTTGTACAGCCTGTTGGAGAAGGGCACCTTCTGGAACCAGCTTGTGCGGATGTCATAGCTTTTAAAGTGCTCGGGCATGTTGTTGGGGTCGTACACAAGGGTGTAGATGACGGCATCGGGGAAAACGCGCTTCATGGCGTCCACAACGCGGTCCCCGCCGGCGTAGCCGACAAGCCAGTCGTGAACGATGGCGACCTTGGGCTCCTTTTTGCTCATTACAGACACTCCCGTCCGGTAACGCACAGGGCGTTATTGTAGTTTTTCGTCGTTGACCATCTTGCCGCCGAACACGGTGCGGAAGATGATCTTGATGTCCAGCGCCACGGTCCAGTTTTCGATGTACCAGATGTCGTAGCGGATGCGCTCGGCAATGTCGGTGTCGCCGCGCAGGCCGTGGATCTGCGCCCAGCCCGTGCAGCCGGGGCGGACCTGCTGGCGCACAAGGTAGCGCGGGATCTCCTCTTTAAAATGCTCCACATGGTAGGGCACCTCGGGCCGCGGCCCGACGAGGGACATATCCCCTTTCAGCACGTTGAAGAACTGGGGCAGCTCGTCCAGGCTGAACTTGCGGATAAAGCTGCCGAAGTGGGTCTTGCGCGGGTCGCAGTCGGTGGACCAGCCGGTCTCCTGCTGCACATTGACCCGCATCGAGCGGAACTTGTACATCATGAAGGGCTTTTTGTTCAGGCCGATGCGCTCCTGCCTGAAGATGACCGGCCCGGGGCTGGACAGCTTGACGCCGATGGCCGTGACCAGCATGACAGGACTGGTCAGAATGATCAGGATCAGGCTGCCGATAATATCAAGCCCGCGCTTGACAGCGGCGTTGAGCAGATTGTCAAACGGCGTCTGCCGCACATTGATGAGCTTGCACTCGTCCAGCACGTCAATGGTGGGTCGGGCGGGCAGATAGTCGCTGTAGAACGGTACCATCGTGATGCGCACGCCGTTTTTGTCGCAGGCGGCAAAAACATGGGGCAGCAATTCGATCTCGTCAGCCTCCAGCGCTACGACGACCTCATCGACGGCAACCTCGTCGAGCCGGGCGGACAGCGCATCATAGCTGCCCATGTAGCGCACACCAAGACCCGGTTCTTCGATTCCGGCCAGATAGCCGTCCACGACAAAGCCGTAGTAGGGGTTGTGCTCGAGCGCGCGCAGATAGAGCGCGGCGGATTTACCGCCGCCCACCAGCAGGATATGGCGCAGACCCAGCCCCTTGCGGCGGCGGGCGCGGTCTACCCAGCGCAGGATCATACGCTCGATCACGACGCCTGCCGTGCCGAGGATGTAGAACAGCGCCAGTACGATACGGGAGTAGTCGTCCAGGTGCATCAGATACAAAGCACCAATGAAGATCAACAGTCCCGCCGCGTTGATGACGGCAATCTTGGTGCAGCGCTCGGCCAGGCCGCGCAGCCGCGTGGTGCTGTAGATACCGGCGACCCAGTAGATGAGCACGAGCACCAGCGACGTGGCCAGCCCGGCAATGATGTTGCGCGGGTCCCGGGCCACGGCCAGCGCAGGCCCTGCGCCGCCCGGCTCAAAGTAGCGGACGTAATTGAAACGGATATAGTTGGCAAGCAAAAAGCCGATGAAAAGCAGTGCCGCGTCCGCCAGCACATACAAAAGGCTTTTGAAGCGTTGGTTCTTTTCCAGCAAGAGGTGATGCCCTCCCTACGGTGATAGATTTAAACAATCTATTTTACCATATTTACGCCGGTATTGCAAATCAGCGGTAAAGCTCCTGCAGCTGATCCAGCGTTTTCTTCATTTCGGCGCGGACCTCCGGCGGGCCGGAGACGACGACGCCGGTGCCGAACCCGGCCACCCAGCCGAAGAACTGCGGGCTGACCTGAATCTCGGCGGTCATCGTAAAGTGCTCGCCGTCGGCGCAGGGCGTCAGGATCGGCGCGGTGCCGAACCGGTCGATCATCGCCCCGGCAAAGCGGTTCTCGCATTGCAGCGTTACCCGCTTGAGCGGGCCGTTGAACATGCCGAACATCTGCTGCATATACGTATTGACGTCGAAATTGGCGTATTCCCCGGCACCCTCGCGGGTCGTGTCGGGCAGCTGGTGAACGTTCTGCATCTTGTCGACGCGGTAGTGCTTGAGCCGCCCCTCGGTGTAGGCGATCAGATAATAGTTGCCGCTCTCCCACACGAGCACCCACGGACTGACGCGGTAGAGCTGGCCGTCGTGGCGCGGGGCCATCCGCTTTTGCAGGTTCCAGTCGCAGTATTTGAAGGTGACCTGCTCCCCTGCCGTGATGGCGGCGTGCAGCGCATCGACGGTGTACAGAATTTTCTCGTCGGTGCTCTTGATACGCCCGCTGACCAGTACCTTACGGTCCAGCTCCTCCTGCCGGTATGTGGAGGTGAACTGGCCGAGCTTGTCGATCAGGATTTTGGATTTGCGCGCCGTGATGAATTTGCTGGCGTAGACGGCATCGACGAGCAGCTTGAGCTCGGCAAGCTCAAACGGAGCCTCGGTCATATAGTAGCCGCCGCCGCGCCCGCGCTGCTGCACGATCTCATATTTGGTGTCGGGCAGGTTGTTTAAGGTGTTCAGGTCATCGTAGACGCTTTTGCGCTCGGCGACGACGCCGTGCTCCTGCAATTTTTCCACCAGCTGGGGAACACTCAAGGGGTGCTTCTCGTCAGTTTCCCGGGCGAGGATCTCCAAAAGAACAAGCAGTTTGCGTTTCTGGCCTTCTTTGCGCGACATAACAGCGGCTCCTTTCCTGAGTCTGGCAGATATAGTCCTATTATACACCCTATAGGGGCGGGTGGCAAGACCGGGAACGGCTGCCTCCCGGGAGGTTGTTCTTTCTTTTGGCAGCAAAAGAAAGAACCAAAGAAAACTG
>ENA-OURZ01004048-OURZ01004048.1-human-gut-metagenome-genome-assembly--contig:-NODE-4048-length-11557-cov-4.796818_pt1 | contig 11557 bp, 10 predicted proteins | sample MGYA00242073_ERZ509195 | MGnify/ENA primary metagenome ERZ509195 (study PRJEB26280, sample SAMEA2338837) | human gut metagenome | biome: human gut; feature: human-associated habitat; material: faeces...
CCCTCTACAAAGCAGCGTATCACACCATAGCCGATCATGTAAAACGGAAGCAGATGAATGATGGCTTGGCAGAGCGTAAACCCAAGCCCAAGACTTCGGCGGCTGTCGCCAATCGGATGCGTTCATTGGATGGAGACGAGGACAGGCACACAAGAATATGCTCTTTGGGAAGTTCGCTTCCTTTGTTCTGTACATTTTCACCACCCCTCTTAAACGATATTATAGCACCAAGATGTGAAGGCTTCAACTGCGCCCAATCGGATTCGTTGTCCGGAAATGAAATTTGCTCTGAATCATAGATCACGATTTCTACGTGGTCTGCACCGTTGCGAAGCAGAAATCATTTCTCTGCGGTTGCCTCACCCGGTTTGGTCGTGATGAGCTTATACACCGCCGTATCCTTGGGTTCCAGATTGGAGAACGGTATCATGCTGTTGCCCATCTTGATAATGCCGTGTCCCTCGCTGGCGTTGCGCAGAAATTCCAGCTGCGGCTTGGACAGCCCGCACAGGCGTTCCAAGGCTTCCAGACTTTTCGATTGCCGCAGCATAATGACAAACTCGCTGTTGGAAAGCAGCGCATACGCCACGGGGTTATCCAGATAGTCCTGAATATCCTGCGAGATGCCGGTGGCGTAGGCATTGTACTTTCGGAATCTTTTCCAAGAGGAATACAGGAAATTGGAACTCATCGGGTCCTTTAACAGCACATGAATCTCATCAAAGTAGATCCATGTAGCCGCCGTGGCGTCCTTGCGGCGGTTGGTCATCACCTGCATATTGATGAACTCCAGCAGGGACATCATGGCGATCGGGCGGAGCTGGTCGCCCAGACTTTGGATATTAAAGCAAATCAGGCGGTTGTTCATATCTACATTGGTGGTGTGGGAAAACGCCTGCAGGCTGCCGTTGGCAAATACATCCAGCATCAGGGCCAGCTGCTTTGCACGGCGCAGGTCGGATTTGTTCAAATCCCGATACAAATCACCGAGCGTCGGGCAGGGCGCTGTGTAGCCGGAGGCAATCAGCGGTTTGTAAATGTTTTTGAGACTGGCAGCAATCAGGCTTCTGTCCTCCGGCTGAAGATGCCCATTCTCGCCGATCAGCTTGTCCAGCATCGACAGCACAAACTCGATTTTGGCAACATCGGGCGGCACATCGGTCTTGGGGTCGTACAGTGCTGCGAGCCGTTCCCTTTCTTTCGCTTCCCTCTCCATTCTCCGCTGCCGGAGTCGCTGTTCTTCAGCCCGTTTAATCCGGTCGAGCTGCTCCTGTGTATAATTGACTCCAAGCTCCTGCAAATCTTTAGCGGCAGTCACAGCATCCACATGAAAGCGTTCCCGGTAATGCTTGCGTTTTCGTAAAAAAGCGTTATAATTGAATCAGTTAAATCAAAGGAGGCATCAAATCATGAAATCACATAAATACTGGTCCTTAGGCGCACTTTTCTGTATGTTGGGATGCATTTATTCTGGAATCAAAAAATCTATGACTGCGCATAAATACTTTGCCTATTCTTCATTGCTTTGTATGGGCATGTCCATTTATTCCGGTCACAAACTGGTTTCTCCAAAGAAAAAAATAACTAAACCAAATAACAGTGAGAATAGTTAAACAAAAAATCGCCTTTATTCACAAAAGACGAAGTTGCTGGAGAATTTTTTCTCCAGCAACTTTCTTTATCTTTAAGCCATTGAAATACAATACTGTCCAATCAGCTTCATCCAACTATTATATTTCAATCACAAAGATGCGCAGCTTCGAATGATGCACAGGAAAATGAGCGCGATGAGAGATAAGTCCATTAACATAAAACGAAAATCATGAAATAATTACAGGCAGATGCCCTATGTGAGATTCATTTCACATAGGGCATCTTTCTTTTCAGGGAGCTTCTTATGGCTATCACAAAAATTCATGCGATAAAATCTACTCTTGGCAAGGCACTGGCCTATATCGAAAACCCAGACAAGACCGACGGTCAGATGCTGGTGTCAGGCTATAATTGTGAGCCTCAAACAGCTTCTATCGACTTTGAAATGACAGCAGTGGATTTACTGAGCAACTTGAAAGGAAAATTGAAGAAACGAAAGAACAACTACGCGAGACAAATTCTGAAGAGCAAAAGGCCCAACAGGAGCGGAAGAAGGTTTTAGACATACAGGAAAACCACACGATAAACTGAACAATATTGATTGTTTTGTGCAAAGTACAAATTATTGGATAAGTCGAGTTTTATAATAGAGATGTCGATACTATTGCCATCAGATGATGGATATTTGCAGCAAATAGCAAGATCCGTGAGGGAAAGTAAAGCATTTTCGGCAATGGAAAAGAGAAAGCATCTCTAAAAATAGACGGCAAACATTAAATAATATCAAAAAAGGACCGGAAAATCTCTATCGACGTGTTCTCTTACCTTTTGAAGGGAGAGTGGCGATCGTGCGCAGAGTTTCCGGTCCTTTGCCTTTATTTAAGCATTTTACTGGTGATGCCGTTCCAAGGGCACCTCCTTATTTTTTGATTCTCAACAAAAAATAAGGAGGACGTATAATGATCCAGCGTGAATTTGAAGAGTTACTTGAGCAATTTAGTCAAGATGAACTGAATGAAAAAAGCACGGTGAAGGGACAGTTCACTAGCTATATAACCCGCCGAATGGAATGGCACGCAATTCGCTATGCGGCCAAGAATCGACCCAATGTCATTGTTATTTCCTTGGATCAGGCCCCGCGACATCTGACAGATATTGATGCCGAGCAAATGTTTCGGAAGGTTGAGATTGAACTGGCTCTTCAACAGGAAGTACAGAGGCTTTCACCAAAAGAAAAGGAGTGGCTTTTGTGCTTTCTGAAAATGAACTACAAAGAAATTCAGAAACACTTTGGCTGTGGGCATACCAATGTCTATGAGAAGCGCAAGAAGCTGGCTGAAAAAATGAAGGCGTTGAAGGAGTAACGATCATGAAGAGCTTTGAAGAACATCTGCGAGGCGCAAAAGCACATAACCGTGAGGATAAAATCTGGCTTGTTACGTGTTTTTCTGGGAAAATGGCTAAGTTGTGTGCCAAGTACGGCTTTCCTGATGATGAAGATATGTTCGTCTACCTGATCGAGCATTTCCTGCGGGACTTGGATAGGTTTGTCATATACGGTGATGACCATACCGTACATAGCGGAGGAAATGGCAGTGGCAACAGATAAGACTCGATATAAGGATATAAAAGTTCGCATTCCGGAGGAAGAACTGGCTGTACTGAACTGCCGTGTTGCTAAAACAGGTATGTCCAGAGAACAATATATCCGTTGCCTGATTGCAGATACGATTCCTGCTGAATATCCGCCAGCGGATTACAGGCTTATCATTCGAAAACTGGATGAATTGCAGGAGGTGATGGAAGCACTGGTTGACGAGAACCCCGTCAAACGCGATGCAATGAAGCTGTATATTACGCTTCAAAATGTGGCGAGTACGGCGGATGTGCTGCGTAGGGCAGTGATGCCATTTGTGTCAAGACGCGAAAAGAAATAAAAAGTGGGGCTGTTGTATGTGGCAGCCCCATTTTCTATTATATTTGATCCCAGAATTCGACCGCAGGAATATAATTTACTTCGTATTTCTCCTCTATGCCTTCGTTAGACATTGCATTATTCAGGGAGTTATAAGCGGTGTCGTCATGGTAATAGGCATACAATACGCCTTTCCACTAAATAAGACTAACAAAAAGAAAAAGCCCGGCAAGCCAAAACTTGTCGGGCAGAAAGTGGATTTACTTTTCTTCCATCCAACTAAGGAATGTCTGCAATTTCTGTATGTCACCGTCATCGAGGTCTTGCAGTCGGTTAAAGATATTGATACGGTCGGTTTCGTCCCCGGCACCGGTAAAGAATTCCTGCGGGGTTACGCCGAGGTATTCACAGATGCGCAGAAATTCGTGCATCGAGGGCAATGCCTTGCCGATCGAAATACTGCGCATATAGCTGCCGCTTTTGCCAAGGTCAAGGCTCATTTTATGTTCAGAAACGTGGAGGCGATGGCGCAGCTGCGTGATGCGCTTACGGACAAAATTCTCATATTCGGCTACCTGTAGCAAGCAGATACACCCTTTCCGATTTATACTATAATATGTAAATATTGTAATATAAATCGCGGTAGAGCGTTCAGCATTGATGTATCAGTTTTCGCGGGATTGCCAATATGTTGACGATTGAATACTGAATTTTGAAAAAAGTTTTTTCAGGCGCGGTGTTTCAAATGATAAGCAGCAGGTCGGGAAAGCGTAAAATATGTTCGAAATGCGCAATCGCCCCGGCTAAAGTATCAAAGCGCCCCTCGCACGGATCGGGCACTTCGGTTAAGGCGGTGGGGTCTGCCGTAAGACCGTTTTCCTCCAGCCACGCATCAAACGCCTTGCGCATCGCTGCGGCGTTGGCGCGCTTATTCTTGTCGGTGGCACACTCATCAAGGTAGATAATGGCATCATATTTGTGGGCTGCGGTGTTATGGGTAATTTCAGCAAAGGTGATCCTGTTTATATAGGTATGGAATAAGAGTTCCACCCCCAACTTGTGCAGCTCGGTTTCTGCGCGCTGGCGCTCGGAAATTTGCGCTTTTTCGCCCAACGCAGTGCGCAGCTTCCGGAACAATTCATCCCCGTTTGCAGGATAGAACGCAGTACCCTTGGTGTCCTCAATTTCCTCAAAGCAGTACGCCTGCTGCGAGGGCGACAGCATCCCTTGCTCAGCCAGCTGTATAGCATCGAGAAGATCCTGCCGATAGGATTGCGATAACGACATTGCGAATTCCTTTTTCATAAAAGATCACTCCTTGTTTATAATTGGTGAATCTAGTATGAATTATAATTCTTATTCGTGTCGAAATCGCTCGAAGGCAAGGATATAAAGGGAAAAATTCATATAACAATCATCAAGAAGAAAAGGAGCAGTTTCCAACAAACATCCGGTGTCCCGATATGCTAGGCGTGGATGTGTTGGTCTACAGATTTGGACATCTGCTAACAAGTGCGTCCCTCCTTGTCAAGTTCCGCGTCACGCCACGGCGGAGCAACAGGAAGGAAGCTGTTATATAGTTGACCCGCTGTGCCCTGTTTCAGCCGGAATAAATCGTGCATTTACAGCGTCTGTTGCAAAAAAGCAGGATATTTGCTACAATACTTTTAACAAGCAAAAGGATGGTGAGCGCATTGTATAGGGTGGCAGTCTGTGAAGACGAAGCAATTCTATGTGCAAACCTGTGCGCACAGTGCGAATCTATTCTGGACAAGCTGAAGGTCGAACACAGAATCACATCATTTTCATCTGCCGAAGAACTGGAAAATGCGCTCTTGGCAGGAGAAGAATTTTCGCTGCTTTGTCTGGATATTCTGATGGGCGGAAAAAGCGGCATGAAACTGGCGCAGGAACTGCGGCAGCGCGACGACAAAACCAGCATCCTGTTTATCACAAGCTCTACGGAATTTCTCAAGGACGGCTACAGCGTCCGCCCTATCCAGTACCTGCTCAAGCCGGTTCAGGCGGCTGAGCTGGAACAGGCAATTACAACCGATCTGCGGTTGTACCACCGCCCTTCCACAGTGACCTTTCATGCGGGCGGCAAGACGCTTGTTATACCGACAGAGGATATTTACTATGCCGAGAGCCGGGAACACGGCACGGTTCTTCATATGACACATGGCGAGAAATTTTTGCCGCTGTCGCTGAGCCAAACGGAGGAAATTCTTCCCGGTTCACTTTTTTGCCGCTGCCACAACAGCTTTCTCGTAAATCTTTCCCACATTTGCGAAGAGGGCGGGCGGACTCTGTACCTGACGGATGGCAGCCTCCTTGCCATTGGGCGGCGATATATGGAGCGTTTTCAGAATCAATTTGTCCGATACCTCAACCAAAACTGAATACATTTGATTTTACCAGTGAAAAATGCGGCATCTCCCGTTTGGAAGATGCCGCATTTTCGCGCCTTATCGTTTACTGATTTTCCTTTTCCGGCAAGAGCTTCAGAGCTGTCATAACCGTAAATCGGTTTTCGTCATAGCTTATGTCAAGTACGCTGCCATACTTTTTTGCAATAGCACGCATTTTCATCAAGCCAAATCCGTGGTCGGAAGCATCGTCCTTGGTCGTCAAAAGTTCTCCTTTTTCATCGGTGCGCAGGGTTCCGCTGTAGGTGTTTTCGCAGCGGATGGCAAGATACTGTCGGCGAATCTGCATCGAGCAGAGAATTTCTCCCTGCTCTGTCTGCGCGGCTGCCTCCAAAGCGTTGTCCAACATATTGAAAAGAAGGCTGCACAGGTCATCCTCTCTGATTTGCAGCATTTCCGGCAGAACCGCACTTACGCGGAAGGTGACATCCTTTTTCTTCGCCTGTGCCGCGAAACGCTGAAAAATCGTGTTGACTGTCGGGTTGGCAGTAAAATTCCGGGGCGAAAGCTGTTCCAACTCCCCGTCCAATCGGTCCAGATAGTTTCGAAGCTCCGTCCAGTCCTGCTTCTGTGCCAACAGGTGCAAGGTGGCAATGTGGTTTTTCCATTCATGGCGAAACGACGCCGTCTGGCGAACCGATGCCTGCGCCTGCTCGTATTTCTCTTGTGCTGTCTGGCTGCTGATTCTCATCATCTGCATTTGCCGTTGACGAAGCAGCATACTGCGCACAAATTCAACGACTACCTGTACAGCGCACAGCAGACCGGCAACATTGCACAGCAGCGCATAAAATGCGTGCGGATATCCGCCCAGCATGGATGTTACCGGGTTGCTGAACGGATAGAGTACTTCTACGCCGACATAACGGGTGACACCCCAAATCAAAAACAGAAAGGCCGCAACCGCACACAGGCACCAACTGATTCTGCGCTGCATTTCTTCGTGCGAGAACAGCATCAGAACAATCGCTGCGACCAATAAAGAGAAACCGAGCCAGTCACCGACTTTTTCGGTAAGAAGCGGCACCGCCGCAAAACTCCGCAAGGCAGAAAGCAGAATATGCAACAGGGCTGTGGCAGCCAAGCCCCAACGTTTTTTGCCCCGAAGTTCGGCTGCCAAATAAATGTACAGAAAGTCCATGTGGATCAGGTAGACCCAGTTTAGCAGACCACTGTCGGCATTCAGCCCCGAAGCACTTTCCAGAAAGGAGTTGCAAACGCCTGACACTGCCGCCAATAAAAAGTATCCACTCAAGGGCAATAGCTTCCACAGCGGCTGTCCGGCCTGAGCACCAAGCACCAGCACCAAAAGCAGGCTTAGCGCCAACATAAGCCTTATCGTCACGGCGGTCATACACCAAACAACGCCGGTGGTCTGCACCACGGCATCGGAAAAACGGCTTGCCTGTGAGGGAAACACAGGTACGCGCAGCCCGTTTAGGGACGGTCCGTAGGTGACAATGCGAAGTGCTTTCCCCGCGCAGTCTTGCGGCAGCGGGATGCAAAGCCCGTTGTAGTTAATGCCGGCAAAATCTGCATTCTGCAAAAATACATCGACGCGGTTTTCTTGCTGCGGAAAATCCGTGTAGAGAAGTGTATCCTCCAAAAACACCTGCAGACCCGCATTGACGCAGCTAAACTGCAAAAAGCATCGTTCGCCTGGTTCCTCCATGACGCGCTCCGCTACAACAGGACCGTCGCCTTCCGCCGGTACGCCGTCGATGTAGCCACCAAAACCGAACACAGGTTCGGTTTGCCCGGCTTCGGTGTAAAATGTCCAGCCACCTTGATCTGATGCCGTGCAATTCAGATAGATGGATTGTTGCGCTTTGTCCGGTTGCGACAGACGAAACAAAAATAGCACGACCATTGTTGCCGCTGCGGTCAGCAGCACTCCGGCAGCGCAGAGATTTCTTTTTTGGGTGTTCACCGTCCCACCTCCTTGTTGCCTTAATTGTAGCAAAAACACAGAACGCGCACAAGAAGAGAAGCGCTGCTTCCTGCTAAACGACACGATTTTGCCCCTAAACGACACAGAAAAAAGACGAATAATATAGTAAAATAGATTATAGCAAGTTGCCATTGCGGTCTATGAAAATGTAACGGGAGGATCACAAGATGGACAAAAGATCTATATTCGGGCGAGGGCTTGCCATACTGCTGTCGGTTACTTTGATGGCGGCTTGCTTTCCGCTGTCAATCTTTGCGGAGGACACGACACAAGACCCGGATTTTTCGGGTACAAATCTGATGAATCTGGAAAGCGTACAGCCCAGCGGCTATACGACGACCACCAACCCTTACGGCTATGGCATTGGCGAGCCGTTTCTGATGGTGGAGCAGAATGAGCTGATGTATCTGAACGTCTGGGACAATAAGGTTCGGCAGGCATCCTATTTTTCTATGGGAACAGAATCGGCGCTGAATACCTTCGCAAAGAACAAATCAGGCAGCAACGGTACTTTTTCTAACCCCAACTACAAGCTGATGCAGGCGGTGTCCTTTGACCCTACCGGCAGCGGTCGCCGGGATCATGTTGCCTTTGTAGGTGTTTCCGGGCAGAATAAAAAGGGCTATATGTGGGTCATTGACACCACAAAAGGAACGGGTTCAGACTGCAGCCCGCAGGTAGAGATTGGCGACTTCGGCTATATGTTTGATGGAAACGATTTTGAGGTTCCGACCTACTCCAACCGCAGCTTCTTCAATATCGTGGCCGGTGACTTTGACGGTGACGGCAAGGAAAGCATCGTGGTCTATACCCCGAAGCAAACCCCTAGGAATCAGGCAAGCGGCTGTCAGATTCAGGAATGGGACTACGATGGCAGCAATAAGGCGCTCTCCAAACGCGGCGAGGGCAACAGCCTGTTGATGGGCTATTATAACGACCATCCTTGGTATGATGTGGAGGACTCGGAGGGCAATCAGCGGCGCAAGCTGGGTGTCTCCATGGCCGTGGGGGACTTCAACGGCGACTGTGTGGACGATCTGGCGGTGCTGTCCTACTGTCACCGGCTGCCCAAAGACGAGGCCAAGATCGACTACTACCGTCCGGTGGTCAAGATCGTCTACGGTACAAAGGGGGATACCGGCAGCTCCATCGTGACCAAATCCGCGGCGCAGAGCGAGGAGTTCTATACCAGTATGGGCTATACCGGAGGACGGTACTACTATGAGTTCCCCGTGGGCGCTTCACTGACCTGCGGCGATTTTGACGGCGACGGCGACGATGATCTGTTCCTGGCCGGTATGCTGGCATACTTCGGTACCTGGAAGAAAGATTCCAGCATGGTCAACGAGGAGATCACGATGAAGTCCGACTATGTGTATGTTGGAAAACTGACCAATACCGGAAACGGTTTTTCCAAGACCATGAATCTGAATCGGACCGTAGAATCCAACGGCTGGACCGACGGCGGCTACCATGATGCCGATGATGTATGGCAACAGTTGGCTGTGGAGTCTGTTGCCATCAACGGCAAGGGGCGCGGCGCAAAGGAGCTGGTGTTCCTCAGCGGCACGCTCTATGATGTCAGCAACAATAAGCCTGCGGCGGTATATACCGGCGATTACTTCAAGAGCGCCGATGACGGTGCAGGCAGCACCACCCGAATCTCCAACTGTGATATTCAGTCCATTGCCGTGGGCAACTTTGACGGAAATAAGGCAGGCCGGGAGCAGGTGGTCTTTACCATCGCTCTGAAGCACGCCAACAATAATGAGTCCCACCTGCTGAAGGGCTATATGCGGGGCATAAAGTATAATGATGTAACGGTAAACGGCGAAGTAAAGGAGTACGGAACAGCCGGAGGATATGACTGCCTTGTTCCTACGGACAGCTATGTAAACACCGATGCCCAGAATGCGGTCAGCTTTCTGGTCATCCCCGTGGACAGGAACAACGACGGTGTCCTTGCCAAATACCGGGGTGTAACCTACGCCTACACGGACCCGGATGTCAAGGCGGTCTTGCAGGCGGCACCCTATTTTGATGAGGTAATGGACGCGGGCAATAACGAAACAGAGTATGTCCTGACGGAAAGCTATGAGCTGTCTGACTGGGACTCTGACAGCGTGTCCTTCAGTATAGGCTACAGCACCGAATTCAGCTTCCCCGGCGGAAAGGCATCCATTGAAACAGGTTATGCACTGGACTGGACGAAGTCCTTCGAGCGTTCTCTGCACGAGGAGTGGAGCCAGAGCTTTTCTGCACAAGCCTACAACAGTGTTGTTGTCAGCCGTACACCGGTGTTCGTCTACGAATATGACATACAGAATGCGAACGGCACATGGAACGATAAAACTGTCATGCAGACTGCCATTCCGCAGGGACCTGTGTATGAGCAGCTTTCGGTGGATGCCTACAATAAGTTTGCCGAAGAGTATAACAAGTACATGGCTGACCGCAAAGACAAACCGACCTGCTACCTGTTGGAGAAGATCGATCCCGCTGACAACTGGATGGACGGCAACGAGGGCGACCCCTACCGCTATAACCATGATGGCTGGGAATCTTTGCGCCCGGATATTCAGGCTGCCGCCATCAGCAAATCGGAGTTTGCTTTGGGCTATAACGGAACGTTGGATAAGGTGGCGTGGACGAAGGAAAACACCACCACAAAAAACGTAGAAATGTCCCACGGGTTTTTCTTCAACAGCTCCATAAAATGGGGCAAAGAGGATGTAGCAATGCACGGTGTCACCACAAGCCTTGAATACAGCGATGGCAAGGGAAATTCCACCTCCAAAGGCACTGCGGTGGGAGCGAGCTGCACCGTCACCAGTCTGGACAAGCAGAGCCTTGTGGCGGAAGGAATTCCCGCGCCTGTTGTAGACGCCTATCGATTCCATTGGACGCTGGGGCAGTGGCAGCGCCACCTGAGTGGTGCGGCGAACAACAAGACCCCCTTTATCGGCTACAGTGTTACCAATCTTTCCTCTCCGCCGCGAGCCATCGACGATTTGGACAAGACAATAACCCGCGGCGAAGGCAACTTTGACCTGAAGCTTTCTTGGACAAAGCCGGACTGCGAAAACGGTCATCCGCAGATTACGGGCTACTATGTTTACAGCAAGGACGAAAGCGGTGCATATACAAAAATATCCGAAAAGCTGTCTGCAGATGCAACGGAATATGAGATCAAAAACCTTGACCTGAATGGCAAGTACACCTATGTGGTGACGACCGTGGCAACGGTAGACAACAAGGATTATGAGAGCGTTTGGTCCAACGAGGCGCATTATCGCGCGGACGAGGCGCCTTACATCGGCAGCAATGGCAACTGGTGGGTCGGGGGAACCGACACCGGCGTAAAAGCGGCCGGTGACGACGGAAAGCCGGGCAAGAACGGCGAAACTCCGTATATCGGTGAGAACGGCAACTGGTGGATCGGCTTTACGGATACGAAAGTTAAGGCGGCAGGCACCGACGGTAAGGATGGTGAAAAAGGCGAGAACGGTGAAACGCCCTACATTGGCGAAAACGGCAACTGGTGGATCGGTGAAACCGACACAGGCGTAAAGGCTGCCGGAACGGATGGCGCAGACGGCACGAACGGTGCGGATGGTCTGACCCCCAGCATCGGCGAAAACGGTAACTGGTGGATCGGCACTACCGATA
>ENA-OURZ01004049-OURZ01004049.1-human-gut-metagenome-genome-assembly--contig:-NODE-4049-length-11554-cov-8.701974_pt1 | contig 11554 bp, 11 predicted proteins | sample MGYA00242073_ERZ509195 | MGnify/ENA primary metagenome ERZ509195 (study PRJEB26280, sample SAMEA2338837) | human gut metagenome | biome: human gut; feature: human-associated habitat; material: faeces...
ATGCTCCATGGCCTCCTTGCAATACTTTTCTTCGTGTAGTTTGCTGTCGCGGCACTTTAGTCCGTCCGGTGTGGTGTAGGTGATGTATTTGCGGCTGCTCTCCCAGCACACCGCGTAGCCCTCGGATTCCATCAGGGAAACGAAGGCGTCCTTGTCGGCGGCGTATTTCATGCACGCATCGATGGTGTTCATGAGCCGCAGCTTCCAGCTTTGACCCTTCAGAGCCGTGTGGTATTCCGCGCCGCCCATGCCGCGGGCCTGCTGTGTGGTCGGCTCAAAGACCGGCAGCCCCATCTCCTGACAGATCATGTCATTGCGCCGCATCAACTCTTGCAGTTGTTCCTTCGCCATGTGCAGCTTTTTGCCGGTATCGAAGTTGACGGAGTTGATGATGCAGTGGGAGTGGATATGCTCTCGGTCGACGTGGGTGCAGACCAGCACCTCGCAGCCGCCGAAGTACTCCGCCAGCCGCCGCGCGGCTTCGTGGGCCTGCCGGGGATCGACCGCCGCGCCCTTCGGAAAGCACTGCACCATGTGGTAGAACATCACGCCGCCGTCCTTGTGGTAGAGCAGCTTGGTATTCAGGAAGTCGTCATAGACGCTTTGGGGCTGACAGTTGATGCCGCTGATGAGCGGCCCGTCCTCCCATGCGGTTTTCTTCTCCTGCATGATGTAGAGCATCACGCTGCGCATGGCGGCGTGGGATTGCGTGCCCCGCTTGTAGTTCACGAAATGTACGATGGCCATACGGCTCACCGACCTTCCAAGACTGACCGCAGAGCGGCGCTGACCTCGGACAGTTCCTGCGCGGCCTTGTCGAGGCCGATGACCTGCACCTTGCCCATGTTGGCGAGGACGGTAAGGCGGTTGATGTTGCTGCCGATGCCCTTGAGCTGGCGGAGCAGTTCTTTCTGCCCGTCGATGACAATGATCCGCTTGCCGAGACAGCAGGCGGTGACGTAGTCGCTCATGGACATATGGGCCTTCGCTGCCAGCGCCTTGATCTTCTCGCGGTCGGCGGACGCCATGCGCGTACTGAATTTGATATCTTTTTTCATAATCAATGACCTTTCTGAAATGATTTCTTTCGTCCCCTCGGAGAGCTGGGGGGGCTTCAAGTGGGTGTGGGCTTCTGCCCGAAAATGGGGTGTGGGGCCACGCCCCGCCCAGAGCATTTGGCAGGGCAGCGGCTTCGCCGCAGACCAGACAAATGCGATGCTGGCCACCTCCAACGGAGGTGATAAAAGCTCCCGTAAAAGGAAATCTCTGCGCCTATTGGGAACAGCAGGATTCGTGGAGGGATTTGCCATCTACAGCAGAGAAACAAGATGTTTCTTCTGCTGGCTTTCAAGGGATTTTTTCTCCCTTCACACAGCGCTATTCCGACATTCCTGTGTGGGGGTATCACTACCCTTGGCGTGTGCTTCATGCCGTCGAAACGCTGGGCGCGCAGGGGACACGGTGGCTTAATAAGCTCCTTGTCGTGTACTCGCTCCCCGTCGGCTCTGCGAGCGCACACAGCGGCTCACAGGGGCAAACACGGGGCGTTTTCGCTGCCTGAGACATCGACAGGGTCGATAGGGTCAACAGCTTGGGTACCCTGTGCATCGTCACTTTCGGCACGGCGCAGCTCGATGAGCCGCTTGCCGTTGCTGCGGCGCACCACGGCGGAAATGCCGATTCCCCTTAGAGTATCAACGCTTTGCAGGATCAGGCGGGATACCTTCTTCGGCGTGATGCCCTCGCTGCCCACAGGGTCAATCTGCGTAGACAACTCCGTGGGAGTGCCGATAAATTCGTCATAGTCCCGCATCAGTTCAGAGAGAAGAATGACGATCCGGCCGCCCAGCAGCTCCGGCTGCGTCCGACTGTCCGACACCAGCTCCCACACATTTTCCGCGTTGCGCTCCAGCGTCAGCTCACGATATTCAATGTCACGCCCGATGCAGAAGAACTTTGCGGTGCTCTCACTCGTTCTTCCTTCTGAGAAGAAGATCACTTTTTTGCCGCATCGCCTCTCCACGCAAAGCCAACGGCTTTGCGCGTCTCTCCGTTCAGAACCCAGCAAAGCGGTTCTGAACGGAAAAGGAGGAGCGACGGAATGAGTGAGTTTTCGGCGCAGGCGGAAACGAAGGATATGAAGTCCGCGACGACGCAGCGTATGTGTTGTCATAACCGGTGCCGCGGATCATTTGCAGCGTGTCGATGATGACCAGCACCGTGTCGGGATGCTCAGCGAGGAACGCACAGAGCTGTTCCTCCAGGCCCTTGCCAAGGGTGTCGCTGTTGGTAGAGAAGTGGACGTTGGCGGGGGCGTCCTCCGTGATCTCAAACAGGCGGTTCTGGATGCGGAGGGTGGAGTCTTCCAAGCGGAGGTAGAGCGTGGTGCCCTGCTTCACACCCATGCCCCAGACGGCTTCGCCCTTCGCCACCGTGACGGCCAGCCATGACTTTCCCACCTTGGGTGAGCCGGCGAGGATGTGCAGGCCCTGGGACAGCAACGTATCCACCACGAAGTTCAGCGGCGTGAGCGGCTGACTCATTAACGTTTCACCGTCGATGGTCAGCAATCTGTTTTCTTTTTTCAATTTTTGTTCCTCCAGATAAAAGGATAAGGGCAGAGACTTCGCTGCAGTCGAGGTTCTAACCCTTTCACTTGATTATTCTGTATTTTTTGATAGAATGAGAATATCACCGGACAGCCATAAAACAGATATGGGACAGGAGGCGGGCTTTTGAAGATCGGGACGGATCAGTATAACACGTTTGACACCATGACAATGGACTGCTGGAATGACCGTGTGTACTACGAGGGAAAGGAGTTTCCGGCAGGACAGTTTGCAGCGGAGATTTTGAACTTTGCCGGAGAGATCCACGATCCTCTTCTGGAGCGTATCACTGTGCTGACGGCGCTTGTGGACGATTTGAGCACAGCCGAAAAGAGCAAGCGCCATGATATTGCGGCACAGCTGAAACCGCTGCTGCATGACACGGTTTCCTGGCTGTATACTTGCCCTCCGTTTTGCTATTGCGAAGAGCAACGCGCGTATGAGGCTCTTGAACATGCCTTGAGCGAGGAGCGGCTCGATCGGGACTATGAGGAAGAGGAGGCACATCTTCCGCACTTGGCGCTTTCCTTTTGCGAGCCGATCCTGAGAATCTTGGTGGCGATCTATAATTTTTGCCTGCTCATCCGCGCATTCGAAAAGAAATATCTGCGCAGAGCGAAGCGGCGTAATGCAGACGCCTTCGCAAAGGCGGCGCATGAGTGCTTTGACGAGGATGACAGCTTTCTGATCCTGTTGGAGCAAATGCCGTTTGGCGGGGTAGAGGAATTTTTCTCTTATCCGAGAGTTATCACAGGATTCAAATATTTTCAGGATGAGAACGATGAGGAAAAATGGAAAACCGCACAGCGCGTGATTTGCAGGCGCACCATTGACTTCTATGTATTCGACCTGGTGAACGGATTGCACCACGGCCACGCACCCAGCCAGTGCCAAGGCTGCGGGAGATACTTTCTGACCACCAACGGTCACATCCCCAAATACTGCGACGGCGTCGCACCGCAGGACAGCCGCTATACCTGCCGGCAGTACGGCGCGATGATGCACCAGAAGGAGCAGAACAAGCAGCACCCGGTCTACCGCCTGTTCAATACCCGCACCGATACCATCCGCAAGCATCACTGGCGGGGAAAGATCTCCGACGAACTAAGACAGGAGGCGCTTTGTCTGGCGGGGAACTACCGGGACAAGGCGCTGATGAACAATGACTACGCCGCTGACGGATATGCGCGGGATATGGAATTGGAACACATTTACGCGGAGGCGGAAAAACGGCTGAAATGAGGAGGGGGGGCGTTCCTGTGGCGAAGAATATGTACACCGTTGCCGGGGACGGCCCCTGCAATGAAGCGCTGGCTTTGCGGATACAAGCCGGAGACAAAAACGCCGCGGAGCGGCTTATCTCACAGAACGAGGGTTACCTCACTGAACTGACGCAGGCGTACACGCCGTGGTGTGAGACGGAGGACTTGAGGCAGGAGGCGGCGCTGGCGCTGCTGGACGCGGCAGGGCGCTTTGATCCCGCCTACGGAACGAAGCTACTGACCTATGCGACGCCCGTGATGGAAGCGGCGCTGTCCGACTATGCCGCGCGGGATTCTTCCTCTCTGTCCATTCCCATCAGCCGGTACAATCAACTGCGCAGGGTGGCATACCTCTGCGCCGAGGGATGGGACTCATCTGATGCTGAGTTGGCCAAGGTGGTGTGCGGAGAACTGAATGTATCTGCCAAGGTAGCTGGGGCGTTGATAAAAGAATATTGGACGCTATTTTGCGTCCGGCAGTTAGGTGACGATGTATTCTCCGTCAGCTGCGGCGGCGATCCCGCCGTGGCCTATGACCGCCTCATGCGTCGGACACTGCTGATGCAGCGGATGGAGGAGGTGCTGACGCCCAGAGAGCTGAATCTGGTGCGAAGCTACCTTGGCATCGGTCAGCCGGACGAGGTTGGTATGACCTTTCAGGAACTGGCGATCCGGCTCAACTACAACGGCCCCAGTGGAGCGGAGAAGGCGTACAAGGCCGCGCTGCGAAAGTTGAAGAGGGACTTGTACGGCGGGTCCTACGGCCGGTGGCTCGCCGCACAGAAGGCCATCCGCGCCGCCAAGGCGGAGGCGGAGCAGGACGCGGGGCATCACGCAACACCGCAGATCACGGGGCTGGATGAAAAGGAACTGATGGAGCGGTTTATCTGCGAGGTCGTTTCGCTGATCCATGTCCACGAGATATTCAGCGACGCATTGGAGACCGAAACAGAATAAGCAGTACGGCACCAGTCTTGGCCTGATACCGTGCTGCTTTTCGTTTATCCCATGATGCCGATCTTGTTGCCGTTCTCCTAAGCGAAAACTCCTTTTCTGCTGTCTACCGGCAGAGGGTGACCTGAAACACAGTGCCGTCCTCCGCGGAGCTGGACACGGAAATTTCCCCGCCGAGCTTTTCTATCATTTCCTTTGTGATGGCAAGGCCGAGGCCGAAGCTGCCGGATTCATTTTTCCGGCTCTTGTCGCTGCGGTAAAAGCGGTCGAAAACATGGGGGAGGTCTTCTTCTGGAATGGTGCTGCCGAAGTTCTGAACAGAGAACCGCGCCTTTCTTTTATCCTGCGTGAGCGTTAGCTGTACCCGCCCGCCTGCCGGCTCATATTTGAGGGCGTTTTCCAGCAGGCTGCTGACGATGCGCTGTAAGTAGTCCGGATTGCCGCGCAGGATGCATGCCTCGGGGAGCGCTGTTTCCAGTGTGACGTGTTTCTCGTAGGCGATGGATTCCATCTCCAGCACCGCCTTTGTTGCGATGGCGGCAAGGTCGAGCTGCTGCATGGAAAGCGCCGCGTCCGGTCGCTCCACATCGGCGAGTGTGAGCATCTGGGAGATGAGCTGCTGCATCCGCTTGGCGGCCTCCTGCGAGCTGTCCACCCAGCGGCGGACGCTGCCCACCGGCGCTTCTGGGTTCTCTAATAAAATGGCGTTGTTCGCCAGAATCACGGACAGGGGCGTTTTCAGATCGTGGGAGGCATCCGCGATGAACTGCTTCTCGCGCTGCATGGCTTCCTCCATCGGCCTTGCGGCGAGGGCGGAGAGCCTGACGCTGACGGCGAAAAACAGCAGCACGGCGCTAAGCCAGATGGCCAGCAGCACCAGCGCGAGATCCCCCATGGAACGGGTGATGTAGTCCGTGGAGGCGATGGCGATACGGCAGGGCTCACCCCCGCTGCGATAATAGATGACGCCGTGCTGGCGCAGGGTGCCAAAGTCGTCCTTCTGGGAAACGATGGTGCTCAAAAGCGACAGCAGTTCTTCCTCTGTAAAGGAATTGTTCGGGGACAAAATCGAGTAGGTACCGTTCTCGGGGGAGTAGAACACCGTGAGAATGTCCTTTTTCTGCTCTGTGCTCGCCTGATCGGGTTTCTCCTTCGGCGGTTCACCCTTCGGCGGCTGTGAGAAGCCTTGCAGGGGCGCCACCACCTGCTCCATGGTCACGCGCAGACTGTTGTAGTAGTCGTTCACCATATAAATAGCGACTGCCGCCACCATGACGGTCAGAATGATGCCGATGAGCAGCATGTTGAACTGTACAAAGCGTTTCCGATAGGGACTCATGGCGCGACCTCCAAGCGGTAGCCGATTTTTTGTAGGTTCCTGATACTGACCTTGGAGCCGAGATACCGCAGCTTTTTGCGCAGGAAGGAGATGTAGGCCTCTACATTGTTGTCCGTCGCCTCAGAATCCAGACCCCACGCGCGGCTGATGAGAAGGTCCTTAGAGTAGGTCATGCTCGGCTCGGAGAGCATCAGCCGCGCCAGCGCGAACTCCTTGGGACTGAGCTGCACGTCCCGCGCGCCGCAGCGAAGCGTGACGGTGTTGAGATCGAGGGTCAGGTCCTGAAAGGAAATTTCGTTCAGCACCATCGCGCCCTTCCTGCGGGTCATCGCGCCGACTCTTGCGAGCAGCTCCTCGGGGTCAAAGGGCTTGGTGAGATAGTCGTCCGCCCCGGCGTTCAGCCCCGCGACCTTGTCGGGAACGGTCGTGCGGGCGGTGAGCATCAGCACGGGAGTCTGCACGCCCTCGCTTCGCATCTGCCGCAGTACACTGAGCCCGTCGAGTTTTGGCAGCATGATGTCCAGCAGGACAAGATCATACGCGCCGACGCGGACATAGTCCAGCGCGGACTGGCCGTCCGCCACCCGGTCTGCGCTGTGTCCCGCCTTGCGGAGAATGTGCGCCACCGCCTCCGCCAGAGCGGTTTCGTCTTCTACAATGAGAATATTCAAAGGAATCCCTCCTTTTCTTTGTCAGTTTATCATTGTACGCAAGATTCTGAAAGAGTTCTGAAAAAAGTTTACATTCGCTTTTCAGTGTTTTTTCAGAAGCGTATGGATAATGAAGGGCAAGAAAAAGCAAAAGGAGGCCGCACGATGGAACCCTATCAGGCCATATTCAAACGGAAGGAAGTAAAGTATCTGCTGACGGAGGCGCAGCTTTTCGCGCTGCGTCCGGCACTGGAAGCGCACATGGAGCCGGACGATTTTGCCCACAGCAGCATCTATAACCTCTATTACGACACGCCGGATTTCCGCTTGATCCGCCGCTCGCTGGAAAAGCCCGCCTACAAGGAAAAGCTGCGCCTGCGCAGCTACGGCGTGCCGGATGAGGAAACGCGTGTGTTTCCCGAGATCAAAAAGAAGGCGCGGGGCATCGTCTATAAGCGCCGCGTGAGCATGCCCTACGGCGACGCGCTCCGCTATTTGTCGCGCAGGCAGCCCGGCGGCGACGGGCAGATCTTTCAGGAGCTCAACTGGCTGCTCACCTCCTACGGCAGCCTTGCGCCGCGCATCTTTCTCAGTTATGAGCGGGATTCATGGAAGGGAAGGGGAGACGCCTCTCTGCGCCTGACGCTCGACCGCGAGATCCTCTGGCGCACCGAGGCGCTGGATCTGCGCTGCGGCGCATGGGGCGAAGCGCTGTTGGAACCGGGGCAGGTGCTCATGGAGGTAAAAATCGCCAACGCCGCCCCGCTGTGGCTGGCGGAGGCGCTTTCGGAAAACGGGATATTCCCCATCTCGTTTTCCAAATGCGGCAGGGCGTTTGAAACGCTCTGCAAAAATAAACTCGATGAAACGGAGATGAGACGCTATGCTTGACGGAATTTTTGCGTCCCTTTATGCGACCTCGGTGACCGTGCCGGTGTTCCTCGCCGTGTGCCTGCTCTCGGTGGCGCTGGGCTTCGGTATCGCGCTGGCCTACCGGAAGATCAGTGGCGAGGGCGGCACGATGGTCTCCGCGCTGACGGTGCTGCCCTTTCTGGTGCAGCTGGTCATTCTGCTGGTCAACGGCAACCTCGGCGCAGGCGTGGCGGTGGCGGGCGCGTTCAGCTTGGTGCGCTTCCGCTCCGCCCCCGGCTCCGCCCGGGACATCATGGCGATCTTCCTCGCCATGACCGTGGGGCTCTGCTGCGGCATGGGCTACTGCGCCATGGCGGTGCTGGCGGCAGTCGTGACCTGCATGATTCTGCTGCTGCAAGGAAGGCGGGCAGCGGACGCCCGCGAGCGGGACCTTCGCGTGACCGTTCCGGAAAATCTGGATTACAGCGACCTGTTCTCCGACCTTTTTGCAGAGTATACCGCATCCTCCAAGCTGCTGCGGGTCAAGACCGTGAACATGGGAAGCCTGTATAGCCTCCACTATCGGGTCACGCTGAAGGATACGGACAAGGAAAAAGAATTGCTGGACACCATGCGCTGCCGCAACGGGAATCTGGAGATCTCCTGCGGCATTGCCGCAGGCGGCAGACAGGGGGAGGTTTTATGAAAAGGATCCACATCATTCTTGCGCTGGCGCTTGCCTTGAGCCTGCTGGCGGGCTGCGCTGCCAACCAAACGGAGAATACCGCAACCGCCAGCGGCACGGAAATTCAATTCAGCGACGGGAAAATCACGGCGGCTTCCGCAGGCGGCGTGGAGATCGACGGAACGGTGCTGACCATCACCGCCTCCGGTACCTATGTGCTCTCCGGCAGCTGCACCGACGGCAGCGTGACGGTGGAAAAGGGCGTGGACGGCGTAACGCTGGTGCTGGACGGGCTGACGCTCACCTCGGAAACCACCGCCCCCATCGTCTGCGGCAAGGGCAGCGAGGTCACCATTGAAGCCGCCGCAGGGACGGAAAACACGCTGACGGATACGGAGAGCAACAACGATGAATCCGGCAATGCCGACGCGGAAAATGCCGTCATCAAGTGCAAGGACGGTTCGCAGGTCGTGCTCTGCGGCGTGGGAACGCTGAACGTACAGGCAAACGGCAAAAACGGCATCAAGTCCGGCGCGACCACGGAGGACGGCGAGGCCTCTTTGACCATCCGCGAGCTGGCGCTGAACATCGACGCGCCGGTGAACGACGCGGTGAACGCGGAGGCAGCGCTTGAGGTGGAGAGCGGCACGCTCACCCTCTTGGCGGGCGATGACGCGCTGCACTGCGACTATGCCTTGAATATCGGTGCGAAGGGGACGGATGGCCCCAGCGTGACAATCACCTCCTGCAACGAGGGGCTGGAGGGTGCCACGGTCAATGTCTTCTCCGGCAGCATCAGCATTCAATCCACGGACGACTGCATCAACGCCGCCAATGCCGACCTGAGCGGATATTCCTATGAACTGAACATTTTCGGCGGGACGATCACGGCACACTCCGACAGCGGCGACGGCTTTGATTCCAACGGCGATCTGACGATCTCCGGCGGCAGCGTTACCGTCTGGACTGCCAACGCCGCGGACAATGAGCCCTTGGACGCGGACGGCACGGTGACCGTTTCCGGCGGCACGGTGCTGGCGGTGGGCGGCAGCGGCGGCATGGGCATGAGCCTTGCGGCAGCGCAGCCCTGCGTGATCTTCGGCGGCACGACGGAAATGCCGGACAAAAATATGCAGAACGGGCAGCCCGGCACAGGCGGCCAGCCCAATGGGAAAGAACCGCCCAGCAGCGAAGAGCGTTCCGATGGGGAAGGTCGAGTCGTGCAGGGCAGCTTTGGCGGCGCGTCGCTGCTGACGCAGGGCGGCAGCTTTACCATTGCAAACAGCGACGGCGCGGTGCTTTCTACAGGCGAAGTCGTCTACAATGCATCCTTTGTGTTCTTCTCCTCTGCCAATCTTTCAGACGGTGAGAGCTATACGCTCACCTCGGGTGAGACGCAGACGGAGAGCGCCGCCCAGACCGGTACGGTAAGCATCGGCATGGGCGCTATGAGCGGCCCCGGCGGTCAGAAGCCGGACGGCACACCGCCCTCAGGCGGCTTTGGCGGTCAAAAGCCGGATGGCGAGAATACCCTCCATAATGGCAGCGACGTCAAGGCATAAGGAGGCGCGGCAAGAGCGCGCCGAACCTCTATGGTGGCTGCACACATAGACTGTTATAAATCCGTTTTCCCTCTTGTAATTTTGGGCACACTCCGCTATACTGATACTTGGTGATACTAATTGCAATCAGAAGCGGAGGTGCTTTCATGGATGCTGCGCTGTTTACCAAGATGCTGTCCGACAAAAACGTTCTGGATTTGAGAAAACTCGGCTATAAATTCCCGCAGGCCGACATCAAAGAGTTCACGGAGCTGCTGAAAAACGGTTTCTACTATTCGCTGCCGCTCAAGGATTTTTCCGGGCAGAACATCGTCTATCTGAGCAGCATTGCACAGGTGCGCCTTTCCGCTGCCAGGGTGCTTTTGACGCCGCAGAACAGCACGCAGCTTTACGGCGTCAAGGCTATGGAGGAGGAGATCGTTTCCACCTTTACCATCGAGCAGGTGGACTTTACCCGCGACAGCGTCCGCAAGATCCTCTCCGGTCTTGCTCCCACAGACGAAAGCGAAAGCCGCATTTTCGGCATGAAAAAGGGACTGGAGTTCATCAGCGACCCGGCGAATCAAATCACTGAGGAGACCATTCACCAGCTCTATGAAATGGCCATCGGGGCCTATCTACCCGAGGAGGATCGGCTGCTGCCCGGTCATTTCTATCGGCATGACAGCGTGTATGTGATCGGCGCAAAGGTGGAGCATACGGGCTTTCCCTGGCAGGCGCTGCCGGAACGCATGGGCGAATTGGTCACCTTTATCCATGAAGAATCCGAGATCAACGACCTGCTGAAAGCGGCGCTGATCCACTTCTACATCGCGTATCTGCACCCATACTTTGACGGCAACGGCAGAATGGCGCGGCTGATGCATTTGTGGTATCTGGTGCAGCAGGGGTATTCCTCTGCGCTGTTCGTGCCGCTCTCTGAGTACATCAACAAAAGCCGCAAGGGGTATTATGACGCCTATACGCTGGTGGAGGAGAACGCGAGGATCAGCGGTGTGGTGGACGCAACACCGTTTTTGGCGTATTTTATCGAAAATGTATATCATAAGCTGAACGGGGTGCTTCCGACCGCACAGACGACCGAGGCGTTTCAGACCGCCCTGTCCCACGGACAGGTCACTGAGAAGGAGAAAGCACTATGGGAGTTTGTCCTCTCGGCTTACGGCGGCGCGGAGTTCTCCACCAAGCAGCTGGAAAAGGACTTCGGAAACGCCGCCTATGCGACGATCCGCAGCTTTGTCCTGAAATTTGAAAGGCTGGGTCTTCTCAAACCAACGCAGTACGGAAATCGCGTGAAGTATGCGGTTCGCGTATGCTGAAAACGAGAGACGCTGCATCTGAGATGCATGACCTGCGGGGCACACAGACTACTATTTGACTACTACTGCGAAAAACATCGGGAGTCTTGCCCTGCAAGGCTTCTGAGGTTTTTCTTCAAAATGCCGAAAATTTGTGCGATACCAATCAAACCGTTGCACTGCAAGGCTTTCCGGCTTGACGGCCTGATAACTCCTTACGTGGTATATCTTTTCTATTATACCACACCCTCCGCCCATGGCAAGTGGGCAGAAGAAATGCCGCCGCAGTACAAAAGTCAAGCATTAAATGCGCACAATTTTTCGCTTCTTGTTTTGTCTAATT
>ENA-OURZ01004050-OURZ01004050.1-human-gut-metagenome-genome-assembly--contig:-NODE-4050-length-11546-cov-2.920198_pt1 | contig 11546 bp, 10 predicted proteins | sample MGYA00242073_ERZ509195 | MGnify/ENA primary metagenome ERZ509195 (study PRJEB26280, sample SAMEA2338837) | human gut metagenome | biome: human gut; feature: human-associated habitat; material: faeces...
TCCACCCAGGTCTCGTCCTTCACCTCGATTAAATCGGCCAGCACCTCCACCGGCACCGGATGGCCGAACCGCTCGGCCAGGGCTGATGCCAGGCTCGCCTTGGCCTCCTCCAGATAGGAGGGATAGGATTTCTTCCCGCTCTCCAGAACCGCTATCTGCTCCCGAAGACTGCGCACCTCTTTTTGCAGGCGGCGCAGATCGTCGTCCCAGAAAAGGTTCAGGCCGCGGGTGGACAGGCTCTCTTGCAGCTCCTTGAGCATGATGTCCGCGATGCCCAGGAAGTTTTCTTCCGTCAGGTGGTTGAAGGTGATGATCTCGTCCACACGGTTGAGAAATTCCGGCCGCAGGAAGCCCTGCAATGCCTTCATGGTCTTCTCCTTCACCTTGTCGCCGTCGCTGCGGCCAAAGCCCATGCCGCCGACACTGCCCTCGGAACCGGCGTTGGAGGTCATGACGATGATGGTGTTCTCAAAGTTCACCACCCTGCCCTGCGCGTCTGTGATGCGTCCGTCGTCCAGCACCTGCAGCAGAATGTTCAGCACATCCGGGTGCGCTTTTTCGATTTCATCGAACAGCACAATGCTGTAGGGACGGCGGCGGATCTTCTCCGTCAGCTGTCCGGCCTCGTCATAACCGACATAGCCGGGAGGCGAACCGATGAGCTTGGAGACGGTGTGCTTCTCCATATATTCCGACATGTCCAGCCGAATCAGGCTGTCCACATTGTCAAACAGATCGCTTGCCAGCTGCTTGACCAGCTCCGTCTTACCCACGCCGGTGGGGCCGACAAAGATAAAGGACACGGGCCGCTTCTTGGGGGAAATGCCCACCCGGTTGCGGCGGATGGCGCGGGACACAGCGTCTACCGCCTCGTCCTGACCGACGACTCTTTCGTGCAGCGTTTCGGGCAGGCGCAGCCGTGGAGGAGGAACACCGCGTCGATGCCGTAGGCGATGAACCGGTAGCCGTCGGCGATGCACTTGGCGAGGCGTTCGGGCTCGGGCTGTACGACGTGGTTGCCCATGGGCATGTTGTGGCGCTTGCAGGCTTCGTTGATGCGGGCCATCACGGCGACGAAATCGGGGTGATCGAACTGCCCGGTGAGGCCCATCGAGCCGGAAAGGTCATACGGGCCGACCATGATCGCGTCGAGGCGGGGGTGGGACAGGATGGCGTCGAGCTGATCCACGGCGCGGATATGCTCGATCTGCGCGACGAGGAGGATGTCCTTGGCCACGTCCACGCGGTAGGGATCGAAATCCCTGCCGTACATGTTGGCGCGGGAATAGCCCACGCCCCGGCTGCCGCCCGCGTCGGGGTACAGGGAGAGGCTGATGGCCCGGTCAAGCTGCTCGCGGGATTCGATCATAGGGAAGACGAGCCCCTGCGCGCCGGAGTCCAGCGCGTCCTTGATGGGCCGCAGTTCAGCCTGCGCGATGCGCGCGAAGGGCGTGGAGCCGCCCCGTTCGATGGCGCGGAACACGTCCGGCAGGATGGCCCGCGTGAACGCGCCGTGTTCCATGTCCACAGCCACCCAGTCGTAACCGGATGCGCCCATCACTTCCGCAACGTCCGCCGAAGGGAACTGGAGCCACGTACCGATCGTGGCGTTGCCCCCGCGCATCATAGCCCGTATTTCCTGTGCCGTTTTCATCAAATATCCCTCTATGTTTTGGGGCCGCTCGCCTCTCCGGGGAGATGCCCGACAGCCGGCCTTGCCGGTGGAATGCTTTACAACGTCCCGGCTCCGGCCCGCAGGCCGCCGCCAGCCTGCAACTATAAACCCGCCCGTTTCCGCACGCAAGCTCTGGAGCTGTGGGGGGAGGTGAAGATTGGGGAGGGGAAAGGGAAACTTTCTGAAGAAGGGGGGAGCACCCCCACGGTTCCCTCGCCCCTCCCCAAACCCCTCCTCTCCCCCTCCAAAAATTTCCATAAGGGCCGATGGAGGGTGGGCGGCATGGAAATGTTTCCGTTGGGAATACGTCTCCCGGCGGGGCGCTAGGAAAGAGCGTTTCTGTTGTGTCGGGGAGCGGCCCGGCGGCATTGTTCGTGGGAAGGATGCGCGGGTGTTCCGGCTGGATGGGGAAAGCCCGATGCGGATTGAGTGTGAGATGAAAGTGGGGTGCCCGGAGGCTCCGTTCCGGTGTTCCCTTTCCAAGGAGAAGATATGTTGAGACGTGTAGTGTTGGCCGCCCTGTTGGTTCTGGGCTGGTTTTCCGCGGACGCGCAGGCTCACGCGCTGCTGGCGAAGGAGCTGGCGTCCGGAGATGCCCGTGTGGTGGCGTTCTCGTATTCCACGGGCGACGTGGCGGCGTATGCCGAAGCGAAGCTGTACGGCCCGGACAGTGCGGATGTGGAATTTCAGAACGGGCGTACGGACGCTCAGGGAAGATTCGCGTTCCTTCCGGACAAGCCCGGCACATGGACCATCGTGGTTGCGGACAACATGGGGCATAAGGTTTCCCATCCCATGACAATCACGCTTTCCGATGAAGGTACGGTGGAACGCGAGGTCGCCCCGTCCGGATTCAGTGAATCGCTGTGGGCCTTGCCGGTCCTGTTCCGGGCGGTACTTGGTGTGAGCCTGCTTTTGAACCTGTTCCTCGGGCTGGCCCTGTTCCGGCATCGTGCGGGGAGGCGGGCTTAGGGATGCGCTTCTGCATCCGCCGGAGTGGAACCGTCATCTCCAGGCAAGGGATAGGTCTAATATGAGAGGGGCGGGGGCCGGTGGAAAGGGCCTTTCGGTTTTGCCTTGGGGGGCAAGGAAAAGCGGGAAGGGGCGTGTCGCGGAGCCCCGCTTTTTTCTTTTTGCAAGCGGGGCCGAGAGAGCCTTCGTTAGAGGCTTGTTATAAAGATCGTACAAATAATTGAATATTTATTTCGGTGAGAGAAAATGCCCTTGAAAGCTTCACCTCGGATCCTGAAGCTTTTGGTGTTTCCGGCTCTGAGAGGAAGAGGTCGGAAATACCCCAACCTTCACCATGAAGAAAGGAGATTTTCGTCATGAAGAGACTCACCACGCTTCTGCTTGCGGCCGGGCTTATCTGCTCCGCATTCTCCGCCGCCAATGCAGCCGACATCAAGGCTAAGGGCATGTGGGACTTCAGTTTTGAGTATACGAACGATTCGTTCGACAAGCACAACAGCAGCGACCGCTTCGGCGCGGCGCAGCGTCTGCGCACCCAGATCGACGTGATCGCGTCTGAAAGCTTGAAGGGCGTCGTTTATTTTGAAATCGGCGACACGCATTGGGGCCATGCCAAGGACGGCGCTTCCCTCGGCACGGACGGCAGGACCGTTGAAGTGCGCTACTCCTACATCGACTGGGCCATCCCCGAAACCGACGTGCTGGTCCGCATGGGCTTGCAGCCCTTCGTGATGCCTGGCTTCGTGGCCGGTTCCGCCGTGCTCGACGGCGACGGCGCGGGCATCACCATCGGCGGAAACTTCACCGAAAACGTCGGCGCGAACCTCTTCTGGCTGCGCGCTGAAAACGACAACACCAATGGTTATGGCAAGTGGCATGACGATCAGAACAACGCCATGGATTTCGTTGGCCTGACCTTGCCGTTGACCTTTGACGGTGTGAAGATCACGCCTTGGGGCATGTATGGTTTCGTGGGCAGCCGCAGCCTTGGTGGCGACGCCAAGGGTGACATCGATGACATGCGCGCCGGGATGCTCCCCGTGCTCCCCAGCGGCAGCGATCTGACCACGCTTGAAGGCAACCGCAGCGAAGGCAACGCATGGTGGGTTGGCATCACGGGTGAAATGACCACGTTCAGCCCCTTCCGCCTCGCCGGTGACTTCAACTACGGCTCCGTGGATATGGGCACGGTCCGTTCGCTCAGCGGATACGACGGCGCGACCAGCAAGACCATCGACCTGAAGCGCAGCGGCTGGCTGGCTTCCGCCATCGCGGAATACAAGCTTGATTTCGGCGTTCCCGGCCTGCTCCTGTGGTACGGCTCCGGTGACAACTCCAATCCGTATGACGGCTCCGAACGTATGCCCACCGTGGACGCCGGCTGGTCCGGTTCTTCCTTCGGCTTTGACGGCGGTTACGGCATTTCCAGCGATACCATCCTCGGCACCAGCCCCGTGGGCACGTGGGGCGTCGCGCTCCGCATGAAGGACATCTCCTTCATGGAAAACCTGACTCACGCCATTCAGGTCGGCTACTATCGGGGTACCAACAACAAGAACATGCCCGCGAACGCCGGTATGACCACCTTCCATGCCAGCTATCCTGATGCCACCGGCAGCATGGTGGGCTCCACCTACCTGACCACCAAGGACGGCGCGTGGGAAGCCACCTTCGACACCGACTACCAGATCTACAAGGATCTGACCCTCGCCGTGGAACTCGGGTACATCCCCCTGAGCCTCAACGACGGCGTTTGGGGCAACGTCCTCGACAACACCAACCGCAACGCCTACAAGGCCTCCGTCAACATGCGGTACGCTTTCTAAGAACAGGCTTTGCTGAACCGGGAGGGGAAACCAAGGATGCGTTTCGCGCCGCGCGGCTGAAGCTCCTCCGCACGGATTGCCTTTTGGCATCCTTCCCTCCCAAACCGCTTCGCCCTTCCGGCCACCCGGCGGGAAGGGCGGAGCCCCGGATTGGCGGCAGTCACGGGCTGCCGATCCGGAGACATTTCCCGAAGGCTTTCGGTGTCCGACAGCAACGAAGCCGACGGCCATCCATCCTTCCTTCTCTCCTATGCGGAAAACCGGGGCAGCCTGTTGCGCGAGGCTGTCCCGGTTTTCTTTTTTTATAATGCCGTCTGCCGGGGGCTTCCCGTCTTAACGCCTAGTTCTGTTCCACCAGCGGGGCGGTATACTGCACTTCGGAGTCCCACGGGAAAAGAATCCACGTATCTTGGCTGACTTCGGTGATGAAGGTATCCACGAGGGGCTTTCCGGCGGGCTTGGAGTACAGGGTGGCGAAATGGGCCTTGGGGAGCATGTTGCGGATGATGGTGGCGGTGTTGCCGGTGTCCACGAGGTCGTCGACGACGAGCCAGCCGTCGCCGTCGCCTTCGATGGCCTTGAGGACTTCTTCGCCGCCGGTCTGTTCGCGGCCCTGATAGGTACAGATGCACAGGGTGTCGACCAGACGGATGTTGAGCTCACGGGCCACGATGGCGGCCGGGACAAGCCCGCCGCGCGCGACGCCGATGATGCCCTTGAACGGTCCCTGTTCCAGAAGGCGCCATGCCAGCGCTTTAGCGTCGCGGTGGAGTTGATCCCATGTGACGGGGTACAGTTTCTGATAACGGTCGGCCTTGCCCATACTTGGTTTCCTCTCGGGTTTCGTGTGTCTAGTCGGCTTTCGCCTGAAGGCGCAGCTTCCCGAACGAGTCTTCGGTCAGCGCGACGATGCAGAAGTTATGTTTGTCGGCAAGGGCCAGCGCTTCGGCCCTGTCGAAAAAGAGCGTTTTGCCCGCGTCCACGGCAAGACAGCGGTAGTGTTGTTCGATGAGGAGGCGCACGGTCTGCAGCCCGATGGACGGCAAGTCCACGCGTTCGTCCTGTTTGGGCTTGAAGCGTTTGATCGCCACGCAACCTTCGCCGCGCAGTTCGCCGCCGCGCCGCAGGGCGGCGTCCGTGCCTTCGAGGCATTCCACGGCCACCACCATGCCCTGTTTGACCACGATGCATTGGCCGATGTCAAACCGGCCGAGCGCTTCGGCGATGGGCCAGCCGTAGTCGATTTCCGCAATCTCCTCGGCTGAGGGGCCGCGCCGGGTCAGGACGCCTTCGGGGCAGAGCAGGGAGGTGGAGAGTTCCGCCGCCTGGATGAGCGTGAAGCCTTCCTTTTCCAGATCCGCCATGATGGCCCGGAGCAGCGCGTCGTCGCCTTTGCCCCTGAGGGAGAAGAGGATGCGCGCCGCCCGGAAGTCCGGGCGCAAGTCCAGCGCGCGCGGCTTGTTGATCGCTCCGGCCATGCACAGCCTGCGGACGCCGTGCTTGCGGAAGTAGTCGATCACCTTGTCGAACTGGCCCAGATAGACGGTCGTGTACGCGTCGGCCAGCGCTTCAAGGCCGGGATCGGTGAAGCCGTGGAAGGCGCAGACCACAACGCCATAACCCGCCGCCTTGGCGTCTTCCGCCACGAGGCGCGGGAATTGTCCGCTTCCTGCAATAATGCCGATGGATTCACTCATAATCCGTGCCCTGTACCATAAATGCCCGGTGAATAAAAGCGTGCCGGAGCCCCGCCCCGGCACGCTTACACCATCAATGATTGCGCTGGGATCAGCCTATCTGCACCACGCTTCGGGCGTGGACGGGGCAGGCTTCGACGCAGGCGGGCACGGATTTGCCCTCGCGCTTCATCCAGTCCTTGCACAGGTCGCAGCGCACGGCCACGGAGCGCATACTCTTTTGGGCCATCGTTTCCGACGTGGCGGAGGGCAGGCCGATGGATTCCAGCGAGATCGCGCCGTAGGGGCAGGCCATGATGCAGAGCTGGCAGCCCGAACAGATCTGGGCGTTCATGGTCACGATGCCGTCGTCCTGCTGGAGCGCCCCGGTGGGGCAGATGCGGGCGCAGGGGGCGTTCTCGCACTGGCGGCAGGAGATGGGCGACTTCACCGAGCCGCTCTTGACGACATGGACGCGGGCGACGAGTTCGTCGCGCTTTTTCAGGGCCTCTTTAAAGGTCAGGCCGTGGTGGGCGGCGATGCAGGCGATTTCGCAGCGGCGGCACGCCTTGCACTTTTCCGGGACCGATTCGATCATGTAACGGCTCATGGCATATTCCTTACGAACTTTCGCAGTCAATCTGGGGTGTCAGCAGGCGTCGATGCCGGTGATGAGGAAGTCCCGGCCGCCCTTGCCTTCCAGCCGCAGGCTTCCGCATTCCGGGCAGCGGCAGCGCGGCGAGGTCATGGGAAATCCGTGCCCGCACTCAAGGCAGCGCCCTTCGGCGGGGACGGTCGTGATGTCCAGTTCGGCCCCTTCCGCCGCCGTGCCTTCCGCGTACAGCTCGAAGCACGCTTCCAGCGTTTTGGGCTCCACCGCCGTGAACAGCCCCACCGAAAGCCGCACCCGCGTGATCCTGCTCACGTTGTGGCGTCTGGCCTCGTCTTCGAGGATATGCATCATGCCTGCGACGATGGATGCTTCGTGCACGGGTTTCCTCGCTGGGGAGGGAAGACCGGGGGAGGGAGCTTTTTTCAAAAAGGTCCCGCCTCCGGTTCTTTCTCTAGATTACAACTCGCCATGAACGGCGAGGCCGTCGAGGCGTTCTTTCTGCTTGATCTGCAAGGTACGGAGGCCGACGAGGCCCGCCCAGACAAGCCCGAAACAGGCGACGGCGGCGATGGCGGCGATCTTCATTTCGGGTTCAAGCCCGCCGGACTTGTTGGCGAACACGGCGGGATGGATGGAACGCCACAGCCGTGCTGACAGGAACACCAGCGGCACGTCCACGAAGGCCACGATGCCGACCACCGCGCACAGGTTCGCCTGGCGCTCGCGGGGCATGTCCATCTTGCGCAGGACGAGGTAGCCCGCATAGAGGAACCAGAGGATCATCGTCGTGGTCAGGCGCGGGTCCCACGTCCACCAGACGCCCCACGAATGGCGCGCCCAGATGGAGCCGGAAACGAGCGCCAGCCCGCTGAGCACCACGCCCACTTCGGCGGCGGCCCCGGCCACGGCGTCCCAGTGGCGGTTGCGCGTCTTGAGGTAGGCCACCCCGGACACGCAGACGAGGAAGAAGCTCACGAAGGACCACCACGCCAACGGCAGGTGCGTGTAGAAAATCTTCTGCACCAGTCCCATCGTCTGCTCGACAGGCGCATACCGATAGATAAGCACCTGACAGGCCGCCATGAGCACGCCGCCGAGCACGGCGCAGGGGAGCATCCATGTGTATCGCATGAGATTATTCGTCTCCTGAAAAGACAAAGGGGAAGAGGACAAGCCCGGCGGCAAGGAACACGGCGTCAAAGGCCACGGCGATGCCGAGCCATGATTCCACGCCTTCGGGCAGCGCTTCGCTGAATCCCCCGGCGCAGACGCGGATACCCGCCAGCAGGATGGGGATGATCAGCGGGAAAAGCACGATGGACAGCAGCGACTCCCGCGCGGCCTGCCCTTGCGACAGCGCGCCGAGCAGCGAACCGAGCGAGGCCATGCCGATGTCGGTAAGAACGAGGGCGAGCAGGGCCAGCGGCCAGCCGTCCCCGAGCGACTGCCCGAGGAATACGATGGTCGCCGGAAGAAAGAGGAACTGTGCCGTCAGGATGATGCACAGGCCCGCCGCCGCCTTGCCGAGCAGCACGGACTGGACCGGCGTGGGCAGGAGCAGCAGCCCGGCCCGCGAACCGTTGGCCTCTTCGAGCCCGTACAGCATATTAAAGGATAAGACCTGACAGAACGCCGAAGACAGCCAGAAGATCGTGGCAGCCCCTTGCCCGCTCATGGTCTCCCCGGTTTCCCGGGACAAGCTGAACACGAAGATGAGCAGCAGCCCGAGCAGGAGCGCCTGCACGAGCCCGGCCCCGCGTGAAAGCACGAGGCGCAGATCCTTGCGGGCAATGAGGCAGGCGGCTTTTAACATACTGCCTCCCCGGTGCGGACGCCTTCATACCCGGAGGCGGGACCACAGTAGCCGATGCTCCTGTTCTCAATAGCGATGATCCGGTCGGCGCGCTTGGCGTCCCCGGCTACGTCATGGGTGATCCAGACGATCCCCGCGCCCCGATCGCGGGATGCGGCGATCTCCCGGTGCAGGATGGCGAGGGAACGCACATCAAGCCCGGTGCCCGGTTCGTCGAGCAAGAGCAATGGGGGCGACTGGAGGAGGATGCGGGCGAGGTTCAGCCGCTGCGCCATACCGCGCGAGAAGGTCCCGGCCCGTTCTTCGGCAAAGGGGGCCAGTTCCACGCGGGCCAGCGCTTCGGAAAGCGTCGCCTTGTCCGTCGGGTTCCCGTGCATCCCGCTCCAGAACGCAAGGTTCTCGAGCGCGGTCAGGCCGGGATAGATGAACGTGGCGTGCCCGAGATAGCCGAGCCCGCCGTCCTCGCAAAACCGTTCGACGGTGCCCACGGTGGGGCGGGCCAGCCCTGCCATGATCTTGAGCAGGGTGGTCTTGCCCGCGCCGTTCGCGCCGACCAGCAGCGTGACCGTGCCGGGATGCACCTCAAACGAGATGTTCCTGAGCACGGCACGGGCGCCGAAGAGCTTTCCGATTCCGGCGAGCTTCAGCAGCATCAGTTTTCCCGGCCGTTGCGGCGCCTGAAGCTGACGAACGGCAGCAGGCACATCAGGATGCCGCCGATCCACAGCCAGTTGACCAGCGGGTTGGAGCTCAGGCGGAACACCGCCCGGTTCTGCTGGTCCACCGCCATAAGGGTTGCGTAGAATTCATTGCCCAGCGAAGGGATGACCGCGGCCTCGGCGAACTGCATCTGCCCCCATTTGGCGTAGACGCGGCGCTGCGGCGCGGCGATGCCGATGAGCTTGCCGTCCTTGCGGACTTCCAGCTCGCCTTCAAGGAAGATGTAGCCGGCGCCTTCGCCCTCATACAGGTTTTTGAAGGTGACTTCGAACTGGCCGACCTTCACGGTCTCGCCCATAGCCATCGTGGGTTCGGATTCGATCTTGTACGGGCCGGAGAAGGCGATGCCGAGCGCGATGAGGGCCACCCCGATGTGGATGCCGTAGGCGGCGAAGCTCGGGGCATGGCTGTATACGGGCCTTTCGAAGAGTTTCAGGCTCATGCTGACCAGCGCGGCGACGCTCGCCGACGCGCCGAGCACGGCGACGGGCAGGGTGTAGCCGAGGGAATACATCGCGGCGGCCGCGCCGATGAAGGAGCACACCACAAGGAGGAGCTTGCGCATGTTGCGGACGCCGCCGTTCCAGCCGAGCCACGGGCAGATGCTCAGGATGGCGACCATCGCGGCGAACAGGGGCATACAGACTCGGTTGTAGAAGTCGGCGGTCAGGCCCACCGCGCCGCCGTGGTCATGCCCGGCCTCGTCGAGGACGACGTCGCGGGCGAGGCCCATGACGGTCTCTTTCCAGAAGGCGCTGAACACGGGCCACATGGTGGCGATAAGGATGATCAGCGAAAGCGCCAGCAGGAGCCACGAGGTCAGGATAAGGAACCCTTCGCGGCTTTCGATCCCGGCCAGTTCGCCCGTGTCGGAACGCCGCGCGAGCAGGGCGATCCAGAAGGAGAGGGCGACGGAGATGAGGATGAAGAGGAGCAGAGGGACGCCCACGCCGCCGGAGCCGAAGGCGTGCACGGACTGCACCACGCCGCTGCGGACGAGGTAGGTGGCGAAGAAGGCCGAGATGGTGGTGAGCGCCATCAGGAAGACGTTCACGCCGTGCAGCTTGTTGCGGCGCGTCTGGATGAGCATGGTGTGCAGGGCCGCCGTAGCGATGAGCCACGGGATGAGGGAGGCGTTTTCCACCGGGTCCCATGCCCAGTAACCGCCCCAGCCGAGTTCCATGTAGGCCCACCAGCCGCCGAGCACGATGCCGGCGGTGAGCATGGCCCATGCCGCCAGCGTGAAGGGCCGGGCCACATCGGTCCATGCCGCTTCATCGGCCTGCCTGCGGCTCAGCGCCTGAGCGAGGGCGAGGCAGCTCGGGATCACGAATCCGCCGTAGCCGAGGAACAGCAGCGGAGGATGGAAGATCATGCCGGGGTTCTGGAGCAGGGGGTTCAGACCGTTGCCATCCTGCGGCACGGCGTGGTTCATGAGGAAAGGATTGTTCCACGTCACGAGGATGAGCCCGAAGAAGCTCATGATGCCGAGGTAGAAGACCCAGTACCAAAGCCGCGTATCGGGGGTCAGCAATTCTTCCAGCGCGTCCAGGCGCACCACGCCCGCCGCGTCATAGGGAATCTGCTGCACATCAAAGGTGCCCTTCAGGCTTTCGCAGGGCGCGGCCACGGCAGGGTGCTCGCCAGCGGTATAAAGCACGCGCCCGCCGCGCTGCATGGACATGCTGCCAAAGATGGCCAGGTTGTCGGCCTCGGTGCCGCCGGAGGTAAACACCACCCGGGCGGGATCGGCGTGCAGCTCGCGCGCAATGGCCTCGCGGCAAGCGGTTAACCGCTTTTCAGAGTCTACCGCCGGAGCATAAAGCGCGGAGGGATTATAAAACCCCTCCAGCATGCATTGGCGCATCGCGTCCGCCACGGCCTCGGTTGGGCGCGTGGTGGCGCTGTTATCCAGATAGCAGATCATAGCTTTAGTTCACCTGATAAGCTCCCGGCGCGGCGTAGCGCTTGATCAGGGCCAGCATTTCATCGCTGACCTCGATGATGATAATGCGCTTGACCGAATCCTTGGAGAAATAGAAGTAGAACAGCTGCGCGTCGCGGTTGACAAACCAGTTGTCGCGCTTGATGCCCTTCATATTGATATAGCGGTTGAAGGAGCCGGAATTGACCAGGCCCAGGGCTTCCACGTTTTTCAGGTTCATGGTGCCCAGGTTCTTGCGCTTTTTGTTGTTAAACACCTGTGCAAAGTCCATCTGGCCGGTGGTGAAGGTATATTCATACTCAGTGC
>ENA-OURZ01004054-OURZ01004054.1-human-gut-metagenome-genome-assembly--contig:-NODE-4054-length-11536-cov-2.955666_pt1 | contig 11536 bp, 8 predicted proteins | sample MGYA00242073_ERZ509195 | MGnify/ENA primary metagenome ERZ509195 (study PRJEB26280, sample SAMEA2338837) | human gut metagenome | biome: human gut; feature: human-associated habitat; material: faeces...
TTATCTGCTCATAAGTTGCTTTTCCCTTAAATTCAGATAAATCCATATCCTCCAGAGAGAAGTCCACCTTCACTTTTCTGCTGTCGACCAGTCTCCGTTCCACTTCGGTCCGCGCTGAGCAAAGATCCACCGGATCTTTAGCGCCCTTGGAAAGTAAAACAACAGTCTCCACATGCCATGAGTGCGCAATAAAGATGCACATCCCTTGGCTTTTCGTTAAGCCTTGGATTCAAAAATGATGCAACAGTCCCCTATCGGACCTGCAAAATAAAGCATGATACACCATTTTGCATCTGCCATAGAAAAAGATTAGATTTGTTTTTACGATACAGGTCAGACTAACTTGCATGTGATTTGTGTTCTGCTCTTTCTCTATGGTACAGCAACTGCATAAAACCTTTACGCCATTGTACCATAGATTGTTTGTTTCGGAAATTGCTTTCCTCAAAAAAATGGGCAGAATTAAGCCTCCAAATCTTTAAGGACTTGGAGGCTTGATTCCAACCATTTTTCCTATTCTTCATCTAGCACAAATCATCTAATCTTTCAATATCTTCTGTTGTACATGCCAAATGATCTAATGTTAATATATTTATATAAATTCTGTCTTTCGTTTCCTTAAGTTTTCCGAAAGCAAAACAATATATATTTTCCTTATATAAAAAACCTTCTAATAGTTTCTTGGATGCATTTTTACTTAGTGTATTATCTATTATCTGCTGATTAATGACACAACACACCTTCCTCTCGTCGTTATACAACGGTTCTTCAAAATTAACCCAATACTCGCCTTTCTTATTTTTACTGATATTGGCTTTACCAAAAAATATTTTCGTTTTCCATGCCTCTTCTGACACAAAGGGAGTGCTTTTAATATTTTTAAACAATTTGTCCAAGGGAGTTGGATATATCTTCTTGCTTCCAGGATAACAAATATTTACTTTTATTTTAGCTAAAGTTCCATTTTTCAATCCATATAAATACTTTGTTACCAGCGTATGTACTAGATATAGATGTGATTTTCTTGAACCGCTCCTTTTCACACCTTCCTTTTCTTTTTTTACTACTTTGTTCTCAACAGATTGTCCCTCTGAAAAATCATCATTATGTTTATCTATCTGTGTTTCTTTATGGCTCGGCAACCTTTCCATGCTGAATGTTATTTCTTCTTCTAGTTCTGGTGATTCCGTTCCCGCTCCTGTCTTATATTTTCTATTAACATCTTTATTTCTCTTTACCTCTTCACATTTTTCTGAATGTTGTCCATAAACTTTGAAATGTTCTCGCATTTTCATTTGATACTGTTGCTTATCCATATTAACGCAAGTAATTTGAGCATGACAGTTTTCATCTCTACATTCAAACATTGTTTTATCAGAGAGTATTCCCATAAACCATTTTTCATGAGCTTCTGATGCCGTTAATTCTTGTCCTAGTTCTATGCTCCACGCATAATCTACTGATGCCATAATAGACCTCCTGTTTCTATTCTCATTCTGACGGTAATATAAATTTCTCCAGTGCATCTGACAACGCTGATAAATATGAACAAGTTACACCAACACCGTCTTTACCTCTCCCTATCATAACACCAATATATGGTTGTCCGCCATTTCTCGGTACATAAGGGTGATTAACAACTACGCTATAGTGACATCTGGTATGAAATATTTCCTCTGTTTCTGTCATTTGAATTAACGCAATGCCATGCGCTTTTGCATAATCAATTGCACCTGATTGAAAATTGGATGTTGATACTACAATTCCTTTTTGTGCACCAATAGCTCTAAGGTTGTCATAAACCTTTTGCACAATTTCCCTACTTATAGGATATTTATAATGTTTGCACTCAACTATTGTTTTATAGAGCACCCCCATTACTTCAAATTCTATATATCCGTCTAATTGATAATTTCCATCATAGGCTTCGACTACCTTATTATGTATAAACTTCACATTATTTAACCCTTTGATATGATCTTGTAAAATCTGTAAAGCATACTTTTCAAATTCAGTAGGGTTCATTTCTAATACTGAATCTATTACCGGAATAAACATGTAATCATCCATTCTGCATAATTGCTTATTATATTTTTTACTGTCAAGTATTTATCACTTACTTTAAACAGCAATTCGTCTTACTGTATTTTGATTCAATGAACAAATCCAATAATCCTTTTTGTTCTGATGTTAAGGAAACATTATCTCGTATCCACATATGAATTGCCTTTCCTATTGCATACGATAATTTTGCCTGCTGTAATGTATTAATATTATTCCGTGACACATTAGGAACAAACTCAGAATTTGTAATATTTATCACAGCTCCCTTCAGCACAACTCCATCTACTAAATAAGGAACACTAATCTTTAATCCCGAAAGCAACACGTTTTTTACATAACACAAATCTGTACGTTCCCAACGATAATTTCCTGAAACAACACAAGACTCATTGTATGGTAAAACCATATTTGCTTCATTTGCAATAACAGCTTTTTCAACATATGTTGTCTGCACTGGTGTATAACTCGCATGACCAAACTGATCTCTGAATCCTCCCAATGTATATCCTCCGATTATTGATGCACTAGATTCTTCTACACAAAGTGCATAACCTGTAATCTCTTCTTCTCTGGCCCATACATTTATAGACTCAAAACACCCTATTTTTCCAAGAGCTTCCTCATAATCATCCAATACTTCATATGCCTTTAAAAAATCATTTTCATCACTTTCTGAAATAATAGGAATGTTCATAAACTGAATTTTTCCATCGATTACACAATCTTTTATTAACAAAGCATCTTCTTTATCCAGCGAATATTTCGCATCATTATAATAATAACTGTCACATCCATTCAAATCTCTCAAATGTGTAGCAAAATTGATTTGCTTATATGTACAATCAACATATGCTTCTACTCCGTCTAAATAATCGTTCAAACATATATTATCCGGAATTATCTGTCCAATTTTTTTAACTACACATTCAACAATATTAGGTTTTCCATTTTCCATAGTAGATATTTTAATTGGAATACCTGCGTCAAGAAAATTCCGTTCTACAAACGAAACTAGATTCTCTACTTTATTATCAAATACACCCATACACTGGTCATAATCTAAAATAATTTCTGTTCCCTGTTGTCTACTATCATTTTCGTAAGTAAGGCAAATATATTCACTATTTTTTTCAAATGAAATTCTGTTCATTTTATGGTCTTTATAATAAACTGTCTTTACCTCTACTCTATCTGATAACATGAAACAAGCCAAAAAACCTATTCCATAATGCCCTATTGGAGAATAATTTCTCCCCTGCAATAAGTAATCATCAGATGCATAATAGGATACCCCTACATTCAAGAAATACTTTTTTAAAATCTCTATGGACATACCACTTCCATTATCCATTAGCACTACTTGCCTTCTATCTTTATCTAAAACAATAGATATAAATGGCTGATAACTTTGATATCTAAACTCCTCCATTTGCAATGATGACTCTTCCATTGTTTTACAAGCATCTATTGAATTTTGAATGAGTTCCCTAAGTCCGTATTTTTTATCACCATAAATATGCTCACCCATCAATAAATTAGTTACTGCATTATAATCTAATGACAATCTTAAATCTGAAAAACTAAAATCTTTTGTTTGAATCTTATTTATAACACTTGTTTTTAATGGCAGTAGATATTTTGAGCCCACAAAACGTTCACAAAGGCTTACTGCATTTCTTAATTCACCATTTATAGAATCAAAATATTTCAATAATTTTCTATGGACAGACGGTTCTTGACTAGTTCCTTGAAAAATTATCTCTTTTAATCCAGTCTTTTCATTCATTACAACTTTATCAAAATTTTCAATTACAAAATGTTGTTTCCACTCCAAGTCGCCAAATTCTTTTGGTTGCAAATACTTATACAAATACAGTGGTGCTCTTTGTTCATCAATATCCAAATAATCTGCGATTCTTAACAATACTGCAATATATTGTGAATTAATTTCAAAATGACCTTTTTTACTTTGATTAGAAAGTTCTTTCTCTATCCATTCAAAATCTTCATTATGTGACATACAAATTAATCCAAGCTCATCCCGAAAAGAAACTACACTTGAATTTGGTATGCGAAACAACTTTTCATCCATTTGATTTTCAATATGTTCTCTAGAACGTTTTCCATGTACTGGTCTAATACATTCCTGCAAAGAAAGATTCTCTTCCCCGTACTTTTCAAATACTTTACTATATTTCCGTTCTCCCAAAACAGAATTATCGGACTTTATATCATTAATTTCATTTTCATTTGTTACCATTCCTATATCATGAAATAATGCACCATATATCAGCAATACAACTTCTAATTCACTTAATAAGTCTATATCTGTAATTAAAGAAAACATATACTCCATTACATTAATAGAATGCCTTATTCCATGTACAGTATAATCAGAAAAAACTTTACTGATTAATGGTAGCATGGTTTCTGCATACCGAATTGCTTCATTAACTTGTCCTAAGAATTCACTATTTTTTTCACATAGCCATTTATATAAATGTGTTTCTTGCACTTTCTCAATCATAGCTACTTCCTCCAAACAATACATCACTTATATAAGATACACTTTTTTATAACCATTGGAAACATTATACCATAAATCAACCTGTCACGAGAATAATTTTCACTAAAATAGACATGACAAAACCTCCAAATCTCGTTTGACTTGGAGGCTTTAATCTGTCGATTTACTGTTTCGTTATATACTTCTGTAACCTGCTCTGTGGTTTCTCCGGTATTGTATATGCCAGCTTACCACTTTCCAATAATGGCTTAATATAAGTTCTTGTCATATAGGTTAAATTCTTATAACCTATATGTTCGGAAATCTCTTTCTTGGTCCTTGCTGTTTTACAAAATTCAAGTATTTTTTCTACAACTGCATCACTTCCGACTTGGTCACTGACTTGGTCACTGACTTGGTCACTGACTTGGTCACTAGCCTTTGGACCCGATTTCATTGTAGCAGTTTCATTCAACGGAATCACAGTTTTAAAAACATCACCTTCTACAAACTGCGGAATTCCACCGGAATACAACTTGGTAAATTTATAAGTGTTTCGCATACCGGAACCCAACTCATCCGCAAGACCAATTTCTCTAAATACCTTTGAAATTGCAGGATTCTTAGGAAATGGCTCGAATGTATTCAAATTTAAATTCCCATATCCATGCGTTCTATTACTGTTCTCCGCAAATATCCGGTCTTTCTCTATTACCATCTTTGCCACATAACCGCTTGAATAATCCCTATGCGCCAGACTGTTTGATATGATTTCTCTTAAAATTGCATCTCTCGCACTGACAGACTGCATTCCGTCTAAAACAAATGGATCATTTAAATGTTTCTTTGCAAACTCACTCATTCTGTCATAGCTGTCCAACAAATTGGTAACTATTACATCTCTGTCATCATATCTGTCTAAATTCTGTACCCGGAAAATCATATCCGTTTTATGCTGCGGAAGTGCCGACATAATAGTTGTATCTTTTCCAAATAGGAGAATTGCTGCCAGTGTAATTCCTTCTCTTCTGCTCTCATGATCTAATAAAATAAGACCTGCACTTCTTAACAGTTCCTCATCATCCATTGACAGCCAAGGATGATTATTGCTTCTTGCACGAGTCATTTTTCTAGCTCGTTCTATTAAGTCAGGACGAAGTACATCCATTCCCCATTCCGGAAATACCTTATTTACAAAATAAGTTCCCTGCTTTCTTGCATATAATTTATACACAAGTTCTTCATTATCTGTAATATCAATATCGGATTCATTATTTCTATCATATATCCGACCAGAACATCTGCTTACCTGCGTACCAACCGGAACATAAATGTGCAGGACTTTTCTTCCCTGAAGTTCATACTCTACCGGTGTTAAGAATAGTGGTGGGTACATTTTGTTTGCATTATTAATTGCAGTAACAAAATCTTTCTTCATTTTTTCAATGCAATTAGGTTCTATACCCAGTATCTCCCCATTATCTTTTACACCTAAAAAAACATGACCGCCATCTCGATTAGAAAATGCACAGATGCTTTCATAAACATCCTTCGTGATATCTGTTGTGGATTTCTTGAACTCAGTCGTATGACACTCGCCTTTTCCTATAATTTCCAGTAATTCTTTTTCGTTCAATTTTTTCACTCCTTCCTGCATTTTCTTCTATAATCAGCAAATCAATTTTAACATATTGTTTGATAAAATACTACTTCCACGTCATCTCATACAGGTAATATTTTTATGTTATTCTTGATTGCTCTCTAATGTATCCATCTCGTCTGCATGCCAATCTTCTTCAGCCATTCTTTTCTCTTCATGGGAAATAATTGCTTCGTCTTCCCTTTCTCTTTCCAAGAATTCATCTACTGCATTTTTAATAATCTCAGCATTTCCATCATCATATGAATCCATGACTACAGGCATATGGCTTGTCTGTTCTATATTATACTCTGCTTCTCCATTCACATATTCAATATCGCCATTTACGATATTTTCATCCGCATTATATACTCTAATTTGCATAACACTTGCAGTACCCTCAGAATCGTCAATATCGATAACTCCATATATTTCTAACTCTTTACCACTCCTGACGGTTATTGAAAACAACAATTGTTCGTCTACCGTATCCTGCAGCTTACATTCTCCCAATACTTCAATTCCTTCATCAAAATATACCTTATTTACTGCATCTGTATAAATCTCATCTATTGTATCCTGGAATAGCTTTAAAATCTCCTTCCTACTTCTTATCTTTACACCGGACTCCGATTCTATAATTTCCATTCGGGCTTCTTGCTCATATTCTCGTTGATCCGCAATTGCCTGCAATGTTTCTTCAACTTCCTCCGAACAGTTTTCCTCATCAAACTTAATAACTGCCTCCCGTATAAATCTTCTGAATTCTCTGGTATCACTTAACATCGTTTCTTTGGACATATAATCCAGTAATTTGTTATGTGCCACATGATTCCTATTTGCAATAAAAGATGTTAATAATTCTTCCCACTTTACCTGATCAGCAATTAGCGGTTTGAAAAACTTTTCCCATATATTATACTTTTTAACATATCTGTTCTTCAAAAATTCCAATGCTGACTGCATTTTATCCAAATGTGTTGTTTCAAAGATTCTTTCTTTAATAAGTTTTTGCATTTCAGGACTATCCAACATGGCATCAGAATAAATATCTGCCTTTACGGTATCCATCAACTTCTCCAATGTTACCGTATAAAGATTGACATCAATATTATTAAAGTTAGGCACATTCCTTTTTATGATTACAGCATTTTCTTCAATGCTGGCTTTTAACTTATAAAATTCTGGTCTGTCATGCCAATCAATTCCAAAATGCTCTATCATAATTCTGCTGATGAATGCCCTAAGTTCATTTTCTGCCATATAGATATCTGAATACACCTCTCTGGATAATTCTAGGGATTGATTATCCTTTATCCAAACACATTTGTACCAATCCCTAATCAATGCATTCTTAATATTTATTTTCAACTTTTCCAGAAAATAGTCATATCCTGCTATTTTCTCACGCATTTGTGGAACCGGTACACCTATGCGTACCTGGGAATATCCAATCTTTATAGTAAATTGCCTATTCCATTCGTAGGTATCCATCTGAAATATTACGGTATACTCAATATTCTTGTAGGATACTTTAAACTCAAAATTTCCTATCCTGTCTGTGCATCCAATATATTTCACTTTACAATCCGGAGCAAGTAAGGTTTCAATTCGTGCCATTATGTCTTTACAATACTCATCGGCTATATCCTCAACCTGTTCAACATCGGCTTCAAAAATATCATCCTTAGCCATTTTTCTCTTTTGAATTTTTGACAAATCCTTTATTTCTATCATTTTAAATTCTATTTCATAATTCATATTCTCAACCTCACACTTGGACTATTATCTTATTTTTAGCATTTAATTCCCTTTTTGCACCATCTATCTCTTTAATTATACTTGATAGTACTTTATTTCTACAATCCACATTTTTACCACTTTATTTATGCCAACAATAAAACCCCCGAACCCATCGGGCATTTTATACTTACCATAAATCCCACGGATTTATTTTACAGGCAGGAATTCCGTTTCCTTATTCAGTTGTCATCCCTGCCTATCACTTACTCATATCTGATTTCCTGCTCCATGACGATTCCCGACTGGAACTGGATAATCAGCTTCTCGGCAGAGACTACCTTGATGCTTGCTATCAGCCTTCTTACAAGGTCATTATCAAATTCTGGTATCTGGCAGGTCTGTTTCTCTAGGAAACTGTCCATATCCCTCAACCGCTGTTCATAACTGGCCGCCAGTTTTTTCTTCCGTCTGGCCTCTATCTGCTCCTCTTTTAAAATGGTGATTTCTTCTGCTATCCTGCGGTATCGCTCATCGAATTCATCGGTGTAGGGACCTACCCTTGCATTCTCAGCAATCAGAGCCACCATCTCTTCTTCTTTTTCTTTGATTTTTTCATCATATTCATCCGGTTCCTGCTCTCCGTTGTAGCTTCCGATTACCCGGATGACGTTCTGGCGGAAGGCTCCTACAAAATCCCCATCTCCTCTGGTGATTCTGTTTATGGCCTCCATGACCGCTCTGTTCAATACTCCCTCTTCCAGTGTCTCGGATTTTTTACAGTGCTTGGTTCCGTTTGTCAGTCGGTTGCTACACCGCCACACAATCTTCTTTTTGCCATTTCTCGACCATGTGACTCTTCTGTACTCCTGCCCACAGTCTCCGCAGAGCAGTAAACCAGTGAGGGCATATTCTGAGGAAAATTTACTTTTCTGATTTTTCTTGCGTGTCACTGCTGACTTGTTCATGGATGCACGTCTCGCCAGTTCTTCCTGCACCCGGTAAAATAATTCCTTGGGTATGATTGGCTCATGATCATCTTCCACATAATACTGTGGCACGATTCCCTTGTTGATGACCTTTTTCTTGGTCATAAAATCTACCGTGTAGGTCTTCTGCAGCAGGGCATCCCCCCATATATTTTTCATTCCGGAGCATTTTAAAGATTACCGAGTCATACCACTTATCCTGCCCTGTCGCAGTTTTTATGCCATTCTCCTCTAGGTACTGGCTTATCTTTTTGGCACTGTAGCCCTCCAGATAAAGCCGGAAAATCAACCGCACGATTTCTGCCTCCTCCGGTACGATGACCAGATCGCCATTTTCATTTTTGGTGTACCCCATGAATTTGTTGTGGTTGACTATCATCTTTCCATTTTCAAACCTTCGGACCACACCCCATCTGGTGTTCTCACTGATGTTGCGACTCTCTTCTTGTGCCAGACTGCTTAGGATGGTAATCAGTATTTCTCCGGTTCCATCCAAGGTGTTGACACCCTCTTTCTCGAAAACCACTGCTACATTCTTTTCCTTCAGTTTTCGGATGGTCAGCAGGGAATCTACCGTATTTCTGGCGAATCGACTTACCGACTTTGTCAGTATCATGTCGATTTTCCCATCCAGTGCATCCTTTATCATGGCATTGAAATCGTCACGCTTCTTTGTATTGGTTGCACTCTTTCCGTCATCAGCATAAATCCCGGCCATCTTCCAGTTGTCTGTTTCCTCTATTTTTCGGGTATAATATTCCACCTGTGCCTCGTAGCTGCTCTCCTGCTCCTCAAGCTCGGTGCTGACTCGGCAGTAAGCGGCTACCCGCAGTTTCTTCTCTGACAGCTTGATACTCCTGTCATACTGCGGTTTAGCAGGTATCATGGATACTTTCTTCTTTACCGCTGTCTGTGGCATATCTGCTCCTTTCCGGCTCCTATAAATCCCGGTAGCCTATCTTTATACTGTTATTGTTAGGAAAAATCACTCTTATGGAATCGTCCTTGTACACCACCATCTGCTTTATCATCTTCCGGTACAGTTCCTCATCAAATTCTACGATTTCTTCTCTCCCGGCAAGGTTTTCTGAAATTGACAATTGCATAAATAACGTCTATAATATATTTATTACAGCCGTAAGATTTAAGGAGGGATTTGAAATGAGCGATTTACCACAGATTTCTGAAGCTGAATTTGAAGTTATGAAAATCGTATGGAAACATGCGCCGATCAGTACCAATGAAATAACAGATAAATTATTACAGACCACAAGCTGGAGTCCTAAGACGATACAGACTTTAATCAAACGTCTCGTAACAAAAGGCGTTCTGACTTATGAAAAACAGAGCCGAGTGTTTGTTTATACCCCAGTCGTGAAAGAAAGCGAATACATCGGCCAGGAAAGCAACTCTTTTCTGGAACGATACTATGACGGGGATATCACTGCCATGCTGTCTGCATATATAGAAAATGACAGACTATCTGAAACAGAAATAGACACTCTCCGCTCCCTTCTTTCCAAGAGGTCAAAAAAAGGAGGCAATTAACATGGCTGATTTTATGATACGCTTTTTAATATGCAATGTATTTATCAGCGGTATCATCGGAATTCTTTTGATAGCCAAGCGGATATTCAAAAACAACCTGTCCAGCCGGATGCAGTATAATCTGTGGTTCCTGCTTCTTGGGTTGCTGGCAGTTCCCTTTATACCGTTCCGTCTCATCGGATTTCCACAAATCTTCTCGTGGCTTGGTAGCTTAAGAAGCTCTCCTTCTTCCGACACTGCAACTGCTATAGGAGAAGCTGTAGGAATTCATCGGGCCGGAAATACAGACTGGATGAATGTTTTTGCACTTTCTGTAAATAACGAGACACCATCCATTGCCGGATACATATTATTGGGAATATGGATTGTAGGCATTTTTGCAATGATTATATTGGTAATCAAATCCTCGCTCCGCCTACACACTTTGGAGAAATCTGCACTTCCCCTCCAGAACCCGGAGGTACGCAGACTATATCATCGATGTTTAGAGGAAATGGGAATTCACAGAAATATACCTGTTTACAGTACCGCATTTTTGAAATCCCCGATTATTGTGGGACTTTTGAAACCGTGTATTTATCTGCCGATTCATCTGATCTCTGATTACAACGAATCCGATATGCGGTATATGCTGTTGCACGAACTGCAGCACTATAAGCACAAAGATGCTGTTGCCAGTTATCTGATGAACCTTTCCGGAGTGGTATATTGGTTCAATCCTCTTGTCTGGTACGCTCTGAAAGAAATGCGTAATGACAGAGAGGTTGCCTGTGACACTTCCGTTTTGAAAATGCTTGAAGAGGATGCTTACGAAGATTATGGCAATACACTGATTAACTTTGCAGAGAAAGTTTCACTTACTCCTTTTCCGTTTGCCGCCGGTCTTGGTGGAAACATGGATCAGATGAAACGAAGAATTATCAACATTGCCTCTTATGAGAAGCCGACATTTATGAAAAGAATAAAAGGTATGACTGCATTCATGTTGACTGCTGTTCTTCTCCTTGGATTCGCACCTTTTATTTCTACATACGCAGCAGATGGAAGCCA
>ENA-OURZ01004057-OURZ01004057.1-human-gut-metagenome-genome-assembly--contig:-NODE-4057-length-11529-cov-2.406223_pt1 | contig 11529 bp, 11 predicted proteins | sample MGYA00242073_ERZ509195 | MGnify/ENA primary metagenome ERZ509195 (study PRJEB26280, sample SAMEA2338837) | human gut metagenome | biome: human gut; feature: human-associated habitat; material: faeces...
ATCCTCCATTCTTGCGTGTGAAAAATCTTATTTTTCACACTAATCCTCTTTTCTATGCACGTTTTCTGCATATATGCTTTACATATTTTTAGTTTAGTTTTTTAGTTGTCCGCACTAAACATAAAATATTGACATCATCATAAAAAGAGAATCAGCCTATTTTTCACCGTCCATATTGTGGATATAATCGACGACAACCGTCAGGATGGAAAAAAGATTTTCCGTAGATCTGTTATATGTAAAATAATGCTCATGGTTATTATCAGCATTGCAATAAGCTGATATAAGCATAGCATTAATTCTTGCAGAATAGCGTATGCCAGTTCTTATATTTATGCTTTCTGATATATTTGAGTTAGGATTACCTAACATCTGTGTGGTGCAAGGTCTTGAATCATCTATAGAAGGCTCTGGTGTAGCAAAAACCCTGCATTCATGATTGTATCTGATATTTGAATTAAAACTGGCATCTGGAGTACTTTCACAACTATATGAGTATGATGTGTCAGAAAAAATATTCTCATTAAAAAGGTCACAGGAATAAGCCTGTACTTTATCGAGGTACATAGTTCCCAAAAGAATAGCGATTATAAATATGTAATTAATAAGTCGCAATGTTCTTTTTTTCATCACTTTGAGTACTCCTTTCTTGATTTCTTTGTATGATAGCATACATTTTATGCTTTGTCGAACATTTAATGGCATAATTTTAATATATATTTTAAGTATATTTTATAAAGCTATATAAATGTTAAAATGTATCACTTATTCCTTTTTCGACAAAATATGACTATTAACTAGTGGTATAAATATTGTAAATATTTCCTTTGGTGTAATGAGATTTACTAAGGAGCTTATTATTAAAAGAGTGGGATAAAGGCTAAGAAGGGTGAGAAAGATGAACAATATAAAAAGAAAGATATCAATCAGCTTTATTATATATATGTTTATAGCTGTACTGTGTGGATGTAGGGATAATCAGTATGATGTTAATGCAAATGAAGGTGTGCAGCTTAAGGAAATTATAATCGGAAGTGATATTCAGCCGCCTTTTAATTATGTGGATTCTGATGGTAATCCGACAGGTATAGATGTGGAGCTTGCTACAGAGGCATTCAGAAGGATGGGATATAAAGCAGTGTTCGTAAATATAAACTGGGATGATAAGCAGGAACTTTTATCAAGTCATACTATAGATTGTGTATGGGGAAGCTTTAGCATGAATGGAAGAGAAGATAAGTACAGATGGGCAGGACCATATATGAAAAGCCGTATAGTAATCGCAGTTAATAAAGACAGTAATATATATACGATAGAAGACCTTTGGGATAAAACTGTAGCTGTACAGGCAGCAAGTAAGCCTGAGGAGATGTTTCTTAACATGGCAGACAGCAAAATACCAAGGATACGTTCGCTGTTGTCCATGAAAAACAGGGAGCTTACATATCCTATGTTGAGTAAAGGATACGCTGATGCTCTTGCTGTAAATGAGATTATCATAAATCAGTATATGAAGGATTATAATATGCAGTTCAGAATACTTGAGGAATCATTAGATACAGTTGGTCTTGGTGTTGCATTTGATAAAAATGATACACGTGGCATAGATAGAAGACTCACAGATATACTTATCAATATGCATGATGATGGTACTGAAAAGGAAATATTGGAAAAATACGTAGAAGATACTGATAAGTATCTGGAAGTAGGAGTTTATGAATAAGAAGCATTTTATTGGTAAAAAAAATATAAATATATTTTTTATTGAAACGATGATGGGTATGATTCTTATTGCTATTGTAGCAGCTTTTGCAATAAGAACAGATATTATATCAGCACAGAAGAATTTGTCATATGCAGCAGGACATATTAATGACCAGTGTAATAACGTGACAAGAATTAATCTTGCAGCCGAGACAAAGAGTCTTATGAGGGTTATTGAAAGCGCACAGCAGGTAAAACAGAATATAGTATACGAAAAAAGAATAAAAGAAAATACAGATTATATATTTTCGCAGGAATTTCTTAAAAAGAATACAGAAGAATGTTATCTTAGTGCAGTTATATTATTAGACAATAATGGAAAGCCAGTAGCACAGTATTATAAAGATGATATGAAAGCTGTGGAGCTTGATGAGTATATGGAAAGCAGTTCATTATTAGATGTTGCAGATAATGCTTTGAAATCATTTGCAACCAGAATAGACCTAGAGGATGGCTCTTATATAGATATGGCTGCTAAGGGTATGGCAGATGGAACAGGAATAGTTATAACCTGCTATCATACATCGACAGAATATGCTGATGATTACAATCTGTCTTTTGATCATATATTGTCTGGATATTATGACAGCGAGGGTGGAACAGTTGTTGTAACAAGTGGAGATAAAATAATATCATCTAGCAATGAAGATATGATAGGTAATAGTGTTGATGATTATATTATATTAAAGAAAATAAAGGATTCAGATGAGAGCGGAAAGCTTATGCACGCACAGAGCAGCAAATCACCTTATAATCATGATTTTGGTCTTATGAAGCGGGGAAGGAATTATTATGTATATATATATCTTCCAGAGAGAGCTATATTTGATAACACAATATCACATATAATATATACGTTTGCTATATTTATGTATATAATAGTAATATATAATATGTTAAGATGGAAAACAGCACAGATTTATGAAAAAAACCAAAGCGAACTTTCACAACAGTATGCTTCTGAGCTTGCCAAAAAGAATGAGCAGTTAAAGGAAGCTATAAGCAGGGAAGAACAGGCAAATGCGGCTAAATCTGATTTCCTTTCGAGGATGACACATGATATAAGAACTCCTCTTAATGGAATTATCGGACTTTTAAAGATAGATGAGAAACATATGACAGATACAGCACTGGTTAATGAAAACAGGAAAAAGATGGAGGTTGCTGCCAATCATCTTCTTTCACTTATCAATGATGTTTTACAGATGAGCAAGCTTGAGGATGGAGATATAGAGCTTGCCAATGAGGTTGTTGATCTTAACCAGCTAGCAGGGGATGTAATCACGATTGTAGAACAACGGGCGGCAGATGCAGGTGTTACACTAGAATATGACAGACCATCAGAAAATATGTTTTATCCTTATGTATATGGCAGTCCGCTGCATTTAAGACAGATATTTCTTAATATATATGGAAACTGTATTAAATATAATAAAGTAGGGGGATATGTTAGAACTGATTTTTCGTGTGTATATAAAACAAGTGATAAGGTTTTATATGAGTGGACTATATCTGATAACGGAGTGGGAATGAATGAAGAGTTCTTAAAACACATATTTGAACCCTTTGCACAGGAAAAATCAGATGCGAGAAGTATATATCAGGGTACCGGACTTGGGATGGCTATAGTAAAAAGACTTATAGATAAGATGGATGGAACTGTGAAAACCATAAGTAAAAAGGATGAAGGCACAACATTTGTTATAAGAATTCCGTTTAAAACAGCAGATGTACAAGATGTGAAGAATAATACCAGTGAAGAACTTATCACACATAAAAAGTCAGAAAAAGAATATATGACAGGATATGCACAAAAGAATACAGGTGATGCACTGGATATTACAGGTGTACGTCTTTTACTTGCTGAGGATAATAAACTCAACCAGGAGATAATAGAAACATTTCTTAGGGATGAAGGGGCTTTAGTTAAGATCGTTTCTGATGGACAGCAGGCTGTAGAAGAGTTTGGTAGGTGTAAGGAAGGTACATATGATGCCATACTCATGGATGTTATGATGCCTAAGCTTGATGGAATGACAGCGACAAGATTAATAAGGGCTATGGACAGAGAGGATGCCAGGGTGATACCAATAATAGCCATGACTGCAAATGCATTTGAAGAGGATGCTAGAAAATGTATAGCAGCAGGCATGAATGTACATATGGCTAAACCACTTGACCTTGATGAGGTTATAGAAGTCATTGCCAGACTATGTAGTTGAGATTAGGAAACGTAAAAATATAAGAAATGTATATAGACAGGAAAAGTGAAGAGTCAAAGAAAAATGTTGCAGATTATTACTGTGTGGGATAATATGATATCAGCAGCAGGATATTTATTCCTGACATATTTATATAGGTTATAAGAGAGGCTGATAATGAGCGAAACAATACATCCACATGGACACTATCATTCACCTGAGGCTAAAAAGAAACAGCTTAACAGAATATCAAAGGCTATAGGACATCTTCAGCATGTAAAGACAATGATTGAAAACGATGATGATTGTGCTGATGTGCTTATCCAGTTAACGGCAGTTAATTCAGCATTACATAATCTTGGGAAAGAGATTATTAATGAACATATGACACATTGTATAGTACATGCCATTGAAAATGGTGATATGAAAGCAGTAGAAGACTTCCAGAAGTCTGTTAAAAAGTTCTTATGATTATCCCCCCACCCGGCTTGTGCAAGTGTAAAAATTATATATAATATATTGATAAGGTTTAATGTCCCAGATAAAACATTCAGATATGCTGTATAGTTAAGGTATCTGAAAAAGATTTGTTTGGGACATTTGTATTGTAAAAGAAATAAGGATTTGGATATATGGCTGAATATATTAAAAGTAAAAACAGGAAGAAAAGTATAGCAGCAGCTGTGCTTGTATTAATAGTACTGCTAATGACAATAGAATGTCTTTTTGCAGGCTCTGCAAATATGACCTTCATGGATTGCATACATGCACTTTTAAGAAAAGGAACACCTGCACAGATAAGGATAATATGGAATATAAGGGTTCCGCGTGTGCTTGCAGCACTTATAGCAGGGGCAGGATTGTCTGTATCAGGGCTTATTATGCAGACAACACTTAACAATCCTATGGCTTCACCATCTACATTAGGTGTATCTAATGCAGCTGTGTTTGGTGCTAATCTGTCCATCATAGCATTTGCAGGTGGCTTTTTATCAACAGGAAACAATATAAGTAACTATACATCAGGTATTAATCCATATGCAGCATCACTTATGGCTTTCATATTCTCAGTGCTTTCAGTGCTTGTTATACTTGGATTATGCAGGATACGTTCGTTTGATCCGGGTGTTGTAGTACTTGCCGGGATTGCTATTGGTTCTGTCTGGACTGCTGCCACAACGATACTTCAGTTTTATGCAACAGATGTAGGTCTGTCGGCAGCTGTTATATGGAATTTTGGTGATCTTGGGAGAGCTACTTATAAGACAGATCTGATTATGTTTGTTGTCGTGGCAACAGGATTTTTGGTGTTTATGATACTATCATGGAGATATAATGCACTACTTAGTGGTGATGTTGCAGCTAAAAGTGTAGGAGTAAATGTTGAATTATTAAGATTCATATCGCTGCTTCTTAGTTCTGTTATAGTTGCGGTATGCGTATCATTTCTTGGGATAATAGGCTTTGTTGGTATTATCTGTCCGCATATAACGAAAAAAATATGGGGACAGAATCACCACTATTCCATACCTGTGTCAGCGCTTACGGGAAGTCTTTTACTTTTGTTTGCTGATACAATATCAAGAAGCATAGGAAATGGTTCGGCTCTGCCGGTAGGAGCCATAACCTCACTGCTTGGTGCACCTTTTTTTGTTGCAATCATATTTTCACGGAGGTGCAATAATGTTTAAGATAGACAATCTGTGTTACAGATATAAAAAAACATCACCATATGTTCTTGATGGTGTATCTTTAGAGCTTGAAAAAGGTGAAATAGGAATAATGCTGGGCAGAAATGGAGCAGGAAAGACTACACTTTTTAACAATATATTAGGAATAAGCAGACCTGTGTCAGGAACTATAAGCTATGATGGTATTGATATGACTAAGGCTTCAAGGAGCCAGAGAGCGAGGAAAATAGCATATGTACCACAGAATATACAGTTTGGTACATTATCAGTGTATGATTCTATAATGCTTGGACGGCTTTCATATTTTGGAGTAATGGCGGCAGATAGTGACAGAAGGGTTGTCGAGAATATAATAAAAGAGATGAAGCTTGAGGATCTTGCAATGCGCAGTGTTTCAGAGCTGTCAGGAGGCGAGAGACAAAAGATTGCTATTGCAAGAGCCATGGCACAGCAACCTGGACTTATAGTGTTTGATGAACCGACGGGAAATCTTGATCCTGCCAACGAAGAACTGATTATTCTTGAAGCAAGGAAGCTTGCTAAACAAAAGAATATATCTATACTGTCATCTCTGCACGATATAAACCAGGCTTTATATTTCGGCGATAAGTTTTTCTTCCTTAAAGATGGAAAAATAAAATATGCCGGTTCACATAATATAGTTACAAAAGAGCTCATAAAGGATATATACGATGTTGATGTAAAGATTATTACAGTGGATGACAGAAAAGTTGTAGTCAAGAATCCTATGATGACAAGAATCTCATGATGATAAAAAGGAAAGGACAAAATAATATGAAAAATATGAAGAAAAGTAAATTAATCAAAAAGGTGGCTGCATGTCTTATGGTTGTTGTATCCATATTTGCCATGTGTGCATGTAAAACAACTTCTGATAATAGTACAGGCACGACACAAAATCAGGCAGAGCTTACAATAACAGATATGATTGGAAGAAGTGTTACAGTTAAGCCGGGAAGCTATAAAAGAGTTGTATGTATAGGTGCCGGAGCGTTAAGAATGTATAGCTACGTTGGAGATGCCAGCCTGTTGTGTGGTGTTGAAGATATAGATAACACAACTCTTAAGGACAGACCTAAAATGTTTGATTCAGTAGCAAGACCTTATGTTATGGCATATAGCGAAAGCTTTAACAAACTGCCATCCTGTGGTGTTGGAGGTCCTAATGCACAGACAGCGGAAGCAGAGAAGATTCTTTCATGTGACCCTGATATAGTTATATCAGAGTATGAGGATGTAGAAAAAGAAAATGCACTTTATGAACAGCTTGGGGTACCTGTTATTACTTTAAAGGCAGGAGTTAATGGTGTGTTTGATGATTCATTTAAGGAAAGCATGGAGCTTCTTGGTAAGATATTTGAAAAAGAAGCTGAGGCAGAACAGCTTACACAATATATAGATGATCAGAGAAAACAGATAACAGAAAGAACTGCTGGTATTGAAGATAAAGATAAACCATCTGTATATATATGTGGTCTTGGTAACTGGGGAACAACCAATCATCTTATGACAGCACAGAATTATGTATCATTTAATATAGCAAATGTAAAAAATGCGGTAACAGGACTTGCAAAGAATGGTATTCAGTCTATAGAAGAAGAAAAATTCACAGATATCGGAGCTTCAATAGATATAATGATTATTGATGCAGCAGCTGTTAAGAATATTAAGCCATTATATAAGAATAATCCGGATATGTTTAATACATGTAAGGCATGGAATAATAATGAGGTATATCTTGAGATGGCATATAATGCTTATTATACTAATTATGAAATAGCTATGATTAATACATGGTATATAGCTAAAACAGTATATCCTGAATTATTTAAGGATGTTGATATAAAAGAAAAAACAGATGAGGTTACTGAGGCATTTTTAGGAAAAGCTATGTCAGATGAGATATTTTCTGCACCGTTAAGCTTTGGTGGATATAAGAAAATAGATACCGCAACATTCTTTAACTAAATGAAATAGTGTGTAGAAATGAAGAATGGAGGACTATTATGATTGATAAGAAAGAGGTTATAGAATTCTTTGATAAATGTGCACCAGGCTGGGATGCCTGTATGATAAGAAATGATGATATTATCCAAATGATCCTTGATAATGCCGGTGTAAAAAAGGATAGCAAAGTTCTTGATGTAGCCTGTGGAACAGGAGTACTTATACCTGATTATTTATCGCGTGACGTAAGCGCTGTTACAGCCATAGATATATCTAGTGAAATGATTAAAATAGCACAGAGTAAGTTTAAAGATAAAAGAGTGGAATTCATCTGTGCAGATGTCATGGAATATGATTTATGTGGTGGCTATGATTCGGTTGTTATATATAATGCGTTTCCACATTTGACACAGCCTGACAGACTTATAGAAATATTATCAGGAAAGCTGAAGACTGGTGGAAGAATAACAGTGGCACATGGCATGAGCCGTGAAAAGATAGATGCACATCATAAGGGCCGTGCATATAAGGTGTCTGACGGACTTATGGAGGCAGACAGGCTTGCAGATATATTTAAAAAGTACACTAATGTAATAAATGTTATATCTGATGATAATATGTATCAGGTAGTTGGAGAGGTATTTTAATAAAATATAAAAAATATTTAAAAAGTGCTTTACAAATATGTATTTATAATGTAATATATATCAAGTCGGGTGACCGATATAAAACATATGAATACATATGAGCAGGCAGTCGTGGCGGAATTGGCATACGCGCTAGACTAAGGATCTAGTCCATATTGCTTGGGTGCGGGTTCAAGTCCCGCCGACTGCACTATATTAAAGAAGCTTATTTATAAGCTTCTTTTTTAACAAGTTAGCGGAAATGTCGGAATGGCAGACGAGCAAGATTCAGATTCTTGTGTGGGTTACCACGTGTGGGTTCAAGTCCCATTTTCCGCATTATATTTTATGAACTGGTGTTATCTTTTGTTACACCAGTTTTTTTATTCTCTAAAAAAATCAGGCAGATATATGTGCTAACATATATCTGCCTATTTTAAACATTTTACAACAACCGCTGCTACCGCTAATCAATAACAGTTACCTTCTCTATAACCGGCTGTTCATTCTTATTAACTTTTCCGTTATCATCTACCGGCTTGACTTCTTTACATATCTTATCAACCACATCCATGCCTTCTGTCACATAACCAAAGCAAGCATACTTTCCATCAAGATATGTACTATCCTTATGAACTATAAAAAACTGTGAACTTGCACTGTTGTTACTGCTTGAACGTGCCATAGATATAGCACCCCTTGTATGTGACAGATTATTTGTCACACCATTATCTGCAAACTCACCTTTTATCTTTGTATCAGAACCGCCTGTTCCATCTCCTTTAGGATCTCCGCCCTGTATCATAAAGCCGCTTATTATTCTATGAAATGTAAGTCCATCATAAAAACCATCTTTTGCAAGCTTCACGAAATTAGTAACAGTTACAGGTGCCACATCTGCATCAAGTTCAATCTTTATATCACCATAACCCTTAACTGATATAACAACATGGTGCTTTCCTGTAAGCTGGTTCTCCTGATCATTCTGCTGTCCATCTGATGCATTGCCACTTTTACTGGTTCCACATGCATAAAGTGAAAATGTCATAACAACAGCTAATAGTATTATTGATATTCTTTTCATAACGTTCACACACTGTAGGAAACTATCTTAGAACAGCAATATTAATATTGCATAAATTCATTGATATCCCTTAAAACATCCTCAATTTCGCTTTCTCCACCATTAATAGTAAGCTGAAGCGGTCTGCTGATATCAAGACTAAACAATCCTACAAGAGATTTTCCATCCACAAAGCTATTGCCGCTTTCGACATCAAAGCTGCATGAATATCTGCTTATCTTACTAACAAACCTCTGAACTTTCTCTACTGAATCAAGTAAAATTGAAACTGTTAACATATGTATATCCTCCCATCAAGTCCTAATCCTTTTATAATAAAGCCCGACAACATCAACAACTATACTACTTTTCCTTACTAAAAACAACATAATCCGACATTTCGGGTAATATATTTCATATGATATGATATCTATGCTTATACATTTTCAGGCGTAACATATGACTCAACCGTTTCCCATAATTCATCAAGACCCTGTTTTGTTTCTGAAGAAAATGGTATAAGAATATCATCTTCTCTTAATCCAAGCCCCATTCTTACTGCTTTTACATGCTTGGCAACCTGGCTTCTTTTAAGTTTATCAAGCTTCGTTGCTATAATAACCGGTCTGAATCCATTATCAACTATCCAGTCATACATCATCTTATCATTTTCTGATGGATCATGTCTTATATCAACAAGCAGAAATACCTGCTTAAGGTTAGCTGATTTTCTTAAGTATTTTTCTATCATCTTTCCCCATTTAGCCTTAACAGCCGGACTTGCATTCGCATATCCATATCCAGGAAGATCCACAAGATACATGCAGTCATTAATATTATAAAAATTAATTGTCTGTGTCTTACCTGGCTGTGAAGATGTTCTTGCATATGATTTTCTATTCATAAGTGAATTAATAAGCGACGACTTGCCAACATTTGACTTGCCTGCAAATGCGACCTCTGGATATTGTGTATCCGGTATAGCACTGGTAACTCCAATAACTATATCAAGATTAACCTTTTTTATAACCATCTGCTTTTTCTCCTCTCTTTCTTTTAAGATAGGTGCTTAATCTATGTAAAATATATCAGTTTTCCTGTAAAACAAGCGCTTCCTTTAACACCTGTTTAATATTTTCTACATACTTTATAGTAACGCCCTGTGTTATCTCTTCGTCAAGTTCTTCCACATCTGACCTGTTTTCCTCTGGCACAAGCACAACCTTCATGCCTGCCATCCTTGCAGCTAAAAGCTTCTCCTTAAGTCCTCCTATCGGAAGCACCCTGCCACGCAGTGTCACCTCACCAGTCATAGCAACATCTGCCCTAACTGGTATTTGTGTAACAGCTGAAAGCATTGCAGTTGTCATTGTAATACCTGCAGATGGTCCATCTTTTGGAACTGCACCTTCAGGTATATGAAGATGAATATTATGCTTATCATAGAATTCGCTGTCAACCTTATACTTACCATTCATAGTAAGTGACCTGACAAGAGAATAAGCAATCATAGCTGATTCCTTCATAACATCTCCCATATTTCCTGTAAGCTTAAGCTCTGAACTGCCCGCCATGACATTAACCTCTATCTCAAGAGTTTCGCCACCAACACTTGTCCATGCCAGTCCTCTGACAACACCCACCTCAGGATGCTTATTAGCCTTATCCGGCCTATACTTTTCTTTTCCAAGATATTCAAAAAGATTCTTATCTGTAACCCTTATGCATTTCTTTACTTCTGTATTTCTGCTTCCATCTGGTGTATACACACCTTCCTCATAAAGCCTGGTTACAGCCTTTCGGCATATCTTTGCTATCTGTCTTTCCAGTTCACGGACTCCCGCTTCCTTTGTATATGCATATATAATACGTTTTAATGCGCCGTCCGATATTTTAAGCATAGATGTCATAAGTCCGTTTTTAGCTATCTGCTTTTTCACAAGATGTTCCTTTGCAATATGCATTTTTTCATTCAATGTATATCCTTGAACCTCTATTATTTCCATTCTGTCAAGCAATGGACGGCTTATATTAGACAGATCATTAGCTGTTGCAATAAAAAGCACATGTGACAAATCAACCGGCATCTCTATATAGTGGTCGACAAAATTAACATTCTGTTCGCTGTCTAACACTTCAAGAAGTGCTGCTGATGTATCACCCTTATAATCACTGCTTATCTGTCTTCTGAAAGTATCCCTTGTTTTGTCGAATAC
>ENA-OURZ01004062-OURZ01004062.1-human-gut-metagenome-genome-assembly--contig:-NODE-4062-length-11522-cov-5.876428_pt1 | contig 11522 bp, 10 predicted proteins | sample MGYA00242073_ERZ509195 | MGnify/ENA primary metagenome ERZ509195 (study PRJEB26280, sample SAMEA2338837) | human gut metagenome | biome: human gut; feature: human-associated habitat; material: faeces...
TGGGGTCGCCCAGAGGTGCCACCTTACGGACATAGATCTCAACACCCTTGGTGATGCCCATGTCCATGATGCGGCGCTTGACCGGGCCTTCGCCATGCAGGCGTGCCACGGTGCAGGTCTCGCCGACCTTCACGTCCTTCAGAGTTTTCATGCAAATTTCCTCCTCTACTTGTCTTTATTCAGAGACCATTCCAGTGTCGGAGCAGGTCCCAAACAGCGCGCTGCGCTGTTCAGCCGATCATAATGCGATTTGCCATCGTCCTGTCGAGTGCCAGGCGGCTTTCCTTGACCTGTACGATCAGGTTACCTGCGATCTCGTTGACCACGGTCACTTCGCTGTCCACCACAAAACCAAGCTCTGCCAGATGCAGGCGGACTTCATCTTTGCCGGTAATCTTCTTGATGGTGACGGTCTCGCCCGCCTTCGCCATTGTCAGTGGCATCATAACATTCCACTCCCTTTTTCATACTGTTTGTGGGCTGCTGATGCACCGGAGGGGTTAGTCAGTCGGAACTATCAGCATGGATAGTTTACGCTTACTAACCTTCGTTGTCAACAGTTTTTTCATCATTAAAAGTTAGTTTATATGAACAAACAGTTTTTCTGCCCAAATATCCCAGTTTTTTTATCACAATCAACAACAACTAACTCAAATTCCTGAGTAAAAGTTAGCCATTGTTTACATTTTACCGTTATTTTTTCTATCTATGAAATGACACAGCCGCCCGATGCAGTGGTCAAGGCTGCAACGGACGGCCGCGTGTCAAAAGGAGGATTTCTTCCCGCCGGAGCGTGGTTTGTTCCGGTGGGTGCCAGGATAAAAAGAGAGTATTGGTAGAGAATGACTTGTCAAGCCGCCACAGCAAGGCGGAAAATGGGGGTGCCCTCATGGAACAGGCGCAGATACACTCTGGTGCACTTGTTCAACTGGGCAAAATGACGTGCAGCGGCATCGGGGTCGCCGTAAGCCTTCCAGCAGCCGCAGCAGGTGAAGTTGCGGCCCTGATTTTCGATAAAGCCCACCACATCGGTGAGCGGATAACCAAGAAACACACCGATCTCATGGGGAAAATCGGCTTCGCAGCACAGCCGCCGGGACAGCTGCCGCAGCATACCGTCACAATCGGAAGCATCTTCCGGCAGGGCATAGCCCTCGCGTTGCAGGAACTCCTGCACCGCCTCATCGGCCAACACCTGACGCAGGCGGCTCTCACGGTAAACATAAATGAGATACCGGTGGGTTTGAGCACAGCCCTTGAGGACCCGGACCTTCAGCCCCTTCTCCCCCAGCTGGTCATTCCAGCGGTGCACCCGGGCAGCCAAGTCGGCACAGTCCCGGGTCTCATAGCGGAACAGCCCGGCAGGCTTCAGCCCTGCCAGCACCGGTGCGCACTGTTCGATCATCACGGTCTCAAAATTACGCTCCATGGCTGCTTTCCTCCGCTCTCGTTTTCTTCAGGAACAGCGTTCCCCGCCGCGCCGCATTCTATGCAGGCGCAGTAGTTAGATATTTCTAACCTTAAACTCTAAAAGAATGCGGCACAGACCATTTGTCTGCTGACCGCTTTGTGGTTAGTTATTTCTAACGTGGCATTATCTTACCACAGCATTGGGGTGGTGTCAAGGGGTTTTGACAAGTTTTCTGCATCAAACTTTTTGCGCGTGTTGCGGCGTGTCGAAATTCATGGTATAGTATAGTCAGCCGCCCGCAAAGGCGGCGAAGGCGCTGTGTCCAAAACGCAGGCGGCAGCCCACTTGCCGGTACCTAGGTGCCGGGAATGGCTGGTTTCTTGAAGAGTTGCCCGCTCCCCGGATGCCCAAGGGCAGAAAGGGGGTGAGGACCATGAGTTTTTCGGATGTTGCAGTTTTGCTGACATTGATCGGTGGAACGATTTTTGTAACGTTTCAGATTACATGGAAAATTGCCACAAGCGATAAAAAACGCAAGAAAAAATGACCGCCTCGAAGTTCCCCAACCCAGAGCGGTCATTTTTCTTGACTAATATGGCAAGGGGCTAGTCGTTTGCGGCCAGCGCCTTTTCTATTTGTAGTATAGTCAATTTCCTTTATTTTGTCAAGGAAAGGCTGGATATAAACCTATGCCATCAGTCTTTGATTACAAGCACTTCTTTGATGATTATTGTAAAGAACGCTCCCTTGATCTGCACTTATCCTTTGATATGCCCTCTGATTATGAGACCGCTTGCGGAACATTTGACCCTGCAAGCAAAACTGTGTTCATCAATGCAGAGCATCTGAACGCCAAACCTGACTATGAGAAAGCATTTTTTCTGTTTCACGAACTGCGTCACGCATCGCAGTATCTCTGTCCGGAACACTTCGGTTCCGAAATACACCGAAGCCTTCAATATGTCATTGGCTATGATGGTACATACTATAAGCTGGTAAATGGCCATTACATCTCCTGCAAATTGGATGGCAATGAAGATTATTTTACCAACCTATATCTTGGTCAGCCGCACGAAGTCGATGCCAATACATTTGCTTACGAACAAGTCAAACAGCTCTATGGAGATTCTAAAGAGTTAAAAGCACTGTTTGATTTTTGGATGCCTCGCCATCCTCTCCCTGCCCACGCATACGATCTCATATTTTCGCAAATCGACAAAAGTATTTCTTGTATATCACCTTTGGAGGAAACGCTATGACTTTCACACCTTTTGAAACCACCCGGCTTCGCCTGCGCCCGCAGGAAGCTCGGGATGCCGGGTTTGCACTCTGCATCTGGGGTGACCCCATCACCGGAAAATATTTGTCCGACCCGGTGCTGGACGATATCGATGATCTGAACGAATATATGGAATTGCTCCGCAGCCTGAGCGACAGCACCGACTGCTATTATGTCATTGCAGAGGACAAAGTCACCCACCAGCCCATTGGTACCTGCTGTGCTGTGGTCAAGGATGGCGGCAGCTGCTGGGATATCGGTTACTGCATCCACCCTACCTGCTGGCGCAAGGGTTATGCCAAAGAAATGGTAAACGCTCTGGTGCAGTTCGGTGCACAGAACGGTATAAAAACCGTTCTGGCCGATGTTGCCGCCGAAAATGCCGGTTCCTGCGGCGTGATGCGTGCACTAGGTTTCACGCCCACTGAAAATGGAACCTTCCGCCGAAGCGGCTCTCAGACCGAATACAAAAATCTGACGTTTAAGAAGGAATTATGATTTCAACCACCCTTTCCCCTCTCGTAGAAAAACTCTCCAATTTTCTCTCTGCCCATCCCGATCACCCGGTGCTGGTGGCGCTGGACGGCCGGTGCGGCAGCGGCAAAACCACGCTGGCGGCACAGCTGGCCCGGCAGTTTCCCCAGAGCATCACAGTGCATACCGATGACTTCTATCTTCCTCCAGCCAGCCGTGTGGCAAACTGGGAGCAGATCCCCTGCGCCAACATGGACTTAGAGCGTCTGTGTGCCCAGGTGCTCACCCCCGCCCGGGCCGGGCAGGCGATCCCCTACCGTGCCTACTCCTGCCGGGCAGGTGCCTACCTGCCGGAACAATGCTTTGCGCCCCAGCCGCTGGTCATCGTGGAGGGCAGTTACAGCTGCCACCCCACCCTTGCGGACTGTTACGATCTGAAGGTTTTCGTCACCTGCTCCAAGGAAGAGCAGGCCCGCCGTCTGCTGGCGCGGGAGGGAGAACGCTATTCTGGCTTCACCGCCCGGTGGATCCCGCTGGAAGAGGGGTATTTCGCAAAATTCCAGATCGAGCAAACCGTTGACTTTATCCTTGATACGACCTGTTAACTTTTTGCAAATTCCAGCGCTCTGCCCCTGCAAACCTGGTGCAAAATATGTTATAGTTAGGATGGAACAATAATTTTTCAAGGCAAGGAGCAGCATATGGAACATTTTGTGCAGTTTGAGGATGTTTCCAAATATTATCAGACCGGCAGTGTCCGCATTGCGGCGGCCGATCACCTGAATTTTTATGTAGACAAGGGCGAGTTTTGCATCATTGTGGGTCCCTCGGGTGCAGGCAAGACCACCCTGCTGAACATTCTGGGCGGCATGGACACCTGCGACGAGGGCCATGTCTGGCTGGATGGGCAGGATGTGAGCCATTTTTCCGAAAAAGAGCTCACCACCTACCGCCGGTACGACGTAGGCTTCGTGTTCCAGTTCTACAATCTGGTGCAGAATCTGACTGCACTGGAAAATGTGGAGCTGGCCAGCGAGATCTGCCGTGATCCGCTGGACCCCGCCGCCACGCTGGAAAGTGTGGGTCTGGGCGAGCGGCTCAACAACTTCCCTGCCCAGCTTTCGGGCGGCGAGCAGCAGCGCGTTTCCATTGCCCGGGCGCTGGCCAAGAATCCCAAGCTCCTGCTCTGCGATGAGCCCACCGGTGCACTGGACTACAAGACCGGCAAGCAGGTGCTGGCCCTGCTCCAGCGCACCTGCCGCGAAACAGGGCGCACCGTCATCGTCATTACCCACAACACGGCCCTGACGGCCATGGCGGACCGGATCATCCAGGTCAAGAGCGGACAGATCCTGTCCAACAAGGTCAACGAACACCCGGTGCCGGTGGAACAGATCGAGTGGTGACCGCTATGCAGAAAAGCTATCGTAAAAATATCCAGCGTGACTTCCGGAGCAATCTGAACCGGTTCCTTTCCCTGTTCGGCATCGTGGCGCTGGGCGTGATGATGCTGACAGGTCTGGTCAGCTTTGCCCCCAGTATGCGCACCGCCGGGCAGAAGTACTATGTCCAGCAAAATGTGTTCGACCTGCGGGTGCTCTCCACGCTGGGCCTTTCGGAATCAGATCTCTCCGCCATTGCCGCCACGGAGGGCGTGAGCGCCGTGATGCCCGTGAAGTATCTGGACACCGAGGGCCGCTGGTCAAGCTCTACTGACGGAGCCGTGCTGCGGGTGCAGCAGCTTCCCGCCGACCCGGCTGCGGAAACTGAGGCCAATATGAACCGCCTGACTCTGCTGGAGGGCCGGATGCCCGAAACCGCCAACGAGTGTGTGGTGCAGGTGCTGGGCCACGCTGACCCTGTCCCGCTGGGCACCGTGGTCACCCTGCCCGAGGACACCGAGGATATCCGCCGCACCGAATATACCGTGGTGGGCCAGGTGCAGGACCCTCAATATTTTTCTGCCAATCAAGAGACCAGCACCGTCGGCGACGGCATCCTGGATGCTCTTGTGTTCGTGCAGAACGGTGAATTGACCGCAGATTATTATACCGTCTGTTATCTCAAAGTAGCAGATGCCGCACAGTATGATAATTACAGCGATGAATACCAGACCGCTGTGGATACTGTGGCTGACCGGCTGGATGCCATCAGCAAGGAGCACTGTGTGGCCCGCCGGGCCCAGCTTATCGAGGATGCCACTACCCAGCTGGACGATGCCAAACAGACCTACAGTGAGCAGAAGGCAGAGGCCGAGCGCCAGTTTGCACAAGCCGAGCAGAAGCTGACCGACGCGCAGCGGGAGCTGGATGCCGCCAAGGCCCAGCTGGACGCAGGCGAAGCCGAGCTTGCCGCCCAGAAGGCCGCCCTGCCCGATACCATGCAGAGCGGTGCCGCCACGCTGGTGAGCAGCGAAGATCAGGTATTGGAATTTGAGGATCAGCTTCAGCAGATCCAGCTGCTGGTCAACTTGAAACAGGTGGCTGACCCCCTGCTGGGCTATGCCGAAACCGCCCTGAACAATGCCCAAAAGGCGCTGGACGAGGCCGAGCCCGAAGACGAGGAATACACCGAGCTGCGGGACGCACTTGCCAAGGCACAGGCCGCCTACGATAACATCAAGGGCCAGCTGGACGGTTATCAGGCCCAGTTGGATGCCGGCAAGCAGCAGATGTACGCCAAAGGGCTCATCTCCTCGCCCAACCTCTCCAACACGGACCTTGTCACCGAAGCCAAAGCCGCCCTGCGCAGCATGAAGGTACAGCTGCTGCAGGGCCAGCTCCAGCTGAGCACCGGTACTGCCACCGCCTACACCCAGTTTGAGGCCGCCCGCGCCCAGCTGGATGAGGGCTGGGCACAATACCAGTCCGGTCAGGAACAGCTGAACGCTTCCCGCACCGAATACGAGACCCAGAAGGCCGATGCGGAGCAGAAGCTCGCCGAAGGCCAGCAGCAGATCAACGATGCGGAAGAGAAGATCGCGGACATCCAGAACGGCGAGTGGTATGTGCTGGACCGCGGCAGCACCCTGAGCCTTGTCACGCTGGAACAGTACGCCGACCGGATGGCTGCCATTGCCCGGGTGTTCCCGGTGTTCTTCTTCCTGGTGGCGGCGCTGGTGGCTTCCACCACCATGACCCGCATGGTGGACGAGAACCGCCTGCAGATGGGCACCCTCAAGGCGCTGGGCTACTCCAACGCCAGCATTGCAGGCAAGTACTTACTCTATGGCATTGCCGCCAGCGTTCTGGGCAGCATCGTGGGCATTGCCGTTGGCTTTGTGGTGTTCCCCACCATCTTTTGGTATGCCTACCGCACCATGATGTTCTCCCTCCCCACCTTTACCCTGCACTTCTACCCGGGCCTGGCACTGGGCAGCATGGCCCTCAGCGCGGCGGTCATCGGCCTTGCCACCCTGCAGGCCTGCCGCGCCAGCCTCAAGGAAAAATCCGCCGCCCTGCTGCTGCCCCGTGCGCCTGCAGCGGGCAAGCGCATCCTCCTTGAATATCTCACCCCGTTGTGGAAGCGGATGAGCTTCTCCCAGAAAACCACCGCCCGCAATCTGTTCCGCTATAAAAAGCGCTTCTTTATGACCGTTCTGGGTGTGGCGGGCTGCACGGCCCTGCTCCTCATCGGCTTCGGCATCCAGGATTCCCTGCTGCCCATGCTGACCAAGCAGACCACCGAGCTGACCCACGCCGACCTGACCATCTCCCTGAGCAACGAAAAGGCGCTGACCATGGAGAACGGTCTGGCCGACCTGCTGGATTCCAGCAGCGGGATCACCAGCTGGGGCCGCTATTACACCAAGAGCGTCACCCTCTACAACGCCGCGGGTGAAAAAGAGACCGTCAGTCTGGTCGCCGCCGCAGACGAAAGCCAGATGACCGAGTACTTCACCTTCCGCACCCGGCAGGGCCACAAGGCCATTGCCTTTGACGATTCCAGCGTCATCCTGACCGAAAAGACCGCCGAAAAGCTGGGGCTTTCGGTGGGCGACAGCTTTGAGGTGGAGACTGCTGACGGCGGGCGCAGGTCCCTGACCCTGACTGGCATCACCGAGAACTATGTTTTTACCCGGCTGTACCTCTCGCAGGCGCAGCTCAAAACGCTGAACGGCGGTGCTCTGCCCGCCTGGAACGCCGTTTACGGTCAGACCGACTGCCCCACTGATGCAGCCCGTGCCTCCCTCTCCTCCGCCATTCTGGCCTGCAACTATGTCAGCTCCGTCTCCTTTATTGAGGACACCACCCAGATGTTCGATGGCCTGATCGGCTGCCTGAACTATGTGGTCATGCTGGTCATCGTCTGCGCTGCCGCATTGGCCGCCGTGGTGCTCTACAACCTCATCAGCGTCAACCTGGGCGAGCGCAAAAAGGAGCTTGCCACCATCAAAGTTCTGGGCTTCTATGACAAGGAGGTCTACCGCTACATCTTCCGGGAGATCGATCTGCTCTCTCTCATCGGCTCCCTGGTGGGTCTGGTGGTGGGTATTCCCCTGCACCAGTTCATCATCCGCACTGTGGAAATGGACCAGATGATGTTCATCCGTTCCATTGCCCCCCGCAGCTTTGTGTTCAGCGTGGCGCTCACCATGCTCTTCAACTTTGCCGTCTGCCTGCTCATGCGCCGCCATGTCCGCCAGATCAGCATGGTGGAAAGCATGAAAGCGCCGGAATAATTCCCTTACAGACAGAACAACGCCCGCCGGGTGTGGTACTTCTCGTACCGCCCGGCGGGCGTATTGTTTTGCGTTCTATCCAGCTGCAGTCTCAGCCGCCCAGATAAGCGTTGCGGACGCGCTCATTGGTCAGCAGCTCTGCACCGGTGCCATCCATGACCACGTGGCCTGTCTCAAGGACATAGGCTCGGTCGGCCACGGAAAGGGCCATCTGTGCGTTCTGCTCCACCAGCAGGATGGTCATACCTTCCTTGTGGATATCGCGGATGATATCAAAGATCTCCTGCACCAGCAGCGGAGAAAGGCCCATGGAGGGCTCATCCAGCATCAGCATGGAGGCGTTGCTCATCAGGGCACGGCCCATGGCCAGCATCTGCTGCTCGCCGCCGGACATGGTACCAGCCAGCTGCCTGCGGCGCTCCTTCAGGCGTGGGAAGAGGGTGAACACCTTTTCCTTGTTGGCCGCAATAGTGGAAGCGGGCTGGGTATAGGCCCCCATATCCAGGTTTTCCTCCACGGTCATGTGCAGGAACACATGGCGGCCCTCTGGCACCTGTGCCAGACCGGCCTCCACGATCTTATGGGCGCGCACGCCCTTGATGCTCTTGCCCTTGTACAGGATGTCGCCCGTTTTGGGGTGGAGCAGGCCGGAGATGGTTTTCAGGGTGGTGGACTTACCGGCACCGTTGGCACCGATCAGGGTCACGATCTCGCCCTCGTTCACCTCAAACGAAACATCCTTGACAGCGTGGATGTTGCCGTAATAAACGTTGATGTTATCAACTTTCAGCATCGTTTCTGCCATCGGTTCAGCCCTCCTTCTTGCCCAGGTAGGCCTCGATGACCTGGGGATTGTTGCGGATCTCATCCGGGGTGCCCTTGGCGATGATGCGGCCGAAGTTCAGCACCGCGATGCCCTCGCAGATACCCATGACCAGGCTCATGTCATGCTCGATCAGCAGCACGGCGATGTTGAATTCATCGCGGATGCGGCGGATGGTCTCGGTCAGCTCAGCGGTCTCCGAGGGGTTCATACCCGCGGCAGGCTCATCCAGCAGCAGCAGCTTCGGGCTTGTGGCCAGCGCGCGCATGATCTCCAAACGGCGCTGTGCGCCATAGGGCAGGCTGCCAGCCTGCGTATAGGCCATATCTGCCATGTGGAAGATGTCCAGCAGCTCAAAGGCACGCTCGGTGCAGTGCTTTTCCTCTTTCCAGTAGTTGGGCAGGCGGATCAGCGAAGAAGCAAGATCGTACTTCATGGACTCATGCAGGCCGACCTTGATGTTGTCGATGACGCTCATCTCCTTGAACAGACGGATGTTCTGGAAGGTGCGAGCCACGCCCATCCGGTTGACCTGATAGGTCTTTTTGCCCGCCGTGGGCATTCCATCGATCAGGATGGAGCCGCGGGTAGGCTGGTAAACATTGGTCAGCAGGTTGAACACCGTGGTCTTACCGGCACCGTTGGGGCCGATCAGGCCGGTGATCTCGTTGCGGCCGATCATCAGGTTGAAGCCATCCACGGCGGTCAGACCGCCGAAGTCGATGCCCAGCTCACGCACGTCCAGAATGGGCTTTTTGTCCTTGTCGCGGTCGGTCAGAAAACCGCCGGAGGGCACACTGTGCAGTCTGGTCTTGAACTCACTCATGGTCAGCGGCCTCCTTTTTGGTATGTTTGCGGAACAGTTCGCCATTCATGGCCTTTTCCACGATGCGGCTCAGGGAGAAATCGTAGCTGCCCAGCAGTCCGCCCGGGCGGAAGATCATCATCAGCACCAGCACCAGCGAATAGACCACCATGCGGTAGCTCTCAAAGCTGCGGGTAGCCTCGGGCAGGATGGTCAGCACGGTAGCGGACAGAATGGAGCCCAGCATGGAGCCCATGCCGCCCAGCACCACCATGACCAGAATTTCGATGGACTTCATAAAGCCGAAGGTGGAGGGGTTCAGCACGCCGATGTAGCAGGCGTACAGGCCGCCCGCCAAGCCTGCAAAGGCAGCGGAGAAGGCAAAGGCCATCACCTTATAATAGGTGGTCTGGATGCCGCAGCTCTCGGCGGCGATCTCGTTGTCGCGGATGGCCAGCACGGCGCGGCCGTGGCGGCTCTTCATCATGGCGTGGATCAAAAAGCAGGTAATGACCACGCACAGGAACACGTTGGTAAAGTTGGAATACTTGGGGATGTTCTTCAGGCCCTTGGAGCCGTAGAACAGCTTGAAGCCCAGCACATCGTCGATGTTGTTCAGGGTGATGCGGATGATCTCGCCAAAGCCCAGGGTCAGAATGGCCAGATAGTCGCCGGTGAGCCGCAGGGCCGGGATACCGATGAGCACCCCGAACAGCCCGGCCACCACCCAGGCCAGCACCAGACCGATGGCAAAAGCCACGCCCTTGGGCAGGCCCGAGGATTTGGTGAACAACGCACAGGCGTAGGCACCCACTGCCATGGGCTCGTCCTTGTTGAGCAGGAAGTGCTTGGGATGGTACTCGCCCACGAACGCCTTGACCTTGTCATTCTCCACCAGCTCGATGTTCTCGATGGCGTGGGAGGTGATAAAGCCGTCCTGGCACACCATGATGGGCAGGCTCACCGCCTCCGCGATCCGCATGGCCTGCAGGTAGTTATCATAGGCCTCCTGATTGGTCTCGGCGAACAGCATCAGCCAGCCGGCATCCCGCACGCCCATGGCGTCGGAGTGGTCGTTGTTGATGTTGATGGGGCCGGACAGGGCACGGCAGGAAACCGCCAGCGTGATGGGCAGACGGTCGGAAGCGGCCACGTACAGCATCTCGGTCATGTAGCAAAGACCGCAGGAAGAAGTCGCGCTGATGGCGCGGCAGCCGGCAGCCTCGGCACCGATGCAGGTGGACATGGCGGAGTGCTCGCTCTCAACGGCGATGAACTCGGTGTCCACTTCCCCGTTATCCACATACGCGGAGAAGTACTGGGGGATCTCCGTGGACGGCGTAATGGGGTATGCGCCCATCACATCGGGGTTGATCTGCTTCATTGCATAGGCAACGGCCTCGTTGCCGGAAAGTCTTTCTCTGATACCCATGTTCCTTCCCCTCCTTATTTCGTGTTCTTGACCATGGTGATGGCCCCGAAGGGGCAGGCGCCCCAGCAGGCACCGCAGTGGATGCACTTTTCGTTGTCGATCGTGTGCGGCATACGGATCTCGCCGGAAATGGCCTCCATCGGGCAGTTGCGCTTGCACTTGCCGCAGCCCTTGCACAGCTCCGGCTTGATGACAAGGCGGCGCTTACGGCCGTTGCAGATCGGACAGTGGTGGTCGACAACGTGTGCAAGGTATTCCTTGCGGAAGTATTTGAGCGTGCTCACCACTGGGTTGCACGCCGCCTGACCGAGACCGCACAGCGCCGTCTCGGTGATGGTGCGGGAAAGCTCCTCGAGCAGATCAAGGTCCTCAAGGCTTCCCTCGTTGTTCACGATGCGCGTGAGGATCTCGAGCATCCGCTTCGTGCCCTCGCGGCAGGGAACGCACTTGCCGCAGCTTTCATTTTGCGTGAAGCTCATGAAAAAGCGCGCCGTTTCCACCATGCAGGTGCCCTCGTCCATGACGACGAGACCGCCCGAACCGATGATGGCGCCGACCTTCTTGAGCGAGTCAAAGTCCAGCGGCAGGGCGAGGGGCTCCTCGGTCAGGCAGCCGCC
>ENA-OURZ01004063-OURZ01004063.1-human-gut-metagenome-genome-assembly--contig:-NODE-4063-length-11517-cov-2.350201_pt1 | contig 11517 bp, 7 predicted proteins | sample MGYA00242073_ERZ509195 | MGnify/ENA primary metagenome ERZ509195 (study PRJEB26280, sample SAMEA2338837) | human gut metagenome | biome: human gut; feature: human-associated habitat; material: faeces...
GGGGCGGGCAACGGCGTGGCTTGCGGTTCCGTGGCGGCGGGGGCTTCAACGGGAGTGGAAGGTGCGGGAGCGGCCTGCTCGTCAGTTGCCGGGGCGTCCGGTCCGGAAGGCTGCACGGGCGTTTCAGAAGGCACCTGCTCCGTTGCCTGATCTTCCTGAGCCGGAGCGGGCTCCACAGGTGTCTCCACGGCCACAGGAGCGCCAGCCGCCGCATAGTACGTCATCGGAGCCGTATAAACCAGCACCAGGAACGTCAGGACAAGCAAGGCGCCTCCGGCGAAGGAGCGGTTGAGCGCCTTCCAGAGGATGATGCCGAGCAGAACGAGCCCGCAGGTCTGCACCAATGCCGCGACCAATGCCAGCGGCGTGGGCTGCAAGGCGGAAAGCGGCGCGGGGAGTTCGCCGAGGAACAGCGGATAGATGTTCGCTGCGGCGAAGAGGAGGCCGAGGGCAATCAAGAGGATTGCCAGCAGGAGGAAAAAGCCGCGGCTGCCGCGCGCGGAAAGGTTCAGTACGCCCTGAGCGGTCAGGACGGCCAAAGGCGGCAGGAGGGGCATCAACAGCACGGGCATGTTCGCGCCAAGCAGGGCGAGGACCGCCAGCGTCACGATGGCGCTGCACCACAGCCAGCCTTGGCCGGGGCGTTGCTTGCGGTTGACCACGATACCCTTGAAGAAGGTACCGATCCGCCCCCAGGGAAGGAACAGCAAGAGCAGCGTCCAGGGAAGCCAGAGGACGGCAAGCAGGGCCACGATGATCCATGAGTCTTGCCCCTGCAGCTTCCATGCTTCGAGGACGGGGGCCAGATATTCGTTTTCGAGGAGGGTCTTCAGCAGTTCGCGTCCGCCGTCGCCGAAAGCGATGAACGTACCCCATGCGAGGAGCAGGACAAGCAGCAGCCCGAACGCCAGAGCTCCGTCGCGTGCCCCGGCCCGGCGGAACGTTCCGCGCCAGAGGAGGAACACGAGGCTGACAAGCAGCGGAAGGACGAGGCCAAGCAGGCCACCGGCCAGCGCGGACAGGGCGACAAGTGCGAAGCCGGCAAAGAGCCATAAAGGGGCGAATGCCTTGATCCATCCGCGGTACAAACAGATGCCGGCAAGGGTAAGGATGGCCGTGAACAGCATGTCGCTGCCTGAAATCCGGGGCAACCCCATACAGGCGAAACCGGTCAGAAGCACCAGGCCGGAAGCGAAGGCCGTGCGCCTGTCGTTGCCGGTGGCCCGGGCCAGAGCCCATGTCAGAAGGATCAGGAAGAGCGCGGACAGGGCGGAGGCGAGGGGCAGGAGCTGGACCGGGTAGCCGCTGATCTGCTCGAGCCCGGCGGCTGGCTGCACGCCGGGGATATACGCCGCCAAAGACAGGCTGTCGATGCCGGGGATGAGGCTTAAGGCGCTCAAGAACCAGTGGTAGACCGGATAAAGCTCGGGGGAGGGCAGGCCGGACGCGGCGACGCCGAACAGGCCGACGCCCAGATTATGCAGCGCGTGCAGTTCCCGTCCCATAAAAGTCGGCATGGATTGAATAAGCCAGAAAAGAATCAGGACCAGTGGGCCGACGGAGGCGAGCCCGTTGAAACAGCGGGAAGCGAAGCTGGATGTTTGCGGCTGGGCTTCCGGGGCGGGCGACCTGGATACCTTGGCGGCTTTGGGCGCGGGGGCCGCTTTTTCCTCCTGAACGGGGGAAGGTTTGGCGGGAGCCGGTTCCGCCGGGGGCGGCGTTACGGTTTCTGTTTCCGGGGCCGGTGAGGGCTGTGCATCCGTATCCGTGGCCGCCGTTTCCGTCACGGGAGCGACCGGTTCCTCGGAGACGGGCTGGACGGGAGCGGACTGCTGTTCCGCGGAGGCGTTCGGCTCGTCTTTCTGAACGGGGGTATCTGTGCTCATATCTGCTCCTTCGATAGGATTTCAAAACAGCTATCGGGGGAGACTGTATCCGAGAATCGGTCCGGCGTCAGCAAAAGAATCCCCCGGGAACGCCGGGACGCGTCACGAGCCGAACTGCGCCATCCTCCGCCCCGATTCGCGATAGTGTTCGCGGAGCGACTCTTCCACCGTGGCGGGATTACGGGTCTGCACGGCTTCGAAAATATCCCGATGCCGATCCACGAATTCCTGCGGAGTGAACAAGACGTTCCAATGGTTATAGAACAGAAATTTGGAGATGTTCGTACAGGCGGAACGGGCCATCTCCACGAGCCGCCGGTTCGCGCAATGGGCGAGCAGGGCGCTGTGGAAGGCGTCGTCAACTTCGGTGAACTCGTACAGGCCCCCCACTCTGGGCGCAAGGCGGGCCATATGCTCGATCATGCCCGAGAGCCGGGCGAGGTCCACGTGGTTCATAAGCGGCAGGGCGGCGGCCACACCCGCGCCTTCAAGGATGCCGCCGATTTCGTATTCGTTCTCTATTTCCTGACGGGTCATCTTGCGGATGTACTTCCCCTTCTGCGGTTCCGACGTGATCAGGCCGTCCTGCGTGAGGATTTGCAGCGCCTCGCGGATTGGTGCGCGGCTGATGCCGAGGCGTTCGGAAAGGATGACTTCCTTAACTTGCTCGCCGGGAGCGAGTTCGCCGTCAAGTATGCAACGCTTGATGAACTCGACAACCTGGCCGCTGTATGTCTGGCGTTTGAACGTGTGCATGACTTCTCCTTCGAAGGGCACATGACGAAAAGGTTCGTAAGGCGTTTCGCAGTGATCGGAAAGCGTGTATCGGGAGAGGCAAGGCGGATAGCATTCTCGATGTGTTTTTCTACAGAATTACTGCATTCTGTAACGGAAATAGGCGCTACGTCAAGATGTTGAAGGACCTTTGTTACAGAAGGGGTATAGAAAGATACATACTGTCTCCATGCAACAAACGGCGCGGGAAACGTTTCAATGCCGTTGCCCGCACCTCAGGGGCTGCAATGCGGGAACGCATTGCAGTAACCGGCCTGCCGTGTGCCGATGGGAAGGGAGCGTATCAGTCGCTGGAGACGAGCAAGGGGTTTTCGTCGTCGGGATATGTGACGATGAGCGAGCGGAACGCGTCCTCTTCAAACAGAAAAGCTTCGACGACAAGCGGATCAAACTGTGTCCCGCGGCCTTCCACGATGATGTTCCTGGCGGTTTCGTGGTCGAAGGCGGGTTTGTACACCCGCTTGGAGATCAGCGCGTCATAGACGTCGGCGAGGGCCATGAGCCGCCCCACGCGGGGGATTTCCTCTCCCTTCAGGCCGCGGGGGTATCCTTTCCCGTCCCAGCGTTCATGGTGCGTATAGGCGATGACCGCGCCAAGGCGCAAAAAGTCGTTGTGCCCGCCCATGCGCTTTTCCGCCCAGCTCAGGGTCTGGTAGCCGAGGGTGGTGTGCTTCTTCATCTCGTTGAATTCGGCTTCCGTGAGCTTGCCGGGCTTGCGGAGGATGCTGTCCGGAATGCCGACCTTGCCGACATCGTGCAGAGGGGCGCAGACGCGGAACAGCTCGATGGTGTCGTCATCGTCGTCCCAGATATCGGGACGCATGAGCCGCAGGCGCTTGGCGAGGATTTCCACGCCGTGCTGCGTACGGCGGACGTGCGCGCCGGTTTCGTTATCGCGGGTTTCCACGACCGAAGCGAGACATTCCACCGTCACGGAACGGGAAAGATACAGTTCCTTGGTGCGTTCCTTGACCAGCGAATTGAGCTCGTCGTTGTATTTTTTGAGCGCGACGTGATTCGATACCCGCGCCCGGACGAGGCGGGGCTGGAAGGGCTTGGCGATGAAGTCCACGGCCCCGAGATCGAGCCCCTTGGCCTCGTGTTCCTCGTTCCCCATCGCGGTGATGAAAACGACGGCGATGTTGCTCGTGAGGGGATCGGACTTGAGGCGGCGGCAGACTTCGTAACCGTCCATATCAGGCATCATGATATCCAAAAGGACGATGTCGGGGCGGGGCTCGGAGAGCGCCAGCCTCAGGGCTGTGGCACCGTTGGTGGCAACGCGGACGGTGTACTCGCCGCGCAGGAGATCATCCAAGATGCGGATATTGGCAATGGTGTCGTCGACGACGAGTACCACGGGTTTCTTAGGATAGCCCATTCGGTTCTCTCAATTCCAGATCCAAAAGCTGTGCAAGGTGCAAAAGGCCGCTTTCGGCCTTCTCGAAATCGAAGGTATCAATGGCGTGCTGGATTTCGTTCGTTTCCGCCCCGCACTGCCCACCAAGAAAACGCCTGACGGATCCGAAGGCTTCGCGCGCGGCCGTGTTGTACTGCCGGATGAGCAGGAGGCATTCGCACAGCGCCGGTTGCAGCTTGCGGACATCCAGCGTTTCTCCGGCGGCGGGAATGCTCAAAGGGGCTTCGGGGTACGCGGCGATGGCCTGCCCTGCCGCCGCAAGGACACTCTCGGCCGTTGTAACGTAGCCGTATAGGGTGTCAAGAAGGTTGTCGACATTTTCTGCGGAACCCCCTTGCAGGCACTGCTCGAGCTCCACAAGCTGCGTATACAGATCCGTTGCGCCGACGTTGCCGCTGATGCCCTTCAGTTTGTGGACGGACGCCCGGATGGAGGGCATATCGTCCCGCAGCCGGGCCTGCCTGATCTCGGCGTCGGCTTCGGCAAGCTCGCGCCGGAAATCGAACAGGAGACTGACGTACAAGGGAAGGTTGCCCATGACCCGATCAAGCCCTTGCCGTACGGAAAAACCGGGGAGGTGCTCAAGTTCTTCCCGTATGGCGTGCCCCGCCTCGACGCGGGGCCTGGGTTCCGGTGAGGGAGCGGGGGCTTCGCCGGAGAGCGTGGCATGGCGGTTGAGGGCCGTTTGCATGGCCTGCACGTCGAAAGGCTTGCGGAGGACGGCGGTGAAGCCTTTTGGGAGGAGCGCCTCTTCCTCTTCCGGTGAGGAAATGGCCGTGCAGGCGATGATGGGCAGTTCGCCGTAGCGGCTGTCGCTGCGGAGGATATGCGTGAGGGTGGCTCCATCCATGACGGGCATTTCCACATCCGTGAACACAATGGCGTAATGCCGGGTGCGGATAAGGCGGAGCGCCTGAAGGCCGTTGTCGGCGGTATCCGCTTCGGCTCCGAGGGCGAGCAGGATTTCGGCACCGATCTGCTGATTGATGCTTTCGTCGTCGACGAACAGCGTGCGCGGCGTATGCTCTGGCTGGTGCATGGGGTACCTCGGGGCGGCGCTCAGCGCCGGGGAGAGCGGCCGTCCCGGTGTATCCAGCGCGCGAGGGTGGAAAGGAGGACGGAAGGTTCAATGGGTTTGGCGATATAATCCTGCATACCCACGGAAAGGCTCTTTTCCCGGTCGCCGTTCATGGCGTGGGCGGTCATGGCGATGATGGGCAGGTTGTCGAACCGGGCGTATTCCCGCAAGATCCGGGTGGCTTTCAGCCCATCCATGCCGGGCATCTGAATATCCATGAGCCCGGCATCGTAGCCGCCTTCCCAGAGTTTTTCCACTGCTTCGAGGCCGTCCCCGGCGGGCTCCACGCTGACGCCGCTGGATTGAAGGATTTCGTTGGCGACCTGTCGGTTGATGGCGTTGTCCTCCGCCAGCAGCACCCGCGCGTCCATAAGTTCGGGGAAGGGGGCGGCGGACGGTTCGGCCCGATCGGGCCTGTCCTGCGGCTGCTCGGCCTCAAGCAGTGCCGAGATGAGGGAGGAGGGCGTAACCGGCTTTGTGATGAGCCGCATGGGAATGTCTTCCCCTTCCCGGATATGGGCAAGGACATCGGGCCGGTCGTGGATGGTGGCCATGAACAGGATGACGGGCCGTTTGGGAAGTGCCGCGCAAATGGCTTGTGCCGTATCCTTGCCGTTCATGCCCGGCATCAGCCAGTCAACGAGGGCGACGCGATAGGGCCTTCCCTCGCGCGCGGCGTCGCGGCAGAGCCGTACGGCCTCTCCGACCGAGGCCGCCGATACGGGATCAAGCTGAAATTCCCGGAGCATACCGCTGAGGATGTTCCGAGAGAGTTCATTGTCGTCAACAATGAGGATGCGTTCTCCATGCAGCGGATGGGAGGGGAGGAGCAGGCGGCGTTCCGGGACGGCCACCGTGCCGAACTCCGCCGTAAAGACAAAGTCGCTACCATGCCCCGGCGTGCTCCTCACATGGATTTCCCCGCCCATGAGGTTCACGAGGCGTTTGCAGATGGCGAGCCCCAGCCCCGTGCCGCCGTAGCGCCGGGTCGTGGAGTTGTCCGCTTGCGTGAACGATTCGAAAAGGTTGCCGATCTGTTCGGACGTCATGCCGATGCCCGTATCGCTGACGGAGAAGCGGAGACGTGTTTTGCTCCCTTCGTGGCGCTCCTGCGTGACGGAAACAAGGACGTGGCCGGACTGTGTGAACTTGATGGCGTTGCCTACGAGGTTCAGCAGGATCTGGGAAAGCCGGAGCGCGTCCCCTTCCAGTACCGGTGGGACGTCCGGGCTGATCCGGGACAGCAGCTCAAGCCCCTTTTCGGCGGCGCTGAGATCCGCAATGGAGGCGACCTCTTCCAGCACTTGTTCCAGTTGGAAGTCGGCATGTTCCATTTCGAGCTTGCCCGCTTCGATCTTGGAGAAATCCAGAATGTCGTTGACAATGCGCAGCAGGGTGTTTGCCGATGTGCTGATCTGGGTGAGGTAGTCCCTTTGGCGGGACGTGAGCTCGGTTTGCAGCGTCAGATGGGTCATGCCGATGATGCCGTTCATGGGCGTACGGATTTCGTGGCTCATGTTGGCGAGAAAATCGCTCTTGGCGCGTGAGGCCGTTTCGGCTTCCTCTTTGGCCAGCACGAGCTGCTTTTCCAGCTCTTTATTCTGGGTATCGTCGACCAGCCAGCAGATGATGCCCGGGGCGCCTTCATACTCGGTGACCCGGAGGTGATGCGGCTGGCCCTGCGCGTCCCGGCTTTTCAGGGCAATGTCGGTGAGCGTGTCTTCAAGCGTGGGGAGCATGGCGGCGGCTTCGCGCAACTGGGGATAGACGCGGGCCACATCCATTTCCTCGCGGAGATCCATCAGTTCCCGAGCACGGGGGTTGCTGTACCGGATGAAACCTTCCACCGCGATAAGCACGCCGATTGGGCTGGTCTTCAACAGCTTTTGGGCAAAGGCAAGCTGCTCGGAAAGCTTTTTTTCCAGCAGCTTCTGCGTGGTCATGTCGGCGCTCAGGCAGAGGACGGCATCCGTTTTTTCATCCGCCTTGCGCAGGGGGACGAGCGTCGTCTGGTAGTAGGCGGTTTTCCCATCCGCATCGGTGCGGGAGTGGGGGAACATACGGGGTTCGCCGGACTCCAGGACGTCCCTCAACACTTTTTCGGAAAGCACGCCTGAAGCCACGGGGAAATCCGTTCCGGGGACGCCGTCGAGGGCCGTTTGCTCCGTAAACCCGAAGATGCTTGCGCACATGGCGTTGAGCTTGCGGCAGCGGCAGGAGGAATCGAACAGGCAGACGGCGGCGGGCAGGTTCTCCAGGAGGGAATTGAGCATGGCTTCCGTGTTCCGCCGGACGAGGACTTCCTTGCGCACTTTGCGGAGCATGAACAACGCGGTCAGTACGATGCCGAGGGCGATGAGAATGACCGTGGCGGTCATTTCCCAGAACAGGTTCCAGGCGATTTCCGCCGAGCGCTGGACGTTGAACCAGCGGTTATGGAAATCCTGTGAGGCCGTGGGGGGAATGCCGCCCAGCGCCTTGTCGAGGATGGCGGCAAGCTGCGGCCAGTCCTTGCGGACGCCGATCCGTATGGGCAAACGGTAGGGCGTCACCGCGGCGACGATAACCTGGGGGATATTGTTCAGCCGTATGACGTGGGTTCCCGCGTCGAGGATTTCAAAGACGGCGTCGACTTGCCGCCGTTCCAGCATCTCCAAGGCTTCTCGTGTGGTCCGGGCCTCCACAGCCCTGATTTCCGGAGAGGTGTCCTTCAATATGTCCAGCAAGCGCTCCCCTACGGCGGCCACCCGTTTTCCCTTCATATCTTGGAGGCCATTGACGAACGGCGCATCGTTCATCATGAACAGCACGAGGGGCAGCTCAAGGTATGGCCGGGTAAACAGCATGGTTTTACGCGATTCCGGCGTGTCGACGGCGGAGAGGTGCACGTCAAGCTTGCCTTCGCCGAACGGAAGGTGCAGCCCCGTATCGGGGACGGGGTGCGCCACAAAGCGGATCCCGAGCGTTTTTTCAAGCCAGTTCGCGTAGTCGCTGGCGATGCCTTCCTGTTTCCTTTCGGAAGAGAGCGCTTCGAACGGCAGGCGTGAAGCGATGACGCCCAGACGCAGTTCGGGGTGCTGGGCCAGCCAGAGTTTTTCATCCGGGAGAGGATGAGTTCGGTTTCGGAGAAAGCCGCGAAGGAGAACGTCAACACAAACAGAAAGGACCCCAGCATCGTTCGGAGGGCGGGGAAAAGAAAACGGCGGAACGTGTGAGAAGGCATGGCATGTCTGCGTGTTGACGTGGAAAGAGGACCAATGGAAAGATATTTTCAGTAATTTGTATTATAAACTCATTTAGGGTATCAAGCAACCGCACCCGCAGACATTGAAAAAGGATATTTCCATGCCCCACGAAACCACGCACCGATTCCTTGCCTCGGAATTGCCGGTCGCCGAACCGGAATCCTGCCTGTTCCATGTGTTGCCCGTGCCTCTGGAGGCTACGGTGTCGTATGCCGGAGGGACGGCGCGGGGCCCGGAAGCCATTCTTGAGGCTTCCGATCAGCTTGAATTGTGGGATGGCGAATCCGTCCCCGCCGAAGCGGGCATTTATACGTGGCCAGCCGTCGACATTTCCGGTTCTCCGGAAACCGTGCTCGGCAGGGTGGAAGCGGCGGTCGGGGGTATCCTCGATTGCAATGGGCTGCCCGTGCTGCTTGGCGGCGAGCATACCGTCACCTACGGCGCTCTCGCGGCGCTGAAAAAGCGGTTCGGGACATTCGGGATCATCCAGTTCGACGCGCACGCGGACTTGCGCGACAGCTATGAGGGGAGCCCGTGGAGCCATGCGTGCGTCATGCGGCGTGCGGTCAAGGATTTGGGGCTGCCGCTGGCCCAGTTCGGCGTGCGGGCCATGTGCCTTGACGAAGTGGAGGCACGCAAGGAACACGGCGTCACATTCCATGATGCGGCATCCATTGCCCGCAGCGGCCTTCCCGAATCACTGCTCCCTCCGGATTTTCCCCGCCAGGTGTATCTGACCTTTGACGTGGACGGCCTCGATCCGTCGATCATGCCCGCGACGGGGACGCCCGTCCCTGGCGGGCTCGGCTGGTATCAGTCGCTCGACATTGCGGAACGGACGCTGTCCGGACGGGATGTCCTCGGGTTCGACGTCGTGGAACTGGCTCCGGTGCCCGGAATGCACGCTTCCGATTTCGCCGCCGCCCGCCTTGCATACGCCCTCATGGGGATCGTAGCGCGCGGACGCAGGTAAAGCGGGTCAGCCTTACCACGATAACCGTATGAGGAAGGGGAAAGCTTTTCTAAAGAAAAGCCTTCCCCCTTTTTATTTACGGAAAAACAGAACGCCCCGTAAAGGGCGCTCCGGACATTGACGAAAAGGGATTCGATAAACACGAAACTCTTTGAAGTGGGAGGGGTGGGGCTTGGAAGGGGAGGGGGACCTTTCTCGAAAAGGTTCCCCCTCCCCAGTTTCATATCCATCATTCCCCAATCTCACGTCCCCATACGCCGAGGCGATCGATGATGAACTCGGTGATCTGCTGATGCTCGGCCTTGCCCGTGCCTTCGATGCGCATGGGCGCGCCGAATTCAAAGTGGATGGTCTTTTTGACATCCACCGGGCCGAAATCTTTGAGGAGGTTCCCGTTCCCCCACGCATCGGTCTTGAGCGCCACCGGAATGACCGGAACCCCGGCGCGCTTGGCAAGCTTGACGCCGATGGTATTGAAATGCGCGGGGTCGAAAACGGAACTGCGCGTGCTCTGCGGAAAAACAATGACGGAACGGCCTTGCTTGAGCCTCGCCTCGCCGCCCTCGAGCACCGCGACGAGATCTTCACGGGGATTGCTGCGGCCGACGACGATGGGCTCGCGCGACCCGAGCACGGGGCCGAAGAAGGGATACTTCAGCAGGCTTTCCTTCACCACAAAGGTCACGTCCTTCCACGGCTGGATCATGGAAGGCAGCACAAACGTCTCCAACGTGCTCATATGGTTGCCGATAAAGACGCAAGGGCCTTCCAGTGAACGGAAATGTTCCATCCCGGCGGCTTCGATGCGGCAGCCCACGGATTCGAGCGCGTGCGCGATGCCCTCGCTGCTTTGGGCCCATGCTTCGCCGTCGTATTGATTGCGCATGGCGTTGCAGCCAGCCTTGAACACGATCCAGATCATGGGCGCGTAGAACCCCAGGTTGGGGCTGATGCGGCTCAGGAAAGAAGGGGTACGCGGGGACGTCAGATACCAGTTGGCGTCGAACAGATGGGAAGATGTCGTCATGAGCGGGACCTAACGGTTTTCGGGTTTGGTGCGTTTCAGGCGCTTGCTCCAGCTTGCCAGGCGGGGCTCCTCCCCATATTCCTTGGGCTGGTAGAACACGCGGTTCCTGACCGAGGGGGGGAGGTAGTCCTGTTCCACCCACGCCTGCGGAAAATTGTGCGGATACTTGTAATCCTTGCCGTATCCCCATTCGCGCTGGAGCTGTGTCGAGGCGTTGCGCAGATGCAGGGGCACGGACTGCGGGCCGTTGACTTTCACCTCCCGCGCCGCGTTGGCGTAGGCCGCGTAGGTGGAATTGCTCTTGCGCGCAAGGGCAAGGTAGACCACGGTTTCCGCCAGCGGGATGTAGCCTTCGGGCATCCCCACAAACTCCACGGCCTGCTGGCAGGCGACGGCCAGCGGCAGGGCCTGCGGATCGGCCAGCCCCACGTCTTCGGAGGCGGACAGGATGAGCCTGCGGCAGATGAAACGCGGATCTTCGCCGCCTTCGAGCAAGCAGGCCAGATAGTACAGCGCCGCGTCGGGATCGCTGCCGCGGATCGATTTGATGAGCGCTGAGGCGTATTCGTAATGGCTGTCCCCATCCTTGTCGTGGCGGGCCATGATCTCGGGCAGGGTGGCCTTGACGTGGGGCAGGTTGCGTTTCTCTTCCGGCAGGGACGAGGCGTACTCCACCAGGTTGAGCATGGTCCGGGCGTCGCCGTGGGCCGCCGTCGAAAGGAAATCAAGGATCTCGTCGTTCAGGGTGACGGAAAGGGCCGCCGCGCCGCGCTTGCCGAGTTCGAGCAGTTCGGGCCGCCCGAGCTGGCGCAGCCTCAGGACGTGCAGCCGCGAAAGCAGCTGGCGGGTCACGCTGAAAGAGGGGTTTTCCGTGGTCGTGGCGATCATCGTGAGATCGCCGGACTCCAGCAGCGGGAGGAAGAAGTCCTGCTGCGCCTTTGAGAAGCGGTGCAGCTCGTCGAGCACAAGAATATCGACGCCGGTAAGCTGGCGCCGGAGCTGCTGCAAGCCGGCCTCGGGAGCGCTCAGGCGCAGGACGTTGCCGCCCCGGGCGCGTGCGAGCAGGAGGGCCAGCGTGGATTTGCCGCAGCCC
>ENA-OURZ01004082-OURZ01004082.1-human-gut-metagenome-genome-assembly--contig:-NODE-4082-length-11472-cov-2.728738_pt1 | contig 11472 bp, 7 predicted proteins | sample MGYA00242073_ERZ509195 | MGnify/ENA primary metagenome ERZ509195 (study PRJEB26280, sample SAMEA2338837) | human gut metagenome | biome: human gut; feature: human-associated habitat; material: faeces...
ACTACCAGCCTTAAAGACAGAAGTTTTCGAAAAGGCCGGAGCTATAAAGAATTCCTGGAATATATCGCAGCGAACAAATCTGTTTATGTAGTCGAAATGGATACTGTTGAAGGAGCAAAAGGTACCAGTCCCTGCTTTCTGACTATGTTCTTTCGAAACTGTAGCCTTATGCTTATGTTTCTTTTAGAAGAACAGACCCAGAAAGAAGTAACTAGGATTTTTGATCATTTAACAGAGTTACTTGGAATTGAACTGTTTCAGAAACTTTTCGAAGTAATACTTACAGACAACGGGCATGAATTTCAGGACCGGCAGAGTCTGGAATATAGCAAAAATGATGAAGTACGCACACGCATTTATTATTGTGATCCCAACCGTTCTGATCAAAAAGGTGCTCTTGAAAAGAATCATGAATATATAAGGTATGTCCTGCCAAAAGGAACAAGCTTTGAAAAAATGACAGACAAAACAACGCTGCTGTTATTAAATCATATCAATAGCGAAAAACGGGACAGCCTCAATGGACACAGTCCATATGAAGTATCCCGTCTCCTGCTGGATAACAGACTTCATAAAGCATTAGGATTAGCAGAGATACCAGCCGATGAAGTCACATTGATACCAGCATTAATAAAATAATAATAACAATACAGGCACAGGCAAGTTTCATTGCATAGAATTTAGTCTTTCCAACAGACATGTGGAATTTAGTCCTGCACACTATTTCCAGATGTCCTTTTATCATGCAAAAAACTATGCTGTTTATGCCGTATAAAAGCATTATATACTAAAAAAATCAAGTTGTATATCTCCGAAAATAGAATTAAATCCCGCATAAAATCAAGGTATATTAGAATGTAGAATTTACTTTTTCATTCAAGCTCCAAAAAATAAAATACCATGTGGTTGTTCTTACGTCAATAATATTTTGGTGGAAAATTTACATATATTTTAACCGAATCAAGTAACTCCCCTGTGGAGGTTGCGAAAAGCAATAAGCAGTGGGTGAGGACCTGCTGTTTATTTTTCTAATCCCGCGGAAAAAATGCCCATTCGCCATTTCCAACATACCATCTTTCATACCGCCTATGATAAAATCGAATCTATAAACATGGAAAGTTACTGTCCAGCTAACCCCTGAACAGTAACGGTTCCAATACACACTTTTTATTCCGTAGGGTTCTTTCCGGTTTTCCACATAAACTGTTAGTAAAACTGGTATCTTTTTTCTTAAAAGCGAAATCTCTGCAACATTCCTGACAAATCAGAGGGGATACTGCAATGTATAATGTGCATTGCCGGTATCCCCTCTGATTTATTCAACCATTATTCACAATTTTTTATTTCATTTTAACTTTTCTGACATTTGACCATTCACTGAATGTTTTTGAATTATCCTCAGAAGTACGGTTCCATGCATGTAAACCAATATAATAAGTGCCTGATTTAACATTCTTAAATGTAACAGTTACTGTATTTCCTTTTATCTTTTTTACATAATAATTTTCTCCGGAAACAGCAGGGCGTTTCTGTCCGTTAGTTTTGGTAAGGGTATCACTGAGAACTACATCATAGCCCTGAGCGTTTTTGCTCTTCGTATATTTTACTGTCACTGTGGAGCCTTTAACAATTACCTTACTGATCACAGGTGCTTGTGGCGTAATGGCACTCACATCTACTTTATGGATCTCAGACCACTGTCCAAATACTTTTTTGCCATCTTCACCCTTAAGCCATGCGTGGCATGCTACATACCAGGTTCCCTTATCCATATATGCAAATGCAGACTTCAGTTCTTCCTGATTTTTCAGGACCTTTGTATACTGTCCTGTTTTGAGCATATCCTCAGAGGTGCCGATCACATAATCATATTTCAGAGCACCCTTACACTCTTCATTCAGCACCATTTTTACGGAGTTTTGGGAAACAGATACATTCTTTATAACTGCTTTTGCAGGTCTGGTATAATTTCCGTCTGAATCTGTGATACTTCCGTCTGTACTGTAGGTATTTCCTTTTGTATCTGTTACAGTTTCATCTTTATTTACAGTTGGCTTTTTACCATCTGCATCAGGTGTCAGCTTCGTGCCATCCGGAAGTGTTACAGTTCCATCTGAACTGATCACGATTCCTTCCGGTGTAACAAGGTTTCCATTTCTATCTTCCTCAGTTCCCTCCGGGTAAGCATCCGGTATCGGAGTAACAGTTGGTACCGGCGTTACTGTTGGATTCACTGATGGTGACGGATTTACCGACGGTGATGGATTTACCGATGGTGATGGATTTACGGTCTGTATGATTGTGGTATCTGATATAGTACAGTTCTGAATTTTATCATCTGGTGTTTTTGTAATGTCACTCCAATATGTATCCGGAGCAGATTCACTGTTGGAAGTTATTTTTTTACCATTTACTGCTGTTCCTTTTGTAGAAGGAGATATAGTGACAGATTCAGTATACGCTTTACCTGGCTCCGCATTTTTGTTCATAAATGAATAAGCAGAACCTCCCTCCAGATATGCTTTTGCTGTTTCTACATTTCCGGTGCCCTCAACTGCATTGCCACCGTTATCACCATCTCCTCGTCCTGCAACAGCAATCAACGTTCCTGCTCCGGAAATCGTTCCGTTGTCAAGAATCACCGCTGCACCGCCAACTGAAGTAGTTGCTATGTTTCCTCCGCCGTATGCTGCAAGCTGGCTGCCCTCGCCAATAGTAAGTGTTCCGCTGCTGACTTTCAAGGCTGGCTGTCCGCTGTAGCTTTTTCCTGTGGCAGGATCTGTTCCTGTGGCAGCTTCATCACCTTTGATATATACTTTTCCTTCTACCTTTACATTTCCGCTTATCACAACAACAGGTGATGTATTGTGACGTGCCTGTGTTCCATTGGGAAGGAAATTAGTGTTGGAGTAGATCATGGAATTCCTTATGGTCGCTCCATCATTCAGAATCAGCTGTCCATTAATGGAAGTACCTGTCAGGAATTTTCCGCTATAATCATCGTGATTGACAGATATTGTTCCACCATTTTCTACTTCAATCTGTCCATATATGGAAGAATCTCTCAGATTCAATGTTCCGCCATTTTCTACTTTTATCTTCACACTGCTGAGAACCTTCATATTGACCATTGTAAGATCACATCCAGCCGGTATGATCAATGTCTGGGTTGTAGCTTCTCCCTCTGAAACAGCATATCCCAGTTCTCCATATGTACCGCTGGTGTGAGAGCCATACCAGGCTTTAATCTCTGCCGGGACTGTTACAATATCATCTGTATCATTAAAATCAGGAATTACCCATGGATCCATATCATACATGTATTTTCCATCTGCAGTCTTGGTTGCATTTTCAAGCTTCAGATGATCTGCCAGTTTTTCCTTAGTACTGTAAACCTTGAAAGTAAGCTCATTACTTGTTACTGTACGCCCTGATTCATCAGTTACTGTAACATTGACAGGATATGTACCGATTTTAGCAGGAGTTCCGCTGAGAGACAGAGAACTGTCATATGTGGAATACATCCCTGCCATCCCACTTTCACTGTCAATGTTTACCTTTGTATTCTTTGTGTCAATTTTTACACCTGTTTCTTTTAACTCCTTCCAGTCAGCTTCAACAGGTTCCTGCCCATCCGGAAGATCAGCTGCTTCCACAACTACATTACTGTTTTTGTTGGATGAAACAGAAGTGGATGCCCCTGAAACTGCATCGTATTTCTGCTGCCCTGTAACAGCGCTTTCGAAGTATCCTTTTAATCTGACATGAAGAGTGTTCACTCCGTTAGATGCACCGTTAATATTAGTTTCACCGGAATCAGCTGTAACAACTTTGAAGTCATTTCCTTCTGCAGTTACCTTAAGATAAAGTTCTTTATATCCATCACTTTTTATTGTAATGACATTTCCAGTATGAAGTACAGTTGAATCAAATACAACACGATTATTACTGCTGTCTGGACAATATGCTTTTCTGCCATATAATGCTATTGCATAATCTGTTTTATCCCATACTGTCCCATCTACAGATATTTCTTTGATTTTACTGATATAATCAGAAACATTATTTTCATCAGCTGGTTTAATGATCTTGTAGTCTGTACCTGAAATTTCCACTTGATCTCCCGCAAATGTTGGCGCATCTTTGGTCTGTTCAGGTTCAGACTGTGAAGTTACTTTTTCAACGTTCCAGTGTTTTCCGGTTCCTGTTACTTTTAAAGTAAGATCCTTGTATCCGGTACTGGTGATTACAATCTCATTACCCACTTCAAGTCTATCTGGAGATAGTCCAACATAACCGTCTGAGTCTTTTTTAATATATGTTGTTCCTGTAAGATCCCACGAATAAGTTACTTCATTCCACTCTGTTCCATTAATAGATATTCCTGTAATTTGCTCAACATACCTTGAGTTAAGAGAAGTTTTTAGTTTACAAACATTCGCAAAAGAACCACTTTCATATTCTGCTATCACCTCCGGCGGTTCTTTCACACTTTGTGTACCCTCATCCTGAGCCACCTGTACATTCTCCTGCTCATCCGCAAAATCCGGTGTTCCCGATCCATCACTAAAGGAATCATCATCTGCCTCCTGTGTGATCGCTGAATCCGTAGTCATTGAATCTGTAAATATGTCTGCTGCACATACCGGTACAGAAGCAATCATGTTTGCCGCAATTGCCATAGACATCAGAATTGCCATTCTTTTCTTCATCTGTTTCTTTATCCTCCTGTAATATGATATCAGGGGCCAAAGATGTTTCGACCCTGACTTGAAGCTATCTGTGTATCATCTCATTTCAGATGAAGCGGATAAAATCATCCGATTCACCCCATTTCTGCAGTGGAAATTTAAATGATCAAATCACGCAATAGTTTGCTTTGGTTAACTCTGTTGGTTAGTATATTCTAACCTGCGTGAAAATGCAAGAGAATTATTCTGCATCTGTTGAGAAAGTATCTCATAAATCAAGCAGTATCCTGTTGACAAATTTTTATCATTTCACAGCAAGATAAGACAGAATAGAGCAATTATGGCAATTCCATAAAATAATGCAGGTAATAAATCAGGTAACATCCTGCTATCAGTCTGAAAATATCATCTTCTATCTCTTTTTCGCTGCTGTTTAAAGTAATTTTGTTTCCTTCTATCTGAAGCCCCATTGTATCCGCGAGATTCTCAACCCGTTGCCTGTCATATTCTTTTTCATCCAAAAGAACAGACTTCTCATAAACCCTGAATTTTCCGGTTTCATCACATTCCAGTCTCAGATGCAGTTCAGGGAGTTTTCCGGGTTTAAAGGTTATCTCACTGTATGTCATAGATTGTCTTACTTTTGTGATCCCCTGTTTCACTGCCAGTATGATCCATTCATCCAATACAGGTCCTTTATACATAGGAAGTCCATATTGCAGATGTAATTGGGCCGCCTTGCTGATGCAGGCATTTCTGGTACGGTTATTCAGACGTTTATAAACATTGCTGCCCTCAACCGGGTAGTATTTCTTCAGTATCTTCTCTTCGGCTTTTGTCCATGGATCATTGGTTTTCCTGCTTAATCCCAGAATCATCGCTCTGTATTTGCATGCCTGAAGAGATCTTTCAGGAATAAGAGTATGCACATATCCGGCACCTTTTTCTTCATAATATCGGGAAATGATCGCATCCTCTTCCTGTGTCCATGGAAGTCTGTTATTGTCTGATCTGACATTTAAGTACTTAGCTCTGGACTGACAGGCAGTCAGAGTTCTCCCTTCCAATCGTTCTGCTGCCTTCCTGCCTTCCGCTTTGTAATATGTTCTTATAATTTCATCTTCTTCTGCAGTCCATTCTTTTCTTCCCTGTATGCAAAGACCTAATTTGGCAGCTCTTTTATTACATGCCTCTTTGGATCTTCCCTCCAGTCTTTTCTGAACTTCAGCACCTTCTGTCGGATAATAATTTCTCAGAATTTCATCTTCGCTGCTGCTCCATTTTCTGTTTGCCCCGGAATAAGTAAGTCCTAATGCAGCAGCTCTTCCTCTGCAGGATTCTGCTGATCTCTGATTTAAGCGATAACGTACCTTACTGCCCTCCGCAGCATAATACTCTCTGAGTATTTTATCCTCTGCCTCTGTCCATAATCTGACATATTTAACATCATTCTGTACAGTTGCTGAAGAGGAAATGTTTTTGGATATTTCCATTTTTGATGCCTGGATCCTGCAGCTTTTTGCAGTTCTTCCGGATAATCTTTCACAGACCTGATCTCCTTCTGCGGGATAGTACTTTCTTAATATTTCGATTTCATCGGCTGTCCATCTTTTTTTCGTATTTGCCATGTCTTACACCTGTTTTATATATTATTTCAAACTGAAATATTCACTACTTCTTACTTTTCGTAACCTTCGCAAAAGAATTCCATATGTGAGTGCAATATCTACATAGAAATTCCTGAATGTACAACATATTCATACCCTGTCTCCGTAGTATAAGTTTTTTCCTGTCCCAGTGCCGGAATAACAGATTCAGAGCTGTGCAGACTTCCACTTTTAAATACGATCATCACTTCTGCTTTCTTTTCATTAACCGGAGTTATTTCTATATTATTGATTGTGTTTTCAATCATGGCTCTGGTGATATCTTTGGGTTTTACGCAGGAATATTCCTTTGCATAGTCTAATATCCTGTCCATCTGATCTGTCAATTCTGTTTTTGAAAGAGGTTTCATGCTTTTCAATTGTTCCAGATTCGCTTTTGTCTCTGCTATCTGCTGTGTAAAAACCTTGTTTCTGCTTAAAAATTCCGCATCAGAAATGTAGCCGCCCATATTGTAATCCAGCAGCTTATCTCTCTTCTGTTCCAGTACTGTTATTTCATGCTGTATGTTGTCAATTTTTTCTTCAGTTCCTTCTGTTTTGTTAATCTCTTTCTCATAAAGTTCCAGATACTTATGCAATATACTTTTATTGCTTTGAGCCAGATTGTTATAAACATCCGATATCATCTCCAGCAGGATTTCTTCTTTTACCGGTTTTGATCTGCAGGAAACTGCGCCCTGTTTTATGCGATGACTGCATACCCAGGTCTTTGCAGCTTTTCCGCGGACAGTTCTGACTTTCAGCCAGTATGCAGCTTTATCTTCCGCACAATGTATAAGTCCGGTAAAAAGGTTGTCCTGCTTATAGGAAGTTTTTTTCAACTTGATATTTTTACTTCTTTCTTCCAGAATCCTGTTTGCATCTTCCCACAGTTTTTCATCCACAATTGCAGGGACATGGGTACCATCGTCTTTATACATCACCCATTCATCTTCAGGCAGGAATTTCTGTTTCTTAGTAAAGAGATCAACTATTTTTACTTTTCCACCAACATAGTAACCCTTATATTTAGGATTTCGGATAATATTGGCAATCACATGGCTGTCAATCTTTCCCCCTTTATAATTTCTGTATCCACATTCCCATAAAAATTGTTCCAGTGAATGGGTAGACCAGTTTCCCAGGGCATATTTTTCAAAAATAAGCTGTACCATTTTTGCCTCTTCGGGATTCAAAAACAATTTTCCGTTTCGCTTGTCCCATCCATATATATGTGAATTACCAAGAACCACACCGTTCTGTATGGATCTTGCATGACCGAAACGCACACGACTTGAAAGTTTTCTGCTTTCTTCCTGTGCAATACCGGACATAATTGACAGCCTGAGTTCCGAATCCTCATCTAATGTATTGATATTGTCATTCCTAAACCAGACAGCAGTTCCACAGTCCAGAAGCTCTCTTGTATATCGTATACTGTCTAATACGTTTCGGGCAAAACGGGTGATCTCTTTAGTTATGATAAGATCAATTTTCCCGGCTTTTGCATCCTGGAGCATTCTCTGGAATTCCTCTCTGTGGGTTACGGTAATACCGGAGATTCCTTCGTCTATATAACCATCCACAAGCGTCCAATTCTTTACGTCTGAAATCAGTTGTTCAAAAAAAGTCCACTGATGCTCAATAGAGGTTTTCTGTTCCTCCTTATCCGTACTGACTCGGGCATAATACGCCACATTCAGTTTCAGATCAAATATATTTTTCTGCCGGGATTTCAGTTCCTCACGTGTTGCATAAATATCCATCTTATTCCTTTCCAATCAACTGATTCGCTGGCAATATTCATCTGAACTGTCCATCTGTTCTCCATTCTTCGCGACTACTGTATTGAATGTACTCAAGGTTATAATGTCTTTCTGGATACTGCTGTGCAGTTTTTCGGAAATCTGTCCATTATCAAGCATTTTGTCATTAATCATTGTCAGTACAACCTGTTCCAATGTCATAAGCATTCCTCCTGTTCTGTATGTTATAATGTGCAATTTGGCACAGAACTATCCAGCGGTAATATGATGAATTTCACAAAATTATTATAACTGATTCAAAGATAATTGTTTTTGAGACGAAAAAAAGCAGCTAACCTATTTTTCATAGACTAACTGCTTAAAGTACGTAAAAAACCGGAAAGATCTAACAGTTCAAAAGATTCTTTCCGGTTTTTTACACATATAAAGCGAGGGCATCGCTCAATCATCTAATTTGATGATTTTACGACACCCCCATCCCTTCAGATATATATCAGGAAGACAGTTCTATCTGCTTCATTTCTTCCAGAAAATCACGGATATAGGATACTGCCAAATCAAGGGCCTCCTGTCCAAGTTCTGCGGAAGAATCTTTCGGATCAAAAGGTCCAAACCAGCCGCTTGGAGCAATTTCTTTGGTATCTCTCACAAGACGTACGATACCACCCTTGAAATTAACTGCCTGGATATAAGCCGCTTTCATATTCTCAGAAGGATCCTGTGCATTGATAGGCTTGCTAAGTTCCAGATGTACTGATTCCGGAGCAATTGCCATCATAGCTGAGGTCTCCAGAACATCACCATGGCCGCCATCAAATTTCTTGTCAAGTTGAGCCACCAGACTCCACCAGTCTACACTTGCACATACGCCCCCTTTGTGATATACCTCCAGAGCCGCCCGATCAATGGATGGAGTATTGCCGCCATGGCCATTCAGAACTACAAAACGTTTTGCGCCATGCTGCATCAAAGAGTCCATAATGCCATGCAGAACCATATACAGTCCCTCATAACCAATATTAATACTTCCCTCAAAGCTTAAGTGATAAGGACATACACCGTATGGAACAGTAGGTGCTACGATTACGTTATCTACATCCTCCACATGATCCGCCAGATAGGACGGTACCATAAAGTCCGTTCCCAACGCACCCTGTGTTCCGTGCTGCTCGGTGCTTCCCACCGGAATCACAATAATCGGATCCTTCTCAAAAGCCTCTTTTGCTTGTGCTGTAGTCATTTTTGCAAGATACATTTTAAATACGCCTCCTAACTTTTATACTGTAAAATGACGATCAATAGTCTCCTGCGGCGGAGTTTCTGTAAATTTACTTACTACAATCATTACAATAGAAGCAATGATCGTAGTTGGGAACAGTGCATGGAATCCCATAGCCAACGCCTTGACAGACGGATTCAGTGTAAAGAGCAACAGTGAAATAATACCTACTATAACCGATGCGATTGCTCCCTTCGCTGTTGCTTTCTTCCAGTAAATTCCAAACAGAATCGGCACTACAAAAATTGCCATTCCTGAAAATGCAAACAGGTTAATTTCAAAAATACTGCCTGGCTGGAATACACCAAAGCAAATTACGATGATACCGATGATTACAGTTACTACCTTGGACAACTTCATAACATTCTCATCTGTAGCATCCTTATTGATAATCTTCTGATAAATATCACGGGTAACAGCACCGGTAGTCGTTACCAGAATACCATCGATTGTGGACATACCTGCTGCCACAATACCTGCGATGAAAATGGAAGCCAGGAAAGGATTCATGCCTCTCTGCAGAATCATAGGAATAATCTGATCTGCCTTCTCAATATTCTGAATGGAAGCAATACCATTTACACCGGCCCACTCAATCAGAGTTGCAGAGAAAAACATACCTGCAGTACCAAGAAGAATTGCTTTGAACATGGTCTTATGATCCTTCATGGCAAAGAACTTGGTAAACAGGTGAGGCTGTCCCATGGTAAAGAACGACCATAGCACAATGTTGGATACATAATAAGTCCAAGGCATATAACCGTTAGCACCCGGGAAGGTCAGATAAGCCTCATTCATACTCTGAAGTGTATGGTTAATGTTAGAGAAACCTCCACCCATTACTACAGATACAATAAATGTAACCACTGCAGTAGCAATCATCAGAGATCCCTGGATAACATCCGTCATCATGGCACCTTTCATACCACCGCTCATACAGTAGAGAATAACGATAATACCCATTCCCACAACACCTACCCATTCAGGCAGTCCGGTAAATACATGTACAATAACACCTGCTCCGATAATCTGTGCGCCCATCATCGGAACCAGGAAGAAGAGCATCATCACGCCCAAAACACCGCTCATATTCTTGGAGTGATAACGGTCTGTCAGGTAATCGGCCATAGTCAGGAAACCATATTTATGACCAAGAGTAATCAGCTTACGGCCAATAAGAAGAGCCGGAAGAATCATACAGAACACAGCTCCAGGTACAGAGATAGCCATTCCTGCATAGCCTACACCGTAAATGGTTCCCGGTGTACCAAGAAATGTTCCCATGGAAAACTGGGTTGAGAAATATGCAATACCACTTACTACCACGCCAGCCTTTCCACTCAATACAAAGAAATCGCCAATATTATTCGTCTTACGTCCTGCGTACCAACCAATAAATGCCATAATTCCAAGATAAAGTACCAGAACTGTATAGAAAGGAATCGGTGCTGGCTGAATTACTGCTGCTCCATTCATTTATTTGTCCTCCTCATCATAAGTGTGATATTCTTTTCTCTTCATACACATGCGATAATAAACAATAATCAGCACAAATGTAATGGCAGTGTGAACAATCCATCCGAATATATAGAGTGGAACACCACCAAATGCGGGAATATACGTCTCGCTGTAGAAAAACGGGAACGGAATCATAATTAATACAAACATAATCAGAAAAATAATCAACCATGTCCGTTCGAAGTGTTTCTCAAAAAGTTTCTTCATAGCCTTTTTCCTCCTTTGCTTTCGAAAGAAAATCTATATACTATGATTTTCTTTCGATTTTTTGTTAAGTATATACTTTACTTTATATTTTCCATTATACATGCTATAATAAATTTGTAAAGTTTTTACTTATATTTTTATGAAAAAAATATAAAACATTGCATGCGCCATGCAAAGAAAGGACATCGTGTAATATCTATGGATATTTTAGAGCATCTTCAAAAACTTTATCCTGCCCTGACAAAAAAGCAGAAAACAATCGCAGATTATCTAATTGCTAATCCGGAGGAAATCAGCTACATTACACTGGCACAGCTAAGCCATCAGACCGGTACCTCCGAGCTGACTTTGCTTCGTTTTTGTCA
>ENA-OURZ01004090-OURZ01004090.1-human-gut-metagenome-genome-assembly--contig:-NODE-4090-length-11455-cov-5.816842_pt1 | contig 11455 bp, 8 predicted proteins | sample MGYA00242073_ERZ509195 | MGnify/ENA primary metagenome ERZ509195 (study PRJEB26280, sample SAMEA2338837) | human gut metagenome | biome: human gut; feature: human-associated habitat; material: faeces...
GCCCCCGTCAATTCCTTTGAGTTTCACCGTTGCCGGCGTACTCCCCAGGTGGAATGCTTAACGCTTTCGCTTGGCCGCCGACACTATGTCGCCGACAGCGGGCATTCATCGTTTACTGTGCGGACTACCAGGGTATCTAATCCTGTTTGATACCCGCACCTTCGAGCCTCAGCGTCAGTAATGCCCCGGTACAATGCCTGCGCGATCGGAGTTCCTCGTGATATCTAAGCATTTCACCGCTACACCACGAATTCCATGTACCCTGTGCATACTCAAGGCTGCCAGTTTCAACGGCGGAACGCGGTTGAGCCGCGCCATTTGACCGCTGACTTGACTGCCCGCCTACGCTCCCTTTAAACCCAATAAATCCGGATAACGCTCGCATCTTCCGTATTACCGCGGCTGCTGGCACGGAATTAGCCGATGCTTATTCTCCCGGTACTTGCACAGCGCTACGCGTAGCGCCCGTTATTCCCAGGTAAAAGGAGTTTACAACCCGTAGGGCCGTCTTCCTCCACGCGACTTGGCTGGTTCAGGCTTCCGCCCATTGACCAATATTCCTCACTGCTGCCTCCCGTAGGAGTCTGGTCCGTGTCTCAGTACCAGTGTGGGGGACCTTCCTCTCAGAACCCCTATCCATCGTTGCCTTGGTGGGCCGTGACCCCGCCAACCAGCTAATGGAACGCATGTTCATCTGTAACCGAGTCTCTTTAACATAAAATTCATGCGAATAATATGTGCTATGAGGTATTAGTCCGGATTTCTCCGGGTTATCCCTCTGTTACAGGTAGATTACATACGCGTTACTCACCCGTGCGCCGGTCGCCATCGGTATCAGCAAGCTGATACCATGTTGCCCCTCGACTTGCATGTGTTAGGCCTGTCGCTAGCGTTCATCCTGAGCCAGGATCAAACTCTTCGTTGTATCTTTTATTTTTCTTTATTATACCTTCGAAGCGTTACCTGACCGAATTGACTTCTTTCTCTCTTCTTTTACTGTACTACACTTGCTTCTTCAATTCCTTCAATGAACTTCTCTCTCTAACGGCGGCCTCAGGGCCTCCCCGTTTTGCGAAAGTGCTGCAAAGATACTGCCTTTTACACTTACATTCCAAATTTTTCTCAATGTTTTTTTTGAATTATTTTTTAAATAAAATATAACCATATAATATTCTGCTTTTTACAGAATTATTTTTTTATTGAATATTTTATTCCTCGCCTTTATTTTTATTATATAAATTCCTCGATCGACATTTATCGCTATTTGGTTTCTCCCCTCAGCAGCCACTGCATATAACATTTGCCCAGATAGATTGTAAACCGATATTCGTTCGGAACCACAAAGAGTCGCTATTATAATTTGCCGTCCCGACACATATACGAGCGGATCACATGATCGAACAGATGTAACAGCCGAGATATCGGCCGTAACGGCTCTCTGTACCGAAGACCAATTTGAAACAACATCTTTACATACCGAACGGACTTGATAGCCATACTCTGTCTGAGGAGAAAGCCCCTCTATAACATGAGTCGTAATATTCCCGACCTTTTCCTGAGAGAAAATATCCTTAACATAAGCTCCATAAGTAATCGAAGCATCATCGACAGCTACGTTTCCTTTTTCTTTATGTGCATAAACGACTTTTACCGAAGTCACACGTTCTTCGATCGAAAAGGTATATTCGGGATAATTCTTAGAAGTATCGACATATCGCAATGTATCAATAGCTATCCAACTATTATCCGATTCTTTCTCAACAACAATGTAGGACCCCGTCCCGGAGGATGCAAAACGATACATAAACGAAACCTTTACTATACCCTCGTTATACCGAGGGGTCTGTAAATATTCTCCCGTATTTTTCAATGCGACCGAAGGAGCCGACACTCCGCTACTTGCCGCAGATGTATAATTACCGGAAGCTGTTCCCTCCCAATTATCGGGCAGAGGTTTTCCGGACGAATCTACTTCGTCAAATCCCTCAGTATAAACATGTTGTTCACCGGTCTGTGTAAAACAAATTATCTCATAATTATCGGCTCCCTGAACTTCTTCCCAATTTATTCGGAAAGTACTATCGGTTATATCCGAGGCCTCGAGCAACTGCGGCACAGCCAGAGAATCTGTCTCAAATTGCATGCTGTATGCGGCCTTTACTATACCCGAAGGTATAACAGCGCTCACTTGATAGGTGTAGCGAGTCAACGGTCGCAATTCGGTAAAACGATAGTTTTGTACGAGCCCGATTGACTTATCGGTCTGTATATATTCCCGTTTGTCGTCAAGCTGCATACGAAAAAGCCCTATCCTCGAAAAATCATCTTTCGGAGACGATATCCACTCTTTCCCACTATATCGCGATGTAGGGTGTGTTATCTCGGAACGGCGATACAACGTTTTATCTTGCCCCCAATAAGCTATTTCCCCGGCAACACCCACCACATCAATTATTATACCATCGCGACAAAGCGCAACAGCATCATTCCCATTGAAATTGAGAGGCGAAGTTTCTCCCCCGGGAATAATCTGCGAAGCCTTAGCGATTAACTCCCCATCAGTCGATAGCGAATTTAATAATAAATAGGTCTCTCCGTTATTTAATATAGAAGGTCCTAACGGAGTATCGTTCACGAAAGAACCACTGCCATTAACCTCCATTCGCAAACTGTATGCAGAAAGGTCGACCGGGACTCCTGTTCCGTTATAGATTTCAATCGCTTTATTATACCCCGCTCCCTCGACATAAGCCGAAATAATCAAATCTCCGGCAGAGGTATTCCCCGACCAAAGAGAAACTTGGTAATCGATAGCTTCGGGGTAATTAATCCAATGTATCAAAGCCTCGGTGGCCGTAACATCGGATGCCGAGGTTTCTATAAACGAAGGGACTGAAACTACTTGTACCGGTATGCGGTACGGGGTCTCAATGCCCCCTCCCGAAATAATCACCGTATCGCGATATTCTCCTTTCCTCAGCTCTCGACACGATATTTCAACTGTACAACCATCGTGCACTTCTTGTGCCGACACTTCGTAATCGGAAAGTTCAAATATACCTCCTATCGCCCACGAGAGGGACAAAGAAGAGGTGAGGTTGTTTCCCAATATATCAAGTTGTTCGCTTTTATTATCACCCAACATAATCACCCCCATATCCATGATTTGATCCCGACGAGGCAAAGCCAAGAAAGGGAGAGTCTCTGCGGGGAACCTGAACGGGTCTTCCCGATGAGCTCCCCATATATACTCGACCAAATCGGGATAATCTATATAAGGATTTCGATTCCCCTGTATGGTATAAACCGAATCGTTCCTCGCCAACTCTCTTTCGCACGGAGGGTCTTGCGAATGCCACTCCAACAGCATGTCCAACGCCCACTCTTTCCATACCGGATAAGTATTGTTATCGAGCATAAGCGACTGCCAATAGTCACACAAGTTTTCATAGGCCGTTACGACATAGAAATAGGCACGAGCAAAATCGCCCTTATACTCGTCGGCAGGTTCGAAGCAACGGTCGGTATAATCTACTCCCCAACCATTCTTTCCTACCTTCGAGACCCCATTGTCAAAGCCGGAAACTCCCGTGACCTCACCCAACGGCAAATTGTTTTTAGCGGAATTGGCCGATCCGTCTGCCGGGAACAAATGATGCAAATCCCTATAAGCATTATTTTCATAAGCACCCCACCAACTTTTCGGGAAAGAGTGCTCTATATGCATGCCCCCGACGGCATTAAAGCCATCGAAATAGCGTATTTCATCGGAATACCTGTCCCACACACTGCCATCTTCTTTACGGTCTGTTCGGGAGAAGCCCTCCCACGTGGCATCTTCCCCACTACCATAACCGAGTGTATGCATCGAACTTATTATTTCATATAATGCAGTTTTCAACTCAGCTCCATGTTTTCCATCGGCCGCATAATAATAGCCCGCAGGAACTGTGGCATCAAGCCGAAATCCCAGAAACGAAATTCCCAATACCCCGAAAATTATCCGGGCACAATTTTTCATAGTACTCATAATACAGATTTTTAATCTCAACGCGAGCTATGCACTCTCACCGTATTTTGTAACGACGGAGATACAACCTTCACGATATAAATTCCTTCGGGCAACTCCCATTCGACCTCCTCGCTATGCAAAATCCGCGAGCCACACAAACGCCCGTCCATCGTATACCACGAGGCAACAGCATTCATCGGGGCATTGAGTATATGCAACACATTCCCAGAGGTAAATATCAAAACACGATCTGCCTCCATATCATCGACAGCAGCCGACCACGTAGAGACTGAAATCGTATTAGACACCGACTGAGCCTCTTCCCCGATATAGGGAGTCACCGTATAATGATACTGCACAGCGGGAGTTAAATCGGATACCATATATTCGTTTACATCTCCTACCCGACGAGGATATCCATCTAAAACAACAGGGGTAGAACCTCCACCGCTCTTCACCACTACGCTATGCAGATAGACCCGATGATCGCTCTTGGCCATCAAGGTGATTGTTGATGTTTTCGTTCCCTCCTTCACCGGAATAGTTGTGGTCGTAGTACCATCGAGGTTAATCTGGCTAATCTCTTGACCATCGACCGAAACAAACAACACAGACAGATCTTCTTTATAAGGTTCGGCCACTACCGTTATCGATACATCTCCGGCCGATAAATCAAGGATAGGAGTAGTAGCGCTACCGTCCTTACTACCCGAACCTAATCGTAATTTTCCCGATTCAACAGCAGTATATCCCTCATAGGTCCACGAATCGGGCTTCGACGAAAACGTCACGTCCAATATGTCCTTCTCAGGAGCACTCGACGAATAGTCGTCGTACCACACATTCAATTCATAATCGGTTGCTTCCGATTTCGGAGTCCAAACCGCCACAAAAGAATTTTTCGTAATATCCTTCGCCGGCAATGCGACAAAATCATCGATAGCCTGTCCTTTCAAATTAACGATAATCGGAGACTTTAACCCACCTCCCGATATTTCCAAAACAGCTTCGTGCGAACCTACTACCGAAGAACGATAGGCTAACTCGACAGTCGTTCCATTATTAACCTCATCGGCTGTAAGTTCCCGACGATTCACCGAAAAGCACTCACTATCATTACCCCCTACTTCAACCGAAACAGTACTCTCGATATTACGTCCTCTAACAGACAGTTGAACCGTTACCGGTGAAGAACTATTCACCGAAGCGATTCCCATATCGACAGTCGATCCGTTTCGAGGAGCCTCGATATACGGAGCATCTCCTCCATCTGGCATAAAGGGGATATTACGACTGTCTCCAAAGATGAGATCGACCAATTCGGGATAATCGATAAACGGGTTCCGATTTCCTTGACGCGACTCATAGACAGCTTCATTTCTATCCAATTCTTTTTGGCTAACGGGGTCTTGTTCGTGCCAACGAAGTAACATATTGAGTTGCCAATCGATAATATGAGGATAATTAGAAACAAATATACTTCCCCAATTCGTTATACGGTTTTGATACCGAGTAGCAAAGTAGAAATAAGTACGCGCAAAATCTCCTTTATATTCATCGTTCGGCTCGAATACCGTACCCGAATAACCGGGAGTCACACATTTCCCCCATTTGGAAAATCCATTTTTCGAGCTCGATGCGCCAGAGCCTACCTCTCCAAACGGATTATTACTACGCATTCCATTTATTTTCCCATCGGTTGGATAGACATGCCACACATCGGACTTCATAGGCGACTGCTCACTAAACCAGCTTTTAGGAACCGAGTGCTCCCTGTTATAGCAATCGCCTTCAACCCCATATGTGCCACATTGATCGGTTCCAAAAGTATAGTTCGTTATATCGGAATACATATCCCACACTTTCCCATCGGAACGTCTGTCTGTCGTTTTATAAAGATTCCACAAGCCATTATAACCTACATCGGTTGCATCGTTTAAGATGGTAGACAAACTTTTTTGCAAATCCTCACCGCTTTTTCCAACAGCATCATCATAATATCCGGCAGGAATCTCTGCAAATACAAAGAACGGAAACAAGCAAGTCAAAACGACAAGCAACAAACAGTTACGTGAAATACAGTTCATTATCTATTATTTAAGTTATATTTTTAGAAAAGGGACGTAAAGATAATAATAAAATATCAAAACCGTTTTAAAATCGATGGATTTCACAAAAAACAACAAAGCCGACTATCTATTAAGATGTCGGCTTCTATCTATATAACTAACCTGTTCTTTCAATCTATCCCTGAATCGAGCACTCCCGAAAAGCCTCGTTTTTTATCTTTCCAAATCTGATACCTATAAACCAAGCAAGTCGTCACAAAATAAACTCCTGTTAGAATCCATAACATCGTATAGGCATGACGCACATCATAAATACCAGCCCCGGCCGTATTCATACGTACAAAGCCTTCTATTCCCCAAGTAGACGGAATGAGAGCACCCAACCACTTCCAGTACTCCGGCATGGCATAACGAGGCCATGTAATACCCGATATGAACAAAAATATAACCGAAGTAAAGACAAACAACAAGAAAGAACTTTCGCGTTCTCGAACAAATATAGATAGCGTCATTCCAAAAAATATAGAAGATAACAAGAACGGAACGGCAAAAGAATAAATTTCTACCTGACTACCTATCTGCGGATATTTAAAAAGCCACGGAATAAAATGTAATATGTATGCCGTACATAAAATATACAAGCTAAAATAGCACAATGATTTGCCTATCACCAAATGCAATACATTATTGTGCATATGTTCTCGTCCACTGTAAAACAGGTGTAACTGTCGATGTTCATAAATTCCCCCAGCCATCATACCAATTCCCAAAATAAGGCTCTGCTGTAAAATCAACACCAATATGGCAGGCAACAAAAACGATGCCAAACCCGACTCTGGATTATACAAATTAATAGAGCTATACGGAATGGGTTGTGTCGCTACATTGATTTGTTCCTGCGTGGCTCCACCCAAAGCCTGAGTCTGTAACTTTCCTCCGAGGTTCATCGTCACATCGGTCAACGCAATTAAAAAACCTTTGTAATTCAAGAGAATACTCATATCCGAATAGAACGAAACGACACTTTGTTCACCTCGCTCTATTTTTCGACTGAAATCTTCCGGAATAAACAATATTCCATAACAATGCTTTTCATACATCATGTGCTTCGCCTCGTCCATATCGGCACAATACGAAACGATATGCGCATTCGGTGTCGCGTCCATCTCACGAGCGAGCTCCCGGCTCAAAGGGGTACGGGCATTATCCACGACGACCATAGGCACTTCCCTCACTACCTCAGGGTTATACACTGCGGCATATACAATCGGATAAGCGAATGGTAAAGCAAAGAAAAACAGCACGATTCCCAAATCATGAAAAACAGCACGGTATTCCCGCCGCCAAATGTAATAAATGTCGGACAAACCTATTTTTATAGAATGAAACAATTTCATATCATTTTATTTTTACATCACGGTACATATACTTGACGCATCAAAGCCTTTTTCAACCGGGGTAACAACGGAGTGGATGCCACCGCAAACAAAATCAATGCGACATAATGTACACGCGAATAATAAAGAGGTATTCCATTCAATGCCTGATCTACATAAATCAAAAAATAATGCCGTACAGGCAATACATACGAGATAGCTTGGAACGGCAAATACATAGCCGGCACAGGGAAAGAAAATCCCGCGATAGAAAGAGACAAGACTCCCACCAAACCACCGATACTCAACCCAATTCTTAACGAAGGCGCAAAACACATAATAATTACCGCAAAACTCTGTGAAGCGACAACCAACAAGAACATCGCGAAAATCATGTGCCAAATGCTGTTATGCATCGGGAAATGCAAATAACCGTATAGCAACGACAAGTATAAAAGCCCCATCGAAAAAAATATGATCGTTTGGGGAATGAGTTTACCTGTAATAGCAATAATAATCGAATCGTCGGCAGTCCGCAACCATTCTCTCGACGTGGCTCGTTTCATCTCAGATCCGATACTGAAAACCGTAACCAACAGAATCATCAATTGCAATAACCCGGGAAGAAAAGAATTATTCAGATAAACCGAATAGCTAATCCACGGATTGCCCAACGCATGCATATCCGTCGCTATCGGCTGCAACTTAGCCATAATCTGTGACTCCTCGGCTCCCGCAGAAAGTAATACTTGGCGCACGACTGCACCCGAAGCTAACACCGACATGGTTTTGAAACTTTTATATAGCAGCGACGCAGGAATGTAATAGGCATCATTCGTATAAAAAGAAATCTCGGGTTGACGACCGGCGATAGCCTTCGCTTCAAAATCCTCAGGAATAATCAAAAATCCGAAAATATCACCCGACTGCATCAACTCCCGAGCCTCGGTAAAGCTATTCAACTTATAGGCAACATCGACCGACTCCTGAGATCCAAGCTGTTGAATAAAATTCCTAGACGTAGAGGTGTGGTCGTGATCAACAATCGCTACCGGAATCTTATGAGGTAACCCTTCGTGCATCAAGGAAAGCAGGAATATGCAACTGAATAGCGGCGCTCCTACCATACAAAGTACATAGATAGGACGCGAAACCAGTTGTTTCAATTCCCGGACAATAGTAGCCCAAAGCCCCGTTTGATATTCCATTCGTTCTGACATATAGACATTCTCGAAGTTACAGAACTTCCATTTTATTTTTTATCTCTTTTCAACAATACCGACATTCCCGGACGTAGATTATCGACCGGTTCGACCGGACGGGCTTTCACTTGGAAAGTTTTGGCATCGTATTGCCCGGTAACTTTCGTAGCGCGCCATACCGCATAAGACCCCATATCCCGAATATAAAATACTTTCAAAGTCACTTCCTTATTTTCCAATGCCGGAATTATAGCCTGTACTTCGGCTCCCATAGTCAAATTTTCTAACAAGTCTTCCCGAACATTGAACGAAACCCACATATCGTCGAGTTTCAATACATTCATAATCGGAGCACCTAAACTCACCAATTCCCCCACATTCGGAAAAATATCTGAAATTTCACCATCGGTAGGAGCCGTCAGATAAGAATCCGACAAAATAGACTCGACCTCTGCGACACTACCTTGTGCGGCAGCGACCATAGCGGCAGCGGCAGCCTTATCCTCGGCCTGCGCACCGGCCTTTGCCATTTCATATTGCGATTTAGCCGCACTTTCAGTAGCGACCATTGCTTTATAAGCAGCCTCGGCTTCATCGCGTTTTTGTTCCGAAACTACTCCTTTCTTATACAACGACTGCATACGCTCATACGTCTTCTTGGCGATCGTTAAACCGGCTTGAGCCTGTTGCCACATATCATAGGCAGAATTCAACAGTTCCACACGCGTACCACTGTCCACCTTTTTATTCTGAGCCTTAGCTACGGTTTCCATAGCCTCGGCCTGTGAGAGTTTCGCCTCTACCAACGAAGAATGAATATGTACCAATGTATCCCCCGCCAGAACATGCTGTCCCTCCTCTACCATGAATTCGACCACTCGGCCGGGCAACTTTCCTGAAACCCGTACTTGTGTCGCTTCGGCCTGCCCTTGAATAATTTGGGGCTCCGGTTTAAGCAAGAATAATCCGATCAAGGCCAAAACAACTATAATGACAATCAAAGCAATGAGGCCTACGACCAAACTGCGCTCTTTCTTTTCTCTTAGATTTTCCATTGTAAATCTGTTTTGCTATTTTTTATATTTTCTATTTTCAATATTTCATAGTGCCCAAAGCCTTAGCCAAATAAACCTCGCAAAGTCGGGTATCGATTTCGGCATCTATTTTTTCCGATTGGGCTTCGAGCCATGCTGTTTGAGCTTCAAGAACATTTGTCGTCGTAAGTACTCCCTCTTGAAATCCAAGTTGCGCATTCCTCAAATTTTCATCGGCTTTCTCCAAATTTTTCACAGCCATTTTATAAGTTCTATAAGCCTCCGAAGTTTTAAAAGCCGCTTGACTTACCTGCAATTCTATCTTTTCTTTCACGTCGGCCAATTCCAACTTGGCAACAACCGCTTCACTCTTAGCGGCACGAATCTTATTGTAGTTCTTTCCCCAATGAAGGATTGGAATATTGAGCATTACTCCCACGCTGAACATACCGTCGAACTCGTTTTTAAATCCGTTAAATACGTTGGGATTGGTAAAAGAATAAGTCCCCACCAAAGCCAACTTGGGTAACATATCGGAAAGAGCCAAGTTTTTCTTCTTTTCATAGATTTTCGCCGCATAATTAAGACTCAACACTTCGTTCCGATTTTTAAAAACCTCCTCCATATTATACGACAACGGAGTCTCCTGCGGAGCTACACGCTCCAACGATTCATCTTCAAGCGTAAATATAGAATTGACCGGCAACCCGCAGATTTGAGCCAAAGCCATACGCGACAAAGCCAATCCGTTATCGACCTTAGCAAGGGTTATCTGAGCAGCATTCAACTTCACGGCCACGGTCAATCCGTCCGACTGAGTCGCAACTCCTTCGGCTATCATCTCTTGTACATGCCGGTTCAACGTATCGAGTAAAGCCGTATAACTCTCGGCCAGTTTTCTCTTATGAACGAGAGAGACCACTTGCCAATAAGCCTCATCTGTCTGATAAATAATTTCCTTCTCGGCCGTATTCTTCTGCGACACCGCCAACTTCTCGGCATATCCGGCAATATCGTTCAATGCCTTTATCTTACCTCCCATAAAAATAGGTTGCGTCAGTGTCACCAACCCGGCATACACATTATGTACATCGAACTCGAAAGCCTCTTTCGGGATCATGGCGACAGTCGACGGTATAGGCTGCCCGTTGTTCAATATAGGTTGCCCGGTCGCCGGGTTAGTTACCACATTATACTTGTATTCTTGACTGGCTAAATCGAATGTCTTTGTAGGCAAATATTGGTCGGACTCCAAAAGCGATATCGACTTTTGATTATACATATAAGACCCGGTAAAATCTATTCCCGGGAAATAAGCTCCCCTAGCCGATTTTTTTGTATAGCCTGCCCCTTTCACCTTTTCTTCGGCTATACGTAGTTGCTTATTATTCTTTAATGCCATCTGTCGGCAAGAATCGAGCGAAACCGGTTGTTGTGCCGAACCCATCAGAAAAGATAACAAGAAGGCTGCTAACAATGCCCTCCCTGCCCATATGCTTCCATTTATTTTCATACGCTTCTATTTATCTCTTACTTTTCTTTAACGGAACTAATACTTGTTTTGCTTATAGTTGCATAAACAATTTTATTTCTTAAAAAAATAATGCACCCGGCATTACACCGCAAAAATACGCCGAGTTTAGCATTAAACAAATATTTAAAGATTTTAGTTTTCTATTTTTACTATTTTTTAAGAATCGGCTTTGAATTGTTCCACGCTGTATTCGAAAGCTATTTTCGAAAGCATTTTTCATGAACGAAA
>ENA-OURZ01004105-OURZ01004105.1-human-gut-metagenome-genome-assembly--contig:-NODE-4105-length-11416-cov-6.138544_pt1 | contig 11416 bp, 8 predicted proteins | sample MGYA00242073_ERZ509195 | MGnify/ENA primary metagenome ERZ509195 (study PRJEB26280, sample SAMEA2338837) | human gut metagenome | biome: human gut; feature: human-associated habitat; material: faeces...
GCATTGCCAATAGATACAAATATCAGTGAAAAAACATTCTCCACCCTCATTGTCGCTGCATACCCTGCCAGTGCCTGTGTACCAAATGGATTTACGACTGCCTGTACGATCATCATGCCAATTGACACTGTGGATTGCTGGAGAACCGACGGTACGGCAATTCGAAGCATGGAATGTAACTCCCGCCCTTCAAACCAATGAAATTGACTTTTATATTGGTGCATCCGGCAAAGAAAGATCAAAAGTGAAAACATTGCGGAAATCCCCTGTGCTATCAAAGTTGCAAGAGCTGCGCCGAACACACCCAGACCGAGTCCCGCCACCATCCAGAGATCCATAAGAATATTCAGAACAGAAGAAAATATCAAAAGACCTAACGGTATCTTTGATTCACCGATCGAATTGAACATCGTTGAAAGGATATTATACATAAACAGAAACGGAAATCCCACAAAGTAAACGCGAAGATACAAAACTGCATCCTCCAATATATCCGAAGGTGTCTGTAATAATTCCATCATCGGGCGGGAAAAGCCAAAACCAAAGCCACCGAGAAGTATGCTCAGAATCAGAAAACTGATCAGTGATGTTGATACAATTGTTTTCATTTTGCTATAATCTCCGGCTCCAAAATAACGGCTCACAAGCACACCTGCGCCGACGCCGGCACCAAGTGCCACACAAATGAAAACATTCGTAAGCGCTGCACAGGCACCAACAGCCGCAAGTGCAGAAGAACCTACAAACTGACCGACTATAATGGAATCTGCCATATTATATACTTGTTGAAAAAAGCTTCCGAGAATCATAGGCATTGCAAAAACAGTCAGCGCTTTAAGCGGCTCATCTGTAATCAGATATTCGTCTTTTGACATTACTTTATTTCCTCCATGCAAGAACAATCCAAACGATCATTTTCAGTAATCGCAATAAGATTATAGCACCTGCCATCTATTAAATCAAAACCGGCTATTGCAAAAAGGCACGCAAAGAAATCTTTGCATGCCTTTTCAAAAATATATAAGGGAAAATATAAAGGGGGACGAATTTATTCGATGTTACGATGTCTCTTTTCCATATCTGCATGAGATACCTGCATTTTCTCTTCGAGCATCATAACGATCATATCAAAAAGCATATACAAATGCTGTTCAAACAGATTTCCCATCGGCTGGATGGATGGTACTGCTCTGTCATCCGTTCCGTTAAATACCGCCGCCGGTACAAACAAGGTAAAATCAGCCAGCTGCGGACATGTCTGTTTTGGTGAGCCTGTCACAACCGCTACCGTTGCACCTGCTTTCTTTGCCTGCTCTACCACATAGGTGATATGCCCGATCGCACCGGAACCGTTTGTGGCAATAAACAGATCACCCGGATGCATGCCCGGTGTCGTATCATCCCAGATCCAGTGTGTTTCTTTTCCGAGATGCATCAGGCGCATGGCAAATCCTCTTGTGGAAATACCTTCTCTTCCGACACCCATAAGGAAAATCCTGTCTGCCTTGCAGATCAGATCCATAAATTTGGAAAGTTCCTCTACATCCTGTTTTTCAAATACTTTTTTATGTTCTTTCAAAAGTGTCTGGTAAAGCTCTGTATATTTTTCTTCTACGTTCATAACAAACCTTCCTTTCTACTTTGCAGCACCTGCAAGTGCTTTCATACTCTTCTTTAAAGTACTCTTCTTTGACTGGATTGCAATAATATGGTTCAGACCGAGTACCAGGATCAGCATGATGCCCCAGATCAGCTTCTTTGTATATGGGGACAGTGACATGATCGTAAAGGCACTGGACATTACCTGCATCAGAATGATTGCGATCACAACACCGCCGACCTTACCTTTTCCGCCGTTCGGATCAATTCCGCCGATCACACAGACGATCATCGTCTGCAGCAGATAAGAATCACCGTAACCAACCTTTGCCGAATTGACACGGCTTAAAATGATCAGTCCTGCGATACCGGATAATACAGCTGTCAGCATAAATACGAGTACACTCATCTTTTCATTATGAAAGCCGCTGAATCTTGCTGCCACCGGATTACCGCCGTATAAATACAGCTTCCGCCCAAATCCCGTCAGGGATAAAATGAGTCCCAGTACAAGCGCTACGATCAGAAACAGCCAGAAGATCACCGGAAGCCCTAAAAAGATTGCTTTTCCAAAGGAGGAAAACAGCGGATCGATGTCTCCTACGCTTGTACCGCCTGTGATCGCCATGCCAACGCCCTGGATCAGTGTCATGGTACCAAGCGTGGCTACAAGTGACGGTGCTGAAGTTTTTGCTATGATCAGTCCATTCAACAATCCGAATACAAGGCTTGTACAAAGTGCAACCAGAACGGCAAGTGCAACTCTGGCGCCACCCTGCGTTCCGAACGCCCATGTACCGTTTAATACATAAGCTGTAAAAATAGCTACCGTATTGGCATTGGCAATGATCGAAAGATCAATGCCGCCTACCATGTTGGATAACATCATTGCAAGTGCCAGAAAGCCGAACTCCGGAATCTGGAATGCCATAGACTGAATATTTCTGGCTGAGTACATGGATGATCCGAATACAAATGCCGCAATCAGAAGAACCGCTGCAGTCAGGCCAACCAGAATACTCAGATCGATATCTTTTTCCAAAAAGCTTTTCACTTTTTTCATTCTCGTTTCCTCCTATTCCGTAAATATCAAATGCTTTCTGTTCTTTACCCGTTCCTGATAGGATGTGATCGCTACCGCAATGACAAGGATCGCACCTACGAACAGGTTGTTCCAGGAAGAAGAAAGACCGATCATGATCAGTGTGGAATTTAACAGGTATGTAATCAGTACACCAAGCACTGCACCAAAAATCTTGCCCTGACCGCCGGTGATCTTTGTACCGCCGATAACAACTGCCGCAACAACCATCAGTTCATCACCTACCATCTTATTCGGATACAACGCATTTACCTGTGCTGCATACACAATACCCATCATACCGGCAAGTGCTCCTGAATAAGCATATACAAACAACCGGATCTTAAAAGGATTAAATCCCGCTCTTCTTGCAGATTCCTCGTCATTACCGATCGCTACGATACCACGTCCGATCATGGTCTTGCGCAGAATAAAATAAGTGGCAAGTCCTGCGATCAGCACCGGGATCAGCGAAACGGTAAGTCCTGTAGAACCGTTAGCCGTGGCTACCTTAAATAAGGTTCCCTGTCCAAACTTGTGCAGACACTCCGGTAATACACCGGAACCGAACGATTTATCACTGATAAAGGTTGTCATGATACCATGAAACAGGTTCTGCGTACCGAGTGTGATGATAAAAGGCGGAAGCTTCAGCCAGCTGATCAGTACCGCATTCACCAGACCAAGCACAACACCGATCGCCATGGAAACGGCAAAAGCAAATGCCAGATTATTGATGCCCGTCTGGATCATGATATAAAGCGACGTATAGCTGCCAAACAAGGCGATCGCCATAAAGGATACATCAATACCGCCCGATATCATAACGACCAGAAGTCCCATTGCCACGATCATTGTCGTAGAAGAGGTTTTGATGATATCAAATACTGTCTGGATCTGGAAAAATCCCGGATTCTTGATCGTTACGAATACACTGTATACCACAATGATGATCAGCAGCATTCTCTGAAACGGATCTATTTTTTTAGTCATTGTGCCACCTCCTGGGATAACGCTTTTTCCTTCTGGTTTCCGATGATCTCAGCCAGATGCTTATCAGCGCCTTCCTGCATTAAATCTTCTTCCGAAAGCTCCACAACACATTTGCCATGTGCCATAACAAGAACTCTGTTACAGTTTGCCATGACTTCCTGTATTTCGTCAGAGATCAGTATGATCGCCATGCCTTCATCGGCAAATTTGTGGATCTGTTCGTAAATCTCCGCTTTGGAACCGATATCAATACCGACCGTCGGTGTGTCCATGATAAATACCTTCGGACTGGTTGCGATCCACTTACTGATAACAACCTTCTGCTGGTTACCACCCGATAATGTACCTACAACTGTTTCGATCGATGGAGTCCGTACCTTCAATTCCTCCACATATTTTTCTGCAATCTCATTTTCCTTTTTCCGGTTCACGATACCCTTCTTACAGATCGTATCGATGATCGGTGCAGAAATATTCTCTTTGATCTTACGTTCAATAAACAGACCTTCTCTGGATCTGTCCTCCGGCAGAAGCGCGATACCGTATTTTTTAGCCACCATCGGCGAGTTGATATCGACCTCTTTACCGTTTACTTTGATCACACCTGCCTGTGTTTTGTTCAGGCCAAACAAAGACATGGCCAGTTCTGTACGACCTGATCCCAGAAGGCCTGTCAGTCCGATGATATCACCCGGTCTGACGGTCAGGCTCATGTCCTCGTACTGTCCCTTTCTGGTCAGATGCTCTACGGAAAGAATTGGTGTATTATCTTTATAAGTTCTGTGATAACGAGGATATTCAATTTCTCTTCCCGTCATATAATAAGAAAGACTCTTTTCGTCCAGATCACTGCTGTTAAAGTCACCGATCTTGTTACCGTTACGGAAAATAGTGATCTTATCCGCTACTTCGAATACTTCGTCTAATTTATGACTGATAAAGACGATCGCCAGCCCTTTTTTCTTCAGCTCCAGCATGACCTTCATCAGATGACTTACCTCTGTTTTCGTCAGTGCTGTCGTCGGCTCATCCATAAACAGGATCTTGGCATTCTGGGCAAGTGCCCTGCAGATTGCTACCATCTGCTTGTTTGCCATGGAGATCTCTCCGACTGTCTCATCCAGATCCATGGTCACACCGATCTTGTCAAGCTGCTCCTTTGCGATCGCTTTGATAGTTTTCCAGTTGATTATTTTTGTATTTTCAAATTTCAGCTTGCTGATCGCGATATTTTCCGCAACCGTCATATGCTGAAATAATGACAGATCCTGATAAATTACCTGAATACCATGGTTCATGGCTTCGATCGGTGTCATCGACCTGCAGGTCTGTCCTTCTATCTGTATTGTTCCTTCATCCGGTGTATATACGCCTGAAATGCATTTTACAAGTGTTGATTTTCCACAACCGTTTTCTCCCGCAAGGCAATGAATTTCCCCTGCATTGATCGTAATATCAATATTGTTTAGCGCACGAACGCCAATAAAGGATTTACTTATATTACTGGCACTAAGAATAGGTTCCATCGTCCTGCCTCCCAAATGTTAAATGTAATTTCCCGGTTTCCCCCGGGAATAAGAAAAACTGCTGCTTACGCGAACAGTCTTTCTTATTCCCAAAGATTCCGGATTCGTTATTTCTTTGTTTTAGAAATTATAATCATCAATATTGTCTGCTGTAAATTCAAGTGGTGCATTACCATAACCGACGTTTCCGTCTAATGAAATGCTTTCATAGCCTGTTGCCTTTAAGTCTGTTCCGTCAGCTACACCCTGTCCTGATGCGATCAGGTAAGCTGCATAGCATGCTGCGTAGCCTGCATCTGCCGGTCTCCAGCAAAGACCGTTTGCCATAGAACCGTCTTTTAAGTAGGTTGCTGACATAGAAGGAAGCGCAAGGGAAACAACTTTTACTGTTCCGCCCAGATCATTTTCCTGTAATGCTTCGCAGATACCACCGCCCTGTGCGGAGCAGTCAAAGAAACCTGCGATGTCAGGATATGCTTTTAATACTTCAAGGGCTTTATCATGTGCACCTTCCACGCTGTTACCATCTTCGTATGGCTCTTCTGCTACATTTTCCATATCCGGATAGTTTGCTTTCAGGTAAGAAACAGCTGCATCGTACCATGCCATATGTGTTTCCATTGTAAGACCACCTACAAAGCCTGCGTATTTACCTTTGCCACCCATAGCTGTTGCTAACTTCTCAGCAAATAATTCACCGAATGTTTCATTTACGAATGCTTCTACATCCAGATCAACACTGTCTGCAATACCCGGTGCTTCATGTGTTACAACTACGATGCCTGCTTCTCTTGCTTTTTCGATTGTCGGTACCAGCGCATTCGGATCGTTAGGTACAACGCAGATCGCATCTACATCCTGTGCGATCAGATCTTCCATAATAGAGATCTGGCTTGCTGCATCTCCTGTTTCCGGAACCTGTACGGATACATTTAATCCTGTATCTTTTTTCAGCTGTTCAATACCTGTTGCCATATCATCGAACCAGGAATCGGACTGCTTTACTACCATGACTACTTTGTAGTCTGCAGGATCGGCACCTTTTTCTGCAGATGCGTCTGTTGCATCTGTTCCTTCTGCTGCCGTGTCTGTGCTCTCTTCTGCTGCAGGTGTCTGTGTATCACTGCTGCTGTCACCTGTACTGCCACAGCCTACTAATAAAGTAGCTGCCATTGCGACGGATAATACCACGCTCAAAAACTTTTTCTTCATATCTGTTACCTCCTTAGTGATAAATCTTCCGCGGCATTGCTGTTGTCTTGTGCAATGCTGCTTTTGCTTTACAAGTGTTATTATAGTGTAGAATTTTCCAAAAACATATATACAAATCCGAGGTCAACCTTTAAAAATCCGACTTCCGATTTTGCCAAAAAAGAAGAATTGTATTTCCGGTTATTTTCAGCTATACTGCTAATAAATCCAAAAGAAAAGAGGTCAGAATGTGCACAAAACAAAGCATCCGCTGCAAGTGTGGTTTCGCAATGCGCCCTTAAAAATAAAAATAACATTCATTACCGCTTTTGCCATTTTTCTGACAAGCATGGCTTCCCTGATCGGTAGTTTTATCTTCATGCACTCCTATAATAATCTGCTCTACCAGGCTCTGGCAGGCTCTTTGAGTTCCAGCGCCGAGGAAATCTCCTCCAAGCTTGCCAATATCGAATCCATGACAAATTCGATCATCTCCAGTCAGGCGATCCGGAAAAATCTGATTTCCCTGCTGGATGAACCACCTTCCGATATTCTGGATCAGAATGTAGATAATATGATAACTTCTTCTCTGATCGATTACTATCAGAACTATAAGAGCAACGATATCAACTACATCAGCCTGTACAATCCGCAGTTTACTTCTTCCAGTTATAAGGCTGCCATCAGTGAACTGCCCGGCACCATCAGCGACACTGTCATACAGGCTGCGGGAGAAAACTCCGGTTATGCCTGCTGGATCACGGACTACTGTAATACATACGGGCTGTTTCTGGGTCGAGATTCCCGCCGGGTACAAAATCTGAAATTTGAAACACTCGGTACTGTCGTTGTCAACGTGGATCTGGAGAAGCTGATCAGCTCCTCAACCCAGTCCATCTTAAACAACGGCTCTGCACAATATATTCTGTATGAAAACGGGCAGGAGATCTTTCACTCCCGCTCTCTGGATGCCTCACAGCTTCAGACGCTGCAGAAGGATCTGCATGGAAATTATCAGATTCTGACACTGGGCGGCTTACCTTATTTCTGTACGACAGGAAAGATAGCCAATAACAACTGGGACTATATCTGTCTGATCCCTTATACGTATATCGCACATACACTCAGACTCACCAGATATCTTTCCTTTGGGATCCTGCTTTTTTCGATTCTGGTTGTTTTTATTCTTTCCAGATTTATGATCCGCTCCGTGACTGCCGACTTCGCCTCTCTCGTCGATAAAATGAAGCAGTTCGGTCAGGATGAATCCACGCTTCCGGTTTCAGAGGAAGCCTATGCTAACCGTGTGGATGAGGCAGGGATCCTGCACCGGCAGTTTGATCAGATGACCGTGGAGATCCAGAGCCTGATCCGGCAGAACTATGTCAATGAGATCCTGACAAAGGATGCCCGCCTGAAAGCACTGGAAAGCCAGATCAACCCGCATTTCCTGTACAATGCACTCGAATCGGTCAACTGGCGTGCCAAAGCGATCGGTGCGACAGACATTTCCGAAATGGTACAGGCTCTCGGCGATCTGCTGCGCGCCACACTCAGTAACAAGAACGGAAATTTTACCGTCAGACATGAGCTGCATATCGTAAACGACTATATTACGATCCAGAAGATCCGGTTTGACGAGGAACGTCTGGACTATCAGGAAGAAATCTCTCCCGATATTCTTGATGCAGAGCTTCCGCAGATGACCATACAGCCGCTTATCGACAATGCAATCAATTATGCCATGGAAGTCATTACAGAGACCTGTCATATTGTTCTGACAGGATATGCGGTAGACGGTGTCATCCATATCAAAGTGACTAACAACGGTTCACAATTTGAAGAGCATTTGCTGGAAAAACTGGAAAACGGATCCGTGAAATCACATGGCATCGGTATCGGACTTTTAAATATCCACCAGCGTATCCAGCTGATCTATGGCAGTGACTACGGTCTGACGCTCTATAATACCGATGAAGACCATGCGGTCGCAGAAATTATCATTCCACAAAGCAAGGTGTAAAGTATGTTAAAATTATTAATTGCAGATGATGAAAAAACAATCAGAGAAACCATCCGCTCCTTTATTAACTGGGAAGCACTTGATATTGAAGTTGTCGGAACCGCCAAAGATGGAATTGAGGCTTATAATATGATTTTGGATCTGTACCCGGATATTGTCCTGACAGATATCCGCATGCCCGGTCTTTCCGGTCTGGAACTGATCGAAAGAATGCACAAGATCAACAAGGACATGCAGTTTATCATCTTATCCGGCTATAATGAATTTGAGTATGCCAAAACTGCCATGCAGTATGGAGTCCGCCACTATCTGCTCAAGCCGTGCAGTGAACAGCAGATCATTGACAGCATCAAAGAGATCAAACAGGACTATCAGATCCGTATGATCCAGAAAAACATCCTTACAGAGCACGACCATCTGAAAAGCCAGCTTTACACAGGTATGCTGATCAGCATCATCAACCATTATCTGGCACATGGTCCGGATCTGACACCGGAGATGGAAGATACCTTTTACACGGAATACCGCAGGCATTTCGGCAGTGTCGAACAGCCTTATGAAGTCTGCTATCTATATTATCTGGATCCATACAACCGTACAGAAGCATTTGAAAAAATCAGTGCTTTCTGGGAAGAGACCTATCCCGGTGTCCGTCTTCATCTTCTATATGTCCAAAACACTATGGTGCTGTTTTTCCAGGCTTTTGCTGCTGATCCTTATACGGAGCTGTCTGTCTGTTTATCAGAGCTGTCCTTTGCAAAACAGTCTACGACACCGCTTGCCAGACTTTGCAGTTTCCCCGGTCTGAAAGCTGCCATGCATAAGCTGACCTCGCAGATCCGGCGCTATGAGGAGATTTTCTATTACAATGGACAGTCCGTCCTTTTGATCAACAACTATGATAATATCCTGCGGGATATCCAGACGTGCGCCGATCGGATCTTTCACAGTACGGAAAATACGGATGCTGATTTTTCCCTCCTCTTTTCACAGATTGAGAATATACAGCAGCTCAGCTTTTTAAAACAGATCGCGCCTTCCCTGATCATGAATGCCGCTTCTGTCCTGCCGTCCTTTGGTATTGTAGATGCAGTTGATTTTCTGATCGCACTCGACCGGGAAACAGATATTGACGTCTACCGGAAAAAGCTGATACAGCAGCTCACCGGTCTACAGCAGATGAAAACACCTGCTTCCTCCACCGGGGAGATCAGTGATAAGATCAAAAGCTATGTCAGAGATCACATAGAAAACCCGGAGCTTTCTTTAAAATGGATCGCAGAGCATGAGCTCTACATGAACGTAGATTATATCAGCAAGAAATTTGTCAAAGAAACCGGGCAGAAGTTTTCTGCCTATCTGACGGAAATGCGTATTAAAAAAGCCAAAGAACTGCTGTCTGGATCAAATCCTGTTCCGATTGCGGATGTCGCTGAACTTGTCGGATGCGGCAACAATCCCATGTACTTTTCCCAGATTTTCAAAAAAGGTACCGGTATGAGCCCCAGCAGTTATGTGAAAATGATACAAAAACCGCAGTCGTAACGACTGCGGTTTTTTAATTTGTAATTGTATCCAATACCCTTGTTAGCGTATCTGCAAATTCCTTCGGACTTTCCAATGGTACTGTGTGCCCCCAGCCGTCAATTAGCTGCAGCTCTTTCTTCGGTGCTGTGATGGCATGATAATAATCTTCGGTATATTTTACAGGTGTGGTCCAGTCACATGAACCTGAAATAAATCCTACAGGCACTTGATATTCTGTTCCATAAGCATATCCTACAATACCATCTTCAATGTCTGCAAGCATACGCTTCCAGTCCGGTCTGTCATCATTTTGGCAAACTTGAATTGAGATTTCACATATTCTAAGGGATTTAATAATTGTTATATTATGTTATCAAATTCCTTACAATCCATTGAAAACACTAAGTTTATCGCAGGTGAGCTTTCCCTTAGGCTTTCCCTTATGTTATATCTTCCCATACGAGTTTACGAACTCTGATAAGGGAAAAAAAAGGGAAAGAAAATTATATAAAACAATATAACACAAAATAAAACTGACATGGTGAACTGATTGAAATGCTTCTGATTTTTTTACTGATGATTGAATGATAAGGAGATTCGATACGATGAGAACAATATTTGCAGAATACAATCCTAATCAAAACAGCATTGATGTTTATACCAGTGCAGGTTTTACTTGACAAACTCATCATTTCTTCCATGTCAATACATCCCGGCATACTCATATCAGTTTCTATGCCAGCACATCAAATGTCGAAACTCCGCTTTCCGTCACTCCTATAGGAATTGAAGTACCTACCAATTCCACCATTTTTCCTGTCAGGTCATCTACATCTTTTCCATCAATTTTCAGATTATATTGCCGTTCTTCCTGCTCCTGTTTTTCGGCACGCTGTTTTTCCAGCCGTTCCTCTGTCTCTTTCTTTTCTGCTTTCCTTTTCTCGAGTCTTTCTTCAAGTTCTTTCCTTGCTTTTTCTGTTCCCGGATCAACCTCATCTGTTACCAGTACTTCTTCTGTTATGCTATCATATCCATTTATTGTATCCGTTACACTCAGTACCTTACAGCCACGAGCACTTTGAGCAGCTTTCAATTTTTCGATACTTTCCGGTATTAAAGATAGATTATACTCCAACCATTGTTTTGTCTTTTCATCTCCCATAGCCTTTGACAAAAGAGAACTGTTTATATTTACGGAATAATCCCTGCTTCGTAAACAATCGTATTTTTGTGTTAAATAGTTCTTATATTCATGGGCATTCTTATATGTCCTGCCCGTTTTGTTTCCAGCATTTTGTGTATTGCCATAACTATTCGTATATGACGCATATGTTCCTATTCCTGTAACTGCCATATTAACATATCTCCTTTCATTATTCGGAGTCCTTCCAACTATGCCACCTGTTGGATTTCTCTCAGAATCAATATAATATTGATCACACGCTAGCTTCAAATATACTTTGACTAATACCTTTC
>ENA-OURZ01004111-OURZ01004111.1-human-gut-metagenome-genome-assembly--contig:-NODE-4111-length-11400-cov-2.393301_pt1 | contig 11400 bp, 9 predicted proteins | sample MGYA00242073_ERZ509195 | MGnify/ENA primary metagenome ERZ509195 (study PRJEB26280, sample SAMEA2338837) | human gut metagenome | biome: human gut; feature: human-associated habitat; material: faeces...
TCCTAAATCTGCTCGGTTTCCAGCGCCGCCGCGCCGCCTACGATGGCCAGATAGACGGCCCCGTATTTTTGCATGGCGTCGAGGCTCCCCTGATACAGGCCTCCCTTGCCGATGATGGCCCGCACCCCGTACTGGCCGATAAGGCCGGGGGTGAAACGGTCCATACGCGTACTGGTGGTGGTGCCCACACATATTTTTTCCCACTTATCGCCTACTTTACGCAGGCTGGGCGCGGTATGGATACAGGGCATCCCTTCAAGGCTCACTGGCGGAGGGTTATTGTGGTCAAAAATGTGGATTTGGGTCAGGTCCCGGATGCCGAACAGCGGGCCGTCGAAGTAGACGGTGTCCCCGGCGTGCAGACTGCGGATGACCTCTTCGGAAAAAGGCGACGTGAGGTGATGTACCTTGCTCATCTTCTCTTTCTCCCTTGTTAGTAGCCGTAGGCCACGTTGCCGTAGGGCGTGATGACTGCACGAGCGCGGCGGGCGGGCCAGCACTGGGTGTTCACGGCTACGGGATTCTGGGTAATGTGGGTATATGCGCACTCAATGTGTACGGCTAGGCAGGAAACATCGCCGCCCAAACCCATGGGGCCACGCCCCGTGGCGTTGATGGCTTCTTCCAGCTCTTCTTCCATCTCGGCGATCAGGGGATCTGGGTTACGCTGTCCAACAGGGCGTGCGATAGCGTCTTTAGCCAGCTTCATGACCAGATCTGCGGTTCCGCCCAAACCCACGCCGATGATGCCGGGAGGGCAAGGATTCGCGCTGCTTTCCACCACCGTGTCCAAGATGAACTTCTTCACGGCCTTGATGCCGTGCTGAGGATAGAACATATGCATTTTGCTCATGTTCTCGGATCCGGATCCCTTGGGCATCATCAGGATGTCGAGGTCGGAGCGTTCGCCGTCAAAGTCGAAGTAGGTCACCGGAAGACCGGGGCCCACCGAGGTCTGAGGGTTGACGCGCGTGATGTCGTGGGTCGCGCTGCTGCGGAAGGGGAATTCCACCGTAGCCCGTTTGGCACCTTCATAGAGGGCTGCCTTGATCTTCGCGCCATTCCATGTGTAGCCGGAGCCGATCTTCACCTTGTAGATGGGCAGGCCGGTGTCCTGGCAAAGCAGAGTTTTTTTGGTGTCCGCGATTTCGATGGCCTTGAACATGGCCTCGAAGATGCTGCGGGCGGCGGGCTGGGTCTCCCTGGCGTAGGCCTTTTTCAAAGCTTCGCGCACATCCGGCGGCAGGTCGCATAATGCCTTGATGTAGAGCTGCTTGGCCGCTTCTTCCACAATGGCGTAATCAAAGTTTTCCATGAGTATTCTCCTTATGAGCCGGGCACGGTCACCACATTGGGGGAGGCCTGAGGCGCACGGCTGGTTTCCAGAATCTCGGGCACGGGCTTTTTGACGGCCTTGGCGTTGCTAAAATCCAAGGACAACAGGAAGGCCGACAGATCCTTGAGCTGTTCGGGCGTCAGATCATAGGCGGGCATGGTGGAGGAAGAATATATCGTAAGCGGGTTCTTGATGTAGTCCGCCAGATACTCGGCGCTCCTGCCCTTCTTGACCATGTTGCTCATGTCAGGCCCGGTCCTGTGTCCGCCCTGTCCAAGAATGTTGTGGCAGTAAGAGCATTCGCGTTCGGCATAGAGGAACATGCCTCGTCTGGCTTCTTCGCTCATAGGCTTGTCGGGCACGATAAGGAACTTCTTGTAGGGAGCGGCATCGGCATAGGCCATGACGGTCAGGTAGACGATGCTGATTACGAAGGTGGAGGCGATGCAAACCGAAACCGGTCTGTTGCCCATGCCTTTCAGCTTGCTTTCGCTGAAGAAGGGCACGCCGAAAAGGAGGAAGAGTCCGCCGCCGAAGAGGATCAGGCTGCCGATCATTTCCCACGAGCCGGTAAAGAAGGTCAGCAGCTGGAAGAGCCACATGTAATACCACTCGGGCCTGGGCAGGTAGTCGGGAATGAACGTGCCCGCCCTCGCTTCCATGTGCGGCGGCGCGTAAGAGGCCAGCAACAGGAGCCCTACGAAGATGCAGCCGAATGCGAGGGTGGTGCGGTTGGTGTGCTCGGGATAAAAGCGATACGGCTGGCCGGAAGGTGGGGGGAGGCACTCGCCAGCCAGCCGTTCGCGCGGGTCGGAAAGGTTATGGACACGTATGAGGTAGATGTGCACAGCCATGAGCATCAGCAGGCAAGCCGGCAGAATCAGGGTATGCACCGAGTAGAAGCGAGTGAGGGTAAAGCCCGAAATGTCGTTCCCGCCCAGAATGAAACGGGTGATGTAGTTGCCTACGCCCGGATACTGGTTGGGAATGTTTGCGCCTACCACTGTGGCCCAGTAGGCCTTCATATCCCAAGGCAGCAGATAGCCTGTGAAACCCAAGCCAAGCGTCACCAGAAACAGGCAGACGCCCGTGAGCCAGGTGATTTGCCGGGGAGCGGCATAGGAGCCGTGCATATAGGTCACCATCAGGTGGCAGAACACGAGCAGAACCATCAGGCCCGCGCTCCAGTGATGCAGGCCGCGCACTATGTTGCCGAGGGGGACTTCGTTGCTGATATACTGTACGGAATCCCATGCTTTATCCGGCGATGGCACATAGTAGAAGGCCAGAATCATGCCGGTCACCACGAGCAGCATGAAGGTTAAGGCGCACATGGTGCCCAGCACCGCGCTCCAGCCTGTGCCGTCCGGCAGCCTTTTGTACAGGAAGGGCTTGAGATACTTTTCCCAGCCAAGATCACTGCGTATATTCATCAGACCACCTCTACCTTAAGAATGCCGTCTTCCAGTTTCCAAGGCAGGCGGGCCAAGGGAGCCGGCGGCGGACCCGCGATGACGTTGCCGTCCCTGTCAAACGCCCCGCCGTGGCAGGCGCATTTGAAACGCCGGGAAAGCTCATCCCAGCTCACAGCACAGCCCAAATGCGGGCAGCTGCTGCTGAAACAAATGAAATCCTTATCCGAATCACGGCGGACCAGCACGGGCACTTCCTTGTTTTCCACGTGGAAAGCCTGCTTACGCGGATAGCTCAAGGTGACGCTAGTGATGCCGCCCACGGGGAAGTCCTTTTCATTCCCGGCATTCACCCACTGCGGGGACTGGTTTTCCAGCGTGGGCCCCACGGCCGAAACGCCGAGAACAGCTCCCAGAGAAAGGGCCATGCCAGCGCCGATAAGCCCTGTCGCGCTCTTAAGGAAGGCGCGGCGTTCGGGCTGATGGCTGTGACAGGAGCAGGTGTGTTGCTCTTGCGCTTCGGGTTTGGGCTTAGGCGGAGCCAGCTCGGCGGGGTGCGGTGGCAGCGGCTTGATATCTTTGAGGTTTTTTAGAGCCATCCGCTGGATATATTTGATGGCCCGTGTGCCGCTGATGGACTTGGGGCAGACTTCCGTACAGTTGAACTCCGTGCGGCAATTGTAACAACTGTCCAGAGCCCTCGTCAGGCGGGCTTCGAAGAGCCCATCGCGCTTGTCGGCCAGCAGGGTGAAAGCCCGGTTGAGCGCGGCGGGGCCGCAATAGCTGTCATGGCTGTCCACCATGGTACAGCTTGAGACACAGCAGCCACAGGCGATGCAGTCGGTGGCCATGCCGATGTCCACCCGTTCGGGGGTGTCCGGCTTGATGACGTACGGCTCGGTGCGTTTTTCCGCCGGTTCGAAGAAGGGCAGCGCGTCTTCGTACTTGGAGAAGAACGGGCCCATGTCCACCAGGAGATCCTTTATGACGGGGAAATGGTTCAGGGGACGCAGGGTGATGTCCTGATTGGCGGGAAGATCACAGACGTTGGTCTTACAGGCCAGCCCCTCGCGCCCATTGATGACCATGCCGCACGAGCCGCACATGTTCACGCGGCAGGCGAAACGGAAGGAAATACTCGGATCCTGTTCCTTCTGGATTCGCAGCAGAACGTCCAGAATGGTGGTGGTTTCGGGGTTGTCGATAGTCAACTGGTAGCTTTGGAACGTCCCTTCGCCGCCTTTGACAGGATCGTAGCGGAATATGCGTACGTTGCGAACAACTTTTGACGATTGCATGGCATCCTCCTCACTTCTTTTAGTAGATGGCAAACCACGCAATGACCACGGCGGCGACGCCGAGGCCGAGCGTCCAGGGGACTAAGCGGCGGGCCGAGGAGATTTTGGCGAGGTTGAAGTCCAGAAGGATGACGCGCAGGCCTAGCGAAGCATGGAAGGCCACGGCCAACAGAAGCAGGAACTGGAGATACGGCTTGTAGGTAAAGCACAGATGCAGGACCAGCAGGAACACGATGAAGACCGCACTCACGCGCTGCAACAGCCAGGCCCACATGCCCACATGGGTACGGCCGCGGCGGTACGGATCAATTTCTCCCCACTGCAAGGGTTTTCTGTATTCAAGTTCGGACATATTCATCTTTTCTCTCCCGATAGGTTGCAGGATACTGGGGGTGGATCACTTCTTGTGCTTCTGACACTCTTCGAGGGATTTGTGTTTAAAGACCACATCCTTCTTTTCAAAAACCGGCATTCCGTCGCCGCCCCGCCACATGAAGGTGTTGAACAGGCCGTACTCGTCCCGCTGCTTGGGGAAGTCCTCGCGGGTGTGCGCCCCGCGCGTCTCTTCGCGCTGGAGGGCGGAGACCGCCGCCATGACGGAGACGTCGAGCATGTTCAGTGTGTCGAGGTGGGTGTTGAATTCCATGTTGTAGACCTTGTTGCCGCTCACGCTGGCCTTCTCCACGTCATGGCGCAGGGAGGCGAAGTCCGTAAGGGCCGTTTCAAGACGGTCCTGTCTGCGCACTACGCCCACGTTGACCCAGTTGGTTTCCTGAATCTCGCGCCGGTTTTCGAAGGGCGACTTGCCGTTCTTGCGGCTGTAGGGTGCGGTCAGGCGGGCGATGATCTCTTCGGCCATGCCGTGGGCGCTTTCCTTGACGGAGCGGTTCTTGGCTTTGGAGAGGTAGTCCGCTATGGACTTGCCCGCCAGACGGCCATAGACGCAGGATTCGCAGATACCGTTGCCGCCCAGTCGGTTTGCCCCGTGTACGCCGCCGGCGTCCTCACCGGCTACGAAGAGCTTGTCCAGGGAGGCTCGGCATTTCACGTCGATGGCGGCTCCGCCCATGAAGAAGTGGGCCGATGGCGAAACAGGCACCATGTTGTGCGCGAGATCGTATTTGAACTGGGCGCAGCGTTCTGCCATACCGGGGAAGTTGCGGAGCACGAAATCCGCGCCGAGGTGGGCCGCGTCGATGCGCACGCCGCCTTCGGGACAGGCGCGACCGGCCATCATTTCCAGATAGGCCGAACGGCTGACCACGTCGCGGGTGGCGCGTTCGGCGACGTCCGGCGCGTACTTGAGCATGTAGCGTTCGCCGTCGCCGTTATAGAGGTGTGCGCCCGCGCCGCGCAGCCCTTCTTCAAGCAGGGAACCGGCTACCACGCTGCCGGGAACGATGAGCCCCGTAGGGTGGAACTGGATCATTTCCATGTCGCGCATCCGCACGCCCGCCCGGTAGAGCATGGCGATGCCGTCAGCCGACTTTTCGGGGCCGGGAGCATGAAAACGGTACTGGGTAGGCCCGCCGCCGGTAGCCACCAGCGTGGCCGCGGCTTCCACGACGATGAAGTCGGCGTGGCGCATGTTGTAGAGCAGAGCCCCGGTTACGGTCTGGCCTTCGGCATCCAGCAGCAGCTCCACGGCACGCGTTTCTTCCAGTACGGGAATCCGCCGTTTGAAGACCTGTTCGGTGGTCCGGCTGATGATTTCGATGCCCGTCAGGTCGCCCTTGTGGACCGTGCGGTCGAAGCACTGGCCGGCGAAGGCCTTCTGATGAATATGCCCGTCCGGGCGGCGATCAAAGAAGCAGCCGCTGATGGTTTCCAGTTCCTTGACCGTGGGCGTGGCCTGTTCCACCAGTTGCAGGGCCAAGTCTTGATCGTTGATATACTGCCCACCCTTCAACGTATCCATGAGGTGCTTTTCATGGGAATCGCCCGGATCGAGCACTACGTTGAAACCGCCCTGGACCATGCGGCTGCATCCCCCTTTGCCCTTCAGTGCTTTGGTGGCAATGAGGATGTTCAGGTCCGGGTTGGCGTCATGGGCATAGATGGCCGCCAGTTCTGCGGCGGCTCCCATGCCCAGCACCAATAAGTCAACCTTGTAGTCCACATTCATACGTCTTACCCCTATAAAAAAGGATTGTGGTAACTGCACTGCCTTAAATAAAGCAAAGATGGTGCCATCTTTTATTTGTTCTATAATTGTCTGATATGTCGTTATATTGCTGGCTAGAACCATCTTTGCGTATATTCTCTGTCCGAAATAAGAGCAGATTAGCGCCCGCATTTGGACGAAAACGCCCATAAATGCGGTTAAGGCATGAAAGGCCAGACGGAAGGGATAATCAGCACAGCAAGGACAAAGGAGAGAACCTGCCAGAAAAAGCCGTACCGGACGTAATCCCCGAAGGTATAGTTGCCGGGCCGCAGCACCAGCGTATTGGAGGGCGTGGCGATGGGCGTCATGTAACAGGCCGCGGCACTCATGGCGATGCCCATGACGAAGGGCAGGGGGCTGAGGTTCATGCCCAGAGCGATGGGAATGACCAGAGGCACCATGATGGCTGTGGTGGCCGTATTGGACATGATGTTGGTCAGTATGCCGGTAACGAGCATGAGAACGCCGAAAAGAATATAGGGATCGCTGAAATAGCTGACCACGAAATCGGCTATCAGCTGGGCAGCGCCGGACTTGTTCATGGCGAAGCTCATGGACAACATGCCGGCGAAGAGCCAGACGGTAGTCCAGTCGATGCCCGCCTGGGCCTGCTTGAGGGTCATGCAGCGGGTTATGACGCAGAGCATGGCGCCCAGCATGGCGGCGGAGGTCAAGGGCACCAGACCCGTGGCCATGCAGATGATGACGAGGAAGTAGATGCCGCCCGCAATCCACATGTGTATGCCGCCTTCAGGCGTTTCGATTTCCTTGAGCTCGGCCACGTCCTCACGTGCCGGCGGAACTAGGAAGCGGGGGAACAGGCCGAAAAGAAGGGCGGCTAAGAGGGTCAAGGGCAGACCGAACCAGGCGAATTCAAAAAAGGCGAACTGCCCGTATTCCGGCGCCATCTTGGCCAGAATACCGTTAGCCACCATGCTTGGAGCCTGCCCCACAAGCGAGATACAGCCGCCGAAGCTGGCTGCGTAGGCCGTGGGCAGCAAGATGCGCGAGGGGGACAAGTGGGCCTTGCGGGCGATGGAAATGAGCATGGGCAGGGTGATGGCCGTGACGCCAGCATTGTTCAAAAAGGCCGACATGAAGGCGATGAGAAGAATGGAGAAGACCAGCAGGCGGGTTTCGCTGGCCCCTGCCTTGTTGATGATCGAGGTTGCCACTCGTTGGGCAAAACCCGTGGCGAAGGTTGCCTCGCCCAGCATGAACAGGCCCACGATGGTCAGGATGCTGGTGTCGCCGAAGCTGACCCATGCCTCCTTGACGGTGATGACGCCAAGCGTGGAAAGTGCACAAGGAACGAGAATGGAGGTGACGGCCAGGGGAATCCATTCCGTAAAAAAAAGCACCGCGGCTACGAAAAGCACGCCGAAAACAATGTATACGTGGGGCATGTTGACGGCTTGCGGCGTCGCGTTGGCGGCATACACCATCTCAGGCAGCAAGAACACGGCAAGGGCGAGGAAGAATACACAGATCTTTTTCATGAAATTTTTTCCGTTGTTAAAAGGTCTGTCTCAAAAAATGATATTTATTTCACAATATAATGCGCCTCGAAACAGTTTTATTTTTATAATTATTTGATTTATAGTTTATTTTTAATCGACAGGGCCTGGTGACGCGTTTTCTCTTAGAGCCTAAGCAGGCTGAAATTGTATTTATTTCATATAATTATTCCTTTGTTTAAAGTGGGATAGGGTAAAATTGTTAGTAAGTGAAATAGCTCACATAATAAGGCGCACGGAAAGCCGCTTGTCGCGCAGCCGTTGGAGAATGGCATGACCCGAGAGAGGGGGAGGTCAGACGCACAGCGTGATGGAAACAAGGAAGATGAAGCAGAGAACGATTTTTCTGAACAGGAGATGGTTACACCGCTTGTTGACGATGTTGCCGAGATAGGAGCCGATGAAGATCATGGGGATGGCGGGAATCTCCTGCGCCAGCGCACTGAGGCTGATGATGTCGATCCAGACGTATGAGATGGTCTTATAGATGTTGGTGATAAAAAAAAGGATGACCGTAGTGCCCACGAAGACGCGGCGGTCACGCGCGGCTGTAAGGAGGTACAACGACCAGACCAGACCGCCGGCATGTGCCAGTACGGTGGAAAGCCCGCCAAGGAATCCATAGAAATACGCGCCCTTGCGGTTTTGCTCTTCACTGTCCCCGCAATGGGCATTGAGCTTCCCGACCCCTTTCTTCAACAGGGCGGTCACGGGGAATTGTGGCCAGAGCATACCCAGGGCGTACAGTGCGCCAAAAATGCCCACGCCGATGCGGAAGGCCCTGCCCGGAATCATGGGCAGCAACACAATGCCTATAAACAGGCCCGGAATGATGGCCAAAAAAAGGCGCGTCAACTCACGCCGGGGCAGCCATTGCTTCCAATAGTAGTGCAGGCCAATAATGTCGGAAGCCAGCAGCATAGGTGCGCCCAGACCAAGAGCTACTTTGGCGGGAAAGACCAGCGCCAAGGTGGGCAGCAACACCAGCCCCGATCCCACGCCGACGCCGGTTTTAATAAGACCGGAAAGAAAGCCCGCAGCGGCAAGAAAAAGATCGGATTGCGTGAGCATAGCAATATCCTCTGTGAAATACATATTGTTAAGACGCAACAAACCAGCATAGAAGCATCTAAAAGATAGATTGCATTCTTTGATATTAAGCCACAAAAGCATATAGGATTAGGTATATAGATATAATGTGCTAAAAGGGGATTGCTTCTCCTTAATACTTGGTGCTAGAAGGACGAAAACAATACTGCAATTAGGAACGTGATTTTTAGAACAGCAAAGTCTGTGCCAGAGAATGATAACTTATAGATATCCAGAATTGCTGTTTATTCTGCTTATGCCATTTGTAGGGAAGCATAGAGACATGCTGAGATATAGGCACCTTTATCCGTATATCAGCAAAAAGAGCTTCATCTGGGCAGGAGAACACGTTATGCTAGAGCAGTATGATGAACATCGTTTAGGCAATTCAGTGGCGGTTGCGGCCAGAATCATTTATCGTTTGTCAAAGCTGGTCCCCGACAACATGGACCGCAGCGGGCTTTTTTCCTTTTTTTCCAAAGAACTTCGTGCGTCTTTTCATTATGATCGATTCAGTATTTTCCTTTATGACGCCGAACGTGATTTTCTTACCGCCTTCACGGCGGCCGACGGCACCGTGGTGGAGGTTTTCTCCGACACGCGCATTGCCCAGAATACGGTGGCTTGGCAGGCCATCCAGACGCGCAAACCGGTGGTCATCAAAAATCTAGCCTCGCTGAACTGGGGCGGTGCGGTTTCTCTGGCTTCGGTGGGGCTTACCGCCACCATTGCCCTGCCGCTCATTCTCAACCGTCAGGTCATCGGTACGCTGCACGTCTCATTTGTGCGCCAGCCTGATAATCTGGTGGAAATTCTGAATCTGTTGCAGCAACTCAGCCCGGTCCTGACGACTTTTTTGTTCGTCATCCTCACCGAGGAACGGAGGGCACGCACTCAGGCTGCCGACCGCGCCGCGCTGGACTCGCCGTGCGAGACGGAGGCAGCCTTTCCGCTGGAAAACAGCCTGCTGGAAACCAAGGCCATGACGAAGGTCATGGCCTTGGCGCGCAAGGCGGCGAAGCTGCATATCCCGGTGCTGATTAGCGGTGAAACCGGAACCGGCAAGAGTATGCTGGCCCGCTGGCTGCATCTGCACAGCCCCCGGCGGGCGGCGAACTTCGTTAAGGTGAATTGTCCCTCGCTGGCTCCGACCCTGTTCGAGAGTGAAATGTTCGGCTACGCCAAAGGGGCCTTCACCGGGGCCTACGCGAAACGCATCGGTCGTATCGAGATGGCCCAGAAAGGTACCTTGTTTCTTGATGAAATCGGTGAACTCTCACTGGATATGCAAAGCAAGCTGCTCCAGGTCATGGAGGAGAGTTCGTTCGAGAGGGTGGGCGATGCCCGCTCTATCAATGTTGATATCCGCGTGCTTTCCGCCACCAATATTGATTTGGAAACGTCGCTGGCGCAGGGCCGGCTACGACGGGACCTGTTCTACCGTCTGGCCTCGGTCACGCTACGCCTTCCTCCACTGCGCGATCGGCAAAGCGATATACCCATATTGGTGGACTATTACATTAAACAATTTTCCAAGTCGTGGTTGATAGAGCCTCCGCATCTGTCCGCAAGTGTCCTCGGTGCGCTCTGTAACCACGATTGGCCCGGCAATATCCGTGAGTTGCGCAATGTCGTCAGCAGACTTTTACTGCACTCTCTGGATGGGGCTGTAACGGAAGCATTGGTACGGGAAACGCTGCATGAATGGGACAACATTTCCGGCCAGACGGCAAAACCCGCGCAGCTCCTCTCGCTATCCGCACCAGCCGAAATTCCACTACAGGCGTCTTCCAGGGGAAATGACACCGATCTGCCAAGCCTTGAGGAAAATGAACGTGCCCATATTCTGGAGGCATTACGCCTCACTGGGGGGCGTCTGTCTGGCCCGCGTGGTGCTGCGGCCCTGCTGAAGGTGCCACGGTCCACGCTGCAACACAGAATACGCAAGCTGGGTATAGTGGTGTAGCGCCACCCGGACATCCGACGCCTGAAGGCGTTTCGCGTTGTCTGTTCAGCAGGGGAACAACCCGGATCATTTATGGGAATATCCCCGGCCACCAGTGGACGACATGTGAAGAGACAGAACGGAACACAGCCTGCAATACATGAGAACCATCCATACAAGAGCTTCCAGAAGCGAGAGGGAGTCCCCGCAGGAGAGCGCTGTGACTTCGGATATGCCCCTGCCGCGTTTGATTGAAGGCCGAGCAGCAAGGCCAGCCCTGTTATCGAGGACGATGAATTTCCGCCTTATGCCACGGCGAATATCGGCAAGGAATTGTGTACAGCTTGGAAAATCGACTAGGAGGCGGACTCGAAGCGGGCAGATGGGCCTTTAGGCGCGGCCAGAGGAGGCGCGTACATCCTGTGGGCAGGGAAAAACAGTGCGGCGCGCAGGCCATACGCTTGCCGGATGAAGGCGCCATCTTCATGACGGAGGTTACGCCTTGAACAGGAAGGGCTCGGAGTTTTTGGACGTAGGGGGGAGTTTTTTCCAGAAGGCCGCAAGACGTGGCGGGGCTGGAGAGAGCGGAGCGGCTTGAGGGCCGGGAGGGAGGGCTTTACAAGGGCGGGGTGCTTA
>ENA-OURZ01004120-OURZ01004120.1-human-gut-metagenome-genome-assembly--contig:-NODE-4120-length-11381-cov-3.578051_pt1 | contig 11381 bp, 9 predicted proteins | sample MGYA00242073_ERZ509195 | MGnify/ENA primary metagenome ERZ509195 (study PRJEB26280, sample SAMEA2338837) | human gut metagenome | biome: human gut; feature: human-associated habitat; material: faeces...
GGCGTCTCAGTAAGACCTTCACAGGTAATATATGATAGAGGAAGCTCAGCGTTTGCTGAATATGATTATAAGGATGTAGACTTTGAGAATATTTTAAAGGATTATGACTGGTTACACTTAAGCGGTATCACACCTGCACTTTCATATAACTGCCGCCGTCTTATAGATAAGGCTATTAAGGCAGCTAAGAAGCTTGGACTTACAGTAAGCTTTGATCCTAACTTCAGAAGTACATTATGGTCTTTTGAAACTGCAAGGGATGTACTCAGCAGATATCTTCCATATGTAGATGTACTTATTGGCATAGAACCTATTCATGTATACAATGAAGATGGAACAGATGTTAAGGATGGTCTTACTATGGATCCTTCCTTTGAGGATATGGACAGAGTGTTTAAGGCTATTGATAAGCAGTATCATATGAAGGCTATTGCGAGAACAGTACGTTATGTACACTCAGGAAGTAATAACTCTCTTAAGGCCTTTTATTATGCTGATGGACAGACCTATGAGAGTAAGACTCTTAACTTTGAGATAGTGGACCGAGTTGGTGGTGGAGATGCGTTTTCTTCAGGTCTTATCTATGCACTTATGCAGAATGACTGGAAGCATGAGGATATTGTCAACTTTGCAGTTGCATCTTCAGTAATGAAGCACGCTATACGTGGCGATACTAACATCACAAGCGTTTCTCAGATAAAGAGACTTATGAATAACGCTTCATTTGATGTACAAAGATAATGAGAGTAAGTCGTTAGTCATATAGGAGGAAGGTCTAAGGAAAATCTGTACTTACATAATGATTTTCCCTAGACCTTTTCATATGAGGCTGATAACAGAAAGATTATAGTTAATTTACCGGAGGATATATGAAAAAGATAAAAGAACTTATGCCGGAGGCATATGATTTTAATGGAAAGCTTTCATTAAAACAGGCTATACCACTTGGACTTCAGCACGTTATGGCGATGTTTGTAGGAAATCTTACACCGTTGCTTATTATCACAGGAGCATGTGGTATTGGTGCAGGAAGTGAGTATGCATCCATTCAGGTTGCACTTTTACAGAATGCTATGATCATAGCTGGTATTGTAACGCTTATACAGTTATTTTCAGTAGGACCTGTTGGAGGAAAGGTGCCTATTATTATGGGTACAAGCTCTGGATTCATCGGAGTGTTCAGCAGTGTAACAAAGGTTATGGGTGGCGGAATATTAGCCTATGGTGCTATTATGGGAGCCTCTATTATAGGTGGTCTTTTTGAAACAGTGCTTGGTGCATTTATTAAGCCGTTAAGAAGATTTTTCCCATCAGTTGTAACAGGAACTGTCGTGCTTTCTATTGGATTGTCACTTATTTCTGTTGGTATTAATTCATTCGGTGGTGGAAATGGAGCTAAAGACTTTGGCTCATTAGAGAATCTGTTTCTGGCATTTGTTGTGCTTGTTGTTATATTATTCGTTAAGCACTGGACAAAGGGATATCTTAGTTCATCATCTATACTGATTGGAATTATTGTTGGTTATATTGTAGCAGCTATTATGGGCTGTGTGCTTCCACATACAGCAGTTAATGCTGAGGGAGTTGAATATACTAAGTCATGGGTACTTAACTGGAATAAGGTTGCAGAAGCTAAGTGGATTGCGATTCCTAAGTTCATGCCAGTTAAGCCAGTGTTTGACTTAAGAGCAATACTTCCTGTGCTTGTTATGTTTGTTGTAACAGCAGTAGAAACTGTTGGAGATATATCAGGTGTTATGGTCGGTGGAGTAGGAAGAGAAGCGACAGATAAAGAACTTTCAGGCGGAGTTATGTGTGATGGTTTAGGTTCATCGCTTGCAGCACTTTTCGGTGTGCTTCCTAATACATCATTCAGCCAGAATGTTGGCCTTGTTGCAATGACTAAGGTTGTTAACAGAATTGCACTTGCATCTGGTGCTGTATTCCTTATATTATGTGGTCTTATTCCTAAGCTTGGAGCATTAATATCAATCATGCCACAGTCAGTACTTGGTGGTGCGGCAGTTATGATGTTCTCATCAATTATTGTAAGTGGTATCCAGCTTATCACTAAGGAGCCGCTTGATGCAAGAAGGCTTTCTATTGTATCGGTTGCACTTGGTGTAGGCTATGGTATGGGTGTAAGCCCTGCAATCCTTGCACATACACCACAGGCAGTACAGCTTATGTTTGGTGAGTCTGGTATTGTTCCAGCAGCATTTGTAGCAATATTACTTAACATAATTCTTCCTAAGGATAAAGCTGAGGAAACGGTTAAAGAAGTTGTTTCAGAAGAAGCGGCAACAATAAAAGAAAAGGCTGTAACTAAATAAAGTACAGCAATTAGCGAAGATACCGGGAAAGACGAATAAGGTCGTTTCCAGTATCAATATCATATAATTCATATTCATCCTGTGCAGGAACTAAAATAACCTGCGCAGGATATTTTTTTGCAATAAAACCGCCACCCTTGCCTTGTGGAAGATTCATCAGTTCATCATAATATCTGGCTGGGAATATTACAGGAGAACCAGGAGTTCCATTAAAAGCAAGACGGCATATCTTACTATTATTATTGAAATAATTATTATTGGCATTGCTGGATTTATCTGTGCTGTTACAAGCAAAATAACTGCTGTTGTAGTAAATAAATAAAAGGCACAGCAGCTGAAGGCTTGTCTTAGTGATAAGCGGCTGGTCTGATGGAAGAAATAATATCCCTTGGGTGCAGCAGCTTTTGTGTCTGTGGGTTTCCTTTAGAATATGTGAAACACCAAGACGTACCATATCATTTCTGTAAGGCATATTGTGTTTAATGCAATGTATATGTTCCCGTTCACATATCTGTACAAGCTCATCATGACGGGTTACGGCAAGAGTTTTACCAAAGCTTACAAAGTGGCTTATATTTATCGCATTTTCAAAGAGAGTGTTGTTGTTGAAGGAGGCTAAAAGCTTGTTGGTACCGAATCTTTTTGACATACCGGATGCCATAATAATGCACGAAATAGAGCTGAATATATTATCAATATCGATTAAAAGTACATCAGCTCTGCTTTTAATACTGTCAAGAAATTCTGTGGATTGTTTTCTGATGACAGCTAATACGCGTGAGTTATCAAGAAGACTTTTAATGTTCTCCTGAAAAGGGATACAGGAGCTTTCCAGATAACCAAGCTCATCAATAACAAATACACTATCAGCAGAGGTCATAAGATGCTTCATAATGGCAGGGCAGGCGCAGTTAATAAAGCCATCCTCTACAATGGTCATATTGTTGCCTTTTTTAGGGGAAACAGGAGTGAGTGTACGTGGTATTCCAATGACATATTCCTTTCCGTCATCTATAAGATTAGATTTAATAACAACTTCTGGTGTGTCCGTTCTGCGGCTTAGCAGATAATTGAAAAAATCAGACATATCCATAGCTTCTTCAATCTGGTTTAAAATGTTGTTTAACAGATGTGATTTGCCACTTCCCCGGTCTCCCGTAATAAAAAGATGTTTTTTATCTGACATCTTAAAAAATGTAATTACAGCCAAAGCATCTAAATAACAATTATCCATAGAATAAGTTACCTCGTTTCAGTAAATGATTTTATAACGTATGTGTGTCTGGTGTGAATAGACATTTATACGCAGTATAGGTATAAATCTATAATGCCACAACTACACGGTGTGTTTTATGGTGGATATCAGTACATTCAATGACATTAATATTATCATATATAAGAGACATCTTTTCGTTAATAATATCAAGAGAGTCTGTATGTGTATTAATGGTGCTAAGGATTGACCCGGCTTTCATAAGAAATATATTATCGCAGTATTCCAAAGCAAGCTCGGGACTGTGAATGCACGTGAGGGCACATCTGCCATCAGAGACGATATTTCTTATGTGCTGCATAAGCAGATGACGGTTAGAAAAATCAAGTGCACTATCTGGTTCATCAAGGAGAAGCAGAGGTGAAGCCTCTATTATGGTGCGTGCAAGAATACATAACTGTTTCTGTCCTTCGCTTAAAGATAAGAAGTCTGCTTCGTATAAACCCTTAAGTCCAACCATATCAATAGCTTTATCGGCACGTTTTATCATATCTGTGGTGTAGCTTCCAAGTATGTGCATATGAGGATTGAAGCCAAGCAGACATACCGCCCTGACGGTCATGCTTATGGTAAGATTGTTTCTTTGGGGAATGTAGCTTATCAGCTGGGCCTTTTTTTTAACAGAGAGGTTTTCAAGCAGGTGTTCATTAAGCTGACATTGTCCGTTGTGTTTTATAAGTCCTATGATGGCCTTAATAAGAGAGGTTTTACCACAGCCGTTATTGCCTATAACAGCATTAAGCTGTCCTGCATTAAGGTTAAGGCTTACGTTATCAACTGCACAGTTGTTGCCGTAATATACTGATATTCCGGCTGCGGAAAATGTAGTATTGAATAAATCAGACATCATAACCCCTCCTTTTTATTAGCCCTGATGAGCAGAATTATAAGCAGCGGAGCGCCAAGAAGTGAAGTAAATATACTGACTGGCAGCTCTGATGTGGATACACTTCTTGCCAGTATATCGGCAAGTGTCAGTAAAATAGCTCCTGTGAAGCCGCTTGTTATATATGTGAATATGTCATTACGCTTTGTAAGCAGTCTGGCAATATGAGGTGCAATAAGTCCGATAAAGCTTATAAGCCCTGTAACACATATTATTGATGATACTACTAATGTAGCAAGCATTAATATGATAAAACGCAGAATTGTCACATTTACACCCATCGATACAGCTTCCTCTTCACTTGTAGAGAGAATGAGAACCTGTCTGTATAACATAGCCATTATAATAAAGCCGGCAAGTGTCGTGAGAAATGGAATAGCAAGGCTGTCTCTTGAAATACCATTAAGGCTTCCCATAATCCAGTATTCGATTGAAGCAAGCTGTTTTTCAGGATCTGCGGCAAGTTTTAGAAACATAAGTATAGTCTGTGCCACAGAATGAATAGCTATACCAGCAAGCACGATAGTATAACTGTTTCTTCCAGGGACAAGATAGGCTGTGAGCAGAGTTATTATGAGGGCTGTTACAGCTCCGATAAATGCAGATATGGAGATGACTGGAACAGAAGCTGAAACTGCAACTATTGCAAGAGCAGCACCGGCACTTGCACCGGAGGAAACGCCAACGATATCGGGAGAAGCCAGAGGGTTTTTAAATATAAGCTGATATATATAACCTGATATTGAAAGCCCAAAACCACATATAACACCCATAAGGGCGCGGGGAAGCCTGAGCCTTTTAAAGACCATAATAGACATAGTATCACCAGACAGTAAGCTCTTTAATGTGAGTGGATACTGTCCGGTAATGACAGACCATACAAGTACTACTATAAGAAGCAGTACCTGTATGACTGATAAAAGTATAATTTTGTTCCGGTAATTATAAGTATTTTTGAACATAAATCATCCTTATTTTGCAAGTGTGAATCCATAAAAGTTTTCATAGAATTTAGTTACACATTCTTCATAGAAATCCTTAGTAACCTTTTCTGGATGAAGAACAGAGGCAATATATATGCTTCCTAAGAAGCTTGCTGGTACAGGTGAATCCCAGGCTTCTATATCACCAGGCAGCTTTACAACCTTTTTATTCTTAATGGCATTGCAGTCTGCAAGATTAGCATCATTCAGAACGTCATCTACTGAGTAAGTTGCATCGGCAGATATTATAATGTAATCAGGGTTCCAGGCAAGAATCTGTTCATATGAAACATTTGCCCAGTAAGTATCTGTAAGCTCAGAGGCTGCATTCTTTCCACCTGCATTGCTAAGTAATGTGTTCTGATACATCTTGCTTCCTGCTGTTGAAAGAACAGAGCTGTTGCCTGCAAGATATACTAAAGGAGTGCTCTCACCTGCAAGCTTGGCTTTGTTATCAGCTAAAAATGTATCAATGGAATTGTTAAGTGCATCAGAGCGTCCAATTGTGTTAGTTATTTTACCAACAAGTGTGATACATTCCTTAAGGAGAGTTTCATCCTCAGGATTTACAACAACAGCCTTGATACCAAGACCTTCAAGTGTATCTGCAGCTTTTTTTAACTTCATAGGAAGGAATACAACATCAGGTGCTGCTGCAACGCAGGCTTCTGTGTTGAATTCTTTGGCTGTTCCCATATTAGGGAGACTTATGATAGATGGAGCTGCAAGCTTATAGATATTTCTTGTATTAGCCTTAGCTTCGATTCCTACAAGCTTGTCCTTTAATCCAAGTGCAAGGAGAAGACTTGTGGAGATATAGTAAGATGAAGCAATCTTTTCAGGTGCTTTTTCAAATGTTACTGTTCGTCCAGCCTGGTCGGTAACAGTAAGAGGGTAGCTTGTGCTTACCTCGTTGAATTGGGACATAACATCAAAGGCTGATGTTGAAGCAGCCTGTGTAGTACTGTCATTTGTGGCAGAACTGCCACATGCTACAGTTGATATAAGCATGAGCACTGCCAGAACTAAAGCGGTTAATCTTTTAAATTTTTTCATAAATATCCTCATTTCTACTTTTTTGGCACACTAATTTATGTTGATCAGAATATATCTGATAGTAATAGTTAAAAGATATGTGCGAATGAATTTTATCAGATTGACAAGGCTTTTACAAGTCAGTATAGTTATATTATGATGTAATTAAAAAGCGGTCAGGAAAAGGTTAAAAGTTGTTTGAGCTGCACAGCAGGACTTTTATTTCTGGCATTAGTATGATTAAAATGAGGAGTTTTTATGCTTAATATACAGAATTATAGGAAAGTAGAAAGTATTGAAGAGGCCTACGAGCTTAACCAGAAGAAGGCTAACAGAATTGTTGGCGGTATGATGTGGATGCGTATGGGTGATAACAGAATCAATACCGCGATTGATATGTCCGGATTGGGACTAGATAAGATTGAAGAGACAGATGAAGAATTTAAGATTGGATGCATGACATCACTAAGACAGTTGGAAAACCATAAAGGTTTTAATGAGTATACCAATGGCTGTGCTAAGGAAGCACTAAGGCATATTGTTGGCGTGCAGTTTAGAAATCTTGCAACAGTTGGTGGAAGCATATATGGAAGATATGGATTTTCGGATGTTCTTACATTATTAATTGGACTTGATTCATACGTTGAATTACATAAGGGAGGAATAGTTTCCCTAAATGATTATGCGGCTCAAAGCTATGACAGGGATATTATTGTAAGTATTATCGTTAAGAAAAAGCCAGTCAAGATGTTTTATGAGGCAGTAAGAATAACAGAAACAGACCTTCCGGTTCTTACCTGTGCCGCTGTAAGTTTTAGCGGTTTGGGTGAATATAATCTGTGTATAGGTGCAAGACCGGGAAGAGCTGTTGTTGTAGAAGATAAGGAAGGTATTCTTAAGGGCGGAGTAAATGATGAGACTATAGAGAGCTTCGCCAGATATGTAAGGGAAAATGTTTCTACAGAGAGTAATATGCGTGGAAGTGCTGAATACAGAAGCCATCTGGCAGAAGAACTTACTAAGAGAGCATTAAGAGCTGTAAATAATTAATAATTAGTTATTGATTATTAATAGCTGCGGTATTATTTATATAGCAATGTTAATGTATAGATTTGTTTATATATCGATTGATTAGTGTATGGATTGGAGAATATATGTTAGTAGATATTAAGTTAAATGGAAAGTCGGTCAAAGCAGATGTGGCCTGCGATATGACTCTTTATGATTTCGTCAGGGAGCATGGCTGTTATAGTGTAAAATGTGGCTGTGAAACTTCTAACTGCGGACTGTGTACAGTATTTCTGAATGATAAACCTGTACTTTCGTGTTCGGTTCTTGCTGTAAGAGCAGATAAATGCAGCGTTACAACGCTTGAAGGTTTACAGGAGGAGGCCGCAGAATTCGTTACATTTATAGCTGACCAGGGAGCAGAGCAGTGTGGCTTCTGTAATCCGGGCTTTGTTATGAATGCTATTGCACTCTTTAGGGAGAATCCTTATCCTGATGAAGATGAGATAAAGGAGTTCCTTTCGGGAAATCTGTGCAGATGTTCAGGTTATGAAGGCCAGTTAAGAGGAATTATGGATTACCTCAAGGTAAAAAAGGCGAAGGAAGCCAGTGTAGAAAATAAAGAAAACATAGCAGAGGAGGTGAAGTAATGAAGTCGGTTAATAAAGCGGTAAGAAAAAAGGATGCAATGGAGCTGCTTCTTGGAAAGCCGGTATATACAGATGATATTGCACCAAAGGATTGTCTTGTTGTAAAGCTTCTGCGTTCACCATATGCCAATGCGTATGTTAAGAGCATTAATACAGATATTGCAATGAAGGTACCCGGAATAGAGGCAATATATACATATAAGGATGTTGACCAGAATATGAAGCGTTTTACCTGTGCCGGTCAGACGTATCCTGAGCCAAGTCCTTATGACAGGCTTATTCTTGATAAACATGTAAGATTCATAGGTGATCCGGTTGCGATTGTTGCGGGAGTGGATGAGCACTGTGTTGATAAGGCAATGAAGCTTATTAAGGCAGAATATGAGGTACTTGAGCCAGTGCTTGACTTTACAAAGGCAAAGGATAATGAGATACTTGTTCATCCGGAGGATAACTGGGAAGCAATGTGTCCTGTCGGAGCTGATAATAAAAGAAATCTATGTGCACATGATGAGTGCAGTAATGGTGATATAGATAGGGTGCTTGAGAGCTGTGATATTGTAATTGACAGGACATATCATACAAAGGCATGCCAGCAGAGTATGATGGAGACCTTCAGGACATTCTGTACAATCGATACTTATGGAAGACTTCATGTTGTAAGTTCTACACAGATAGTATTTCATTGCAGAAGAATCATATCACACGCACTTGGAATATCTCCATCAAAGATACGTGTTACAAAGCCTAGAATAGGTGGTGGTTTTGGCGCAAAGCAGACCTCGGTTTCAGAAATATATCCGGCATTTGTCACATGGAAGACGGGAAAAGCTTCGAAGATGATCTTTACAAGAGAGGAATCGCAGATCGCATCGTCTCCGAGACATGAGATGGAAGTACATGTCCGTCTGGGTGCATCGAAGGAAGGAAAGATCCGTGCGATCGATGTATATACACTGTCGAATACAGGCGCTTACGGAGATCACGGACCGACGACTGTTGGATTGTCCGGTCATAAATCGATCCCGTTGTATAGTTCGGCAGAAGCACACCGTTTTACATACGATGTTGTGTATACCAATCATATGGCTGCCGGAGCATACAGAGGATATGGCGCGACACAGGGAATCTTTGCAGTGGAATCTGCAGTAAATGAAATGGCAGAACGATTACATATCGATCCGGTAGAATTCCGTCTAAAAAATATGGTAAGAGAAGGCGATGTGATGCCTGCATATTACGGTGAGACGGCACAGAGCTGTGCACTTGACCGCTGCCTGGAGCGGACTGCGGAACTGATCGGCTGGAAGGACAAGTATCCGTGTAAAGACATGGGAAATGGTAAAGTTCGAAGCGTCGGTATTGCAATGGCAATGCAGGGATCCGGAATCTCGGGCGTAGACGTCGGCTCCGCGACAATCAAGATGAATGATGACGGATTCTATACACTGATGATCGCGGCAGCAGATATGGGAACCGGATGCGATACGATCCTGGCACAGATGGCAGCAGAGTGTCTGGACTGTCCGGTGGAAAGAATAGAAGTACTTGGTGCCGATACAGATGCGTCGCCATATGATTCCGGATCTTATGCGTCAAGTACTACGTATATAACAGGTAAGGCAGTAGAAAAAGCATGCCAGAAGCTGATTGCCAGAATCCTTGAGATTGCATCAGGAATGCTGGAGGCACCTGTGGAAGAACTGGTATTTGCAAGCGATCATGTAGAATGGCCGAAAGAACAGAAGAGTGTATCATTGGAAGATATCGGTACGAAATCCATGTGCGGTAATGGCTGTGCGCTTGAGGTGACAGAAAGTAATACGTCTCCGACATCACCGCCGCCATTCATGGCAGGGGCAGTAGAGATCGAACTCGACAAAGAGACCGGTCATGTGGAAATCCTGGATTATAAGGCTGTCGTAGACTGTGGAACCGTTGTCAACCCGAATCTTGCAAGAGTGCAGGCAGAAGGCGGGATTGTACAGGGGATCGGAATGACGCTTTATGAGAATATCCAGTATAATGAAAAGGGAAGAATGCTGAATAACTCATTCATGCAGTATAAAGTACCATCCAGAAGAGATATGGGAAATCTGCAGGTCGAATTTGAAAGCAGTTATGAACCGACCGGTCCATTCGGTGCCAAATCCATCGGAGAGATCGTAATTAACACTCCGGCACCGGCGCTTGCACAGGCGATTGCGAATGCAACCGGCATCTGGTTCAAAGATCTTCCAATCACCAGCGAACAGATTGCAATGGGCGTTCTGGAGAAAGAACTGGAAAAATAAAATATATTAGAAAAATATATAGTGAAACTACTTGCAATCAGACGCAAAAGTTATTACAATATTGGGTAACGTTTAGAAAAATATGTGGAGGCCGCTAAGATGCAGTTATTAAAAGACAGAATCCGCAAGGATGGCAAGATAAAAGAAGGGAATGTCTTAAAAGTGGACAGCTTTCTGAATCATCAGATGGATGTAAAGTTATTTCAGGAGATTGGAAAAGAATTTAAGAGAAGATTTGCAGATGAAGAGATCACAAAGATTCTTACCATAGAAGCTTCCGGTATCGGCATCGCATGTGTTGCAGCAGAAGTATTTGATGTTCCTGTTGTATTTGCTAAGAAGACACAGACCAAGAATATTGCCGGAGATGTGTACACTACAAAAGTAGAATCATTTACACACGGAAGAGTGTATGACATTATTGTTTCTAAAGAATTCCTCGGAAAAGGTGACAAGGTACTTCTGATCGATGATTTCCTTGCGAATGGAAAAGCTCTGGAAGGACTTGCAGAACTGGTTACAAAGTCAGGAGCCGAGCTTGTCGGAGCCGGAGTTGTGATCGAGAAGGGATTCCAGGTCGGAGGAGATATCATCCGTTCCAAAGGTATTCATCTGGAGTCATTGGCGATCGTAGAAAGCATGGATGAAAAGACAGGAGAAGTGGTTTTCCGCGATTAATAGATAAAAATTCAAAGGATTTTTAAGGGAATGTGAGGCTTTCATATTCCCTTTTTTTTATTCCTATGCTATACTTTATGATAAGTATGTGAATGCATAAAGAGAACTTATGGTAAGGAGTAAGAACTTATGAAAAGAGTATTGTTAAAACTCAGCGGGGAGGCTCTCGCAGGCGATAAAAAGACAGGATTTGACGAAGCTACCTGTATGGGTGTAGCCAAGCAGGTAAAGCAGCTTGTAG
>ENA-OURZ01004121-OURZ01004121.1-human-gut-metagenome-genome-assembly--contig:-NODE-4121-length-11380-cov-2.974923_pt1 | contig 11380 bp, 11 predicted proteins | sample MGYA00242073_ERZ509195 | MGnify/ENA primary metagenome ERZ509195 (study PRJEB26280, sample SAMEA2338837) | human gut metagenome | biome: human gut; feature: human-associated habitat; material: faeces...
GCTTTTTTATTTCCAGTATTCGGTATGCTCAGTGGGCATGGCATGATTGCACTACCTGGAGTGCCGTGCCCATTAGCAATCTTTACACTGGCTCTTCTCAGTGCGGCAATGCCACGTGTGGATAATATCATTGTTTTTATGTTGCTTGCCTGGGTTCTGGTCAATATTCCTAAGATTTTTGGACATGTTGGATGCTACGAAGAAATAATCCTCATTCTGGCTGGTGCGTACGTGCTTGGCCTGAACAGAATCATGCCAGAGAAAAACATCGGAGACGAACATGCTTCGACATGAGCTCTTATCAAAACCGAAGTTCGAAGTTACCCCACGCTCCATGGTGAAACGGCCTGTAGAATGTGTGGACGCCGGAAGCGCCTATTGCCCGTGCCAACTCGCGGAACTTGGACAATGTATAGAGTGCTCACTGCTACGCGGTGAAGGCGAATGCCGTTGCCATTGGGCCGGATCGTGCATTTTGTCTCACAGCCAATGGGGTAGAGGTAAGGTCCGGCAAAGCTGCAAGTTTCCAATCCTTCAGCAATGGGAGCGCCATGAAGGTGCAATAATAGTTGCCGTACGAGTTACGCCGTCCCTAGCGGCTGAGCTGCGTGCGCCAGGAAGCTTTGTTTTCGCTCGTGGTAACGAAAATCCGCATTTTGATACCCCTATTGCCGTTGTTAGAGCATACCCAGAAACACAAACTATCATACTTGCATATAGGGTAATCGGGCCGAAGACTAGAAGTCTGCGTGGATCCGGAACTGAATTGTGGATACGTGGCCCGTACTGGAATGGAATAACGGGTCGTAGGCGTATTACAGCGACGAGGGGCGAATCCTGCCTTCTTGTGTCCGGTGGCATCGCAGCTTCTGTCCTTCCCAATGTCGCTGATTCACTGCTACGTGGCGGAAATCAAGTCACTGTGGTGCTTGGAAAACCAGAATGCGCATTTATAAGGGAATTTTTGCCGGAATCTGAGATGCGCATTCTCGAAATGACCTTTCCTGACGAAAAAGAAGCTCTCCATACACTGATGAAGGAAATATCTTGCCAGATGGTGTTCTGTGCTGGAGGTGAGCTTTTGACCAAAATGACGGCGGATATTTCGGCTCGTGCTGGTGTGACTGCATTATTTTTTGGAGCTGTTAGCCGAACCATGTGCTGCGGCGAAGGCATATGTGGAGCATGCCTTGATGTAATTGGTTGTGAACCCATCAGAGTGTGCAAAACACTGCGCTAAGGTGTGATACTCGGTAAGGACGGGCAGAACATGAAAAGTACGGTGATTATTATCGGAGGCGGGTGGGCAGGTTCTGCGGCGGCGCTTGCTGCAAAGCAAGCTGGAGCCGACAGGGTCGTCATTCTGGAGCGTACGGACATGCTTCTTGGCTGCGGTTTGGCAGGTGGAATCATGCGAAATAATGGTCGGCAGACGGCGGCGGAAGAATTGACAGCCATGGGTGCGGGAGGACTTTTCAGCATCACCGACAGTGTCGCGACGCATAAAAATGTTAATTTCCCGGGGCATGCGCATGCTTGGCTCTATTCTACTACTAAAATCGAACCGGCGGTGCGGAATTTTCTGGAAACGTGTGGCATTGAGATACGATTCCGCTCGCGTGTTGTTGAATTTCTGACGAGCGGCTCAACCATTTGCGGCGTGGCGTTGCATGATCTGGCAGAGTCAAGGCTCGAAGGTGACGTATTTGTAGACGCTACAGGCTCGGCGGGTTCGTTGAGCAATTGCACACGATACGGAAACGGTTGCGCTATGTGCGTTCTGCGTTGTCCAATGTTTGGACCTAGGATTAGCCTGACGGCCTGCGCTGGGTTGACTGATTACGTGGGTATGAGACGCGACGGCGAAGTAGGCTCTCTTTCCGGTTCTTTTGAACTCCGTAAGAACTCTCTGTCTGCGGACATCCAAAAGGCATTGAATACGCGAGGGCTTGTCATTGCTCCGTTGCCCAACACCTTGATCAACCGGGAGAAGCTGCGGAGCAAATCCTGCCAGCAATACGCTCTGCAAGAATATGCAGCTAACGTGATCCTCTTGGATACCGGAGACACGGCTAAAATTATGACGCCGTTTTTGTCACTGGAAGATATGCGACACATTGCCGGATTTGAAAACGCCATGATCGCCACGGGGAGCGGATATGCAAATTCGGTACGCTTTTTGTCTAGAGCCCCTCGGAATAACTCTCTAAAAGTGGACGGCTTTCATAATCTTTTCTGCGCCGGTGAAAAATCTGGATTTTTTGTGGGGCACACCGAAGCTATAGCGACAGGCTCTCTTGCCGGACATAACGCAGTGCGGACGTTGCGGGGAAAACACGCAATCACGCTACCGCAAATTCTTGCTTGTGGGGACATTATTCATGCCGAACAGGAAGGCCTTTCTTCTGAGTTGGGCCTCGTAAAACGCTATACATTTTCTGGAGGAGAGTATTTCGACAGAATGAAAGTAAAAGGTCTTTACACAACACAGATGAGTGAGATTGCTAATCGCGTTCGTGAGGCGGACTGTTACGGAATATTTGTAAACAGACCTTAATAGAATAGGAGTTTTGAGCATGACGAGTCAACACACAACACGCTGCTTTTTCGGCTGCAATACAGGCAGTGGTTTTCACACCTTTTTTAACTTTTTACCCAGGCTTGAAGGAGCACGTATTATTATTGTCAAAGGTGGACCAGGGACGGGAAAATCTACGTTCATCAGTGCCATTGGAGAGACTTTTGCTCAACAGGGTTATGATCTGGAGTATCAGCATTGCTCCCTTGACCCTCAGTCGTATGACGCCGTTGTCGTTCCGGCATTGAAAGCCGTAGTCACTGCTGCCACCGGTCACCATGTCTTTGATCCCAGAAATCCCGGTGCAGTGGATGAAATTCTCAACCTTGGCGACCATTGGGACACCGAAAGAATCCGTCAGCACTCCAAAGAAATTATAGAAATCAACCAGGAAGCGGAGAGGCTTTTCCGTAAAGCTTTCCGGGTCTTGAACGCAGCCAGACAGTTCCTTGCCAATGTGGAAGATATTCATATTGCCCACCAAGATCCTAGAGAGCTGTCCGCTGTAGCAGAGCATCTCATTGCAGACGCTCTTCTTCGCTCCAACTCGGAAATGTACGGAGCGGAACGCCATGCCTACATTTCTTCCAATACACCGGAAGGAGCCATTCACAACATCGCCAGCCTGCTGCGCCCAGAAACTACGGCTTTGGCTGTGAAGGGAGAAGCGGGCATGGGCCGGACAAAAATTCTGGCGGACGTGGCCGAAAAAGCGAAACTCCGTGGTTTTGATGTGGAGTATTACCACAGACCCATTGACCCTCATCTGCTGGATCACGTGCACATTCCCGCACTGAACCTTCTGGTGACAACGCAACCTGACGAGTTGCCGACGCAGGTTATCAAAGAATCCTTTACGCTTCAGGGAAAGAATACCAAACGTCCAACCGGGCTTCAGGACGAAATTTCGGAAAATATGGCCCGATATGAACAGACTCTTTCCCTTGCAATGCAAACCCTGGCGCAGATCAAAGCAGAACATGGCGTTCTTGAAAAATATTACATTGACAGCATGGATTTTGACGGGGTCAGCAAGCGCCTTGCCGCAACCATAGACTCCATTGCACGGCAGGCGAGCGTATCTGGACAGGCAAACTAACTTGGTTGTGAGCTACATCCGGCATAGGGCTTCGCGCCCTGCCGGATGGCTTTTGACCGTCATAGCTGACTGCGTTCAGCGCGCGGAAGACCCCTTACACGAATTTTAAAATCGTAATTATTGAGCCGTATCATCAGAAAACGCAGCGCAGTATTAGAGATGCTCGCGGGACTTCAAAATACAATTGGGTGAGGAACAGCGGATGGATTCCATGCTTCAGGCCGTGTTGCAGGCCAGTATTGTTTCTAAGTGCGTATTAGTATTGCTTTTGTTTATGTCTGTAGCGAGCTGGGCATATATGGCCGCCAAGTGGTTGACCCTGCGTGCTGCACGACGGCGTACCAGACAGGGACTCTGCGCCTTTGACGATGCAGGTGCATTGGCTTTTGCCTTGCCTTTGGTGGAGAGCGATAAACGCTCCCCCCTGTATGGCATCACTTGCCGAGCTGTACGAGAATTCAATCGCATCACCCGCACTGGCGATGCTGAGCGCCTGCTCAACGACAACGTCCGCCGCGCCCTACACTTCGGTATTGCCGAAGAAATGGCACACCTCAAATCTTCGTTGGCGCTTTTAGCTACTGCGGCCAACACTGCTCCCTTCATCGGCCTTTTCGGTACGGTGTGGGGCATCATGCACTCCTTCCATGCAATTGCCTCCCTGAAAAGCGTTTCCTTGGCAACAGTCGCTCCCGGCATTGCCGAAGCGCTCATTGCTACGGCGGTGGGGTTGTTCGTCGCCATCCCTGCGGTGTGTGGTTACAACATCTTCCGTGCGCGCCTTACAAACATTGAAGGCGTGTGTATCAACTACGCGGGACAGCTTTTGAACCGCATGCAGCATGAGGTTAACGCTTATCAAGACGGCATCTCATTTGCGGGGGAAAGGTAGCCATGTCTTCCTCTGATGACGATTTTGTGGCCGATATCAACGTGACTCCTTTTGTGGATGTGATGCTGGTACTGTTAATCATTTTTATGGTTACGGCTCCCATGATGACTGAAGGTCTAGATGTGGATCTGCCGCAAGTACAAGCTGCGGAGGTACTGCCCACGGAAGATGATCACATGATTTTGAGTATCAAAAGCGACGGAGCGCTGTTCCTGGATGAATATCCCACGACCATGGCCGACTTGGATTCTCTGCTGAGGCGTACCGTACTTGCTCTGAACAAACAGCTTTTCCTGCGTGCTGACAAGGCAGTTCCGTACGGTGTGGTGATGGAAGTCATGGGCTGCATCCGGGCAGTCGGCATAACTAACTTGGGCATGGTGGCGGAATCTGGGGGTGGGCTGGCATCCGAAGATGCCGAGAAGGTGCAGTCCGACATAAAACCTGCAACGGGCATGACTTCGCAATGACCTCTATGAGCTTTTTCCAACGTGCCGCGACCGTAGTATTTTCCCTACTTCTACATGGCTTCATAGCCATAGCCGGATTCTTTTTCGCAAGCACCGAAATCTTGCCGGAAGAGAAAGCCTATCGCGTTTCACTCGCTGAGTTTGCTCCGGCTCAGACCTCTATTGCTCCGGGACAGGAAAAAAAGACAACTTCAGCATCTGCGGAACCTCAACCTAAAATGCCGATTAGGCCAGTGGAGCCGGAAGTCGCCCCGACTCCGCCCAAACCGGCACCGGTAGTTCCTGCGAAACCAGTGACTCCCTCGCGCCCCAAGCCTAAGCCCCAAAATCGTACCATAAAGCAGACGCAGGACACAGAGAACCGAACAGAACAAGCTTCCGCCCAGAAGTCACAAACAGCCACGATGTCACAAAATTCGACAGAAACTGGCGGCGGTACGGCGCAGGGAGCAGCGCGTACCATGGGTGACCTGAGCGTATACGCTGAAGACGTCGTGGATCAACGTCCGTCCATTTCTCGCAGAGTGATGCCCGAATACCCGAACAAGGCCCGACGGATGAACATGCAGGGACAGGTGGTGGTTCAACTTGTCGTGGATGTTTCCGGCAAGCCACAACAATGTACCATTTACTCTTCTAGCCCCACAGGCGTCTTTGATGAAGCGGCACTGGCTGCGGCCCGGCGAACACGGTTCCTTCCAGGAAAGGTCAGAGGTCAACCGGTTAATACAATTGTTCTGATTCCTTATAAATTTTCTCTACGATGAAAATTTAATGAATATAGCCTGATAAGGCATCTTATCTATCGCCCAAGCTGCTGCGCACGGCAAGGCATCTCATAAGCATCCCGCATCGTAAATGCGTTTGGTGCCTCTGTGCGGCAGCCATGGGAGAAACGGACGGGCTGTTTCTCGCTTGTGCCCTTAATGACCGCTTGTAGTAATACTGGCGGTTTTTTTGTGAGTATCAGCATTGTTGCGGTATGCAGAAACTCCAAAAGGAGTTTTTCATGGACAAAAGCAATCTTGAATTTGAAGATCTGGAAAAAATTTGCCGTGAAGTCATTAGTAGAGTTCTACACACATGCGAATTGGAACTTCTCAATAATAATGATGAAGTAAAAGCTCTACCATTCGCTGCAATGGCTGTGAAAGAATCTATCTTGACATTTTTGGCCCTAATTAATTCTAAAAAAACGTAAATAGCTCCTAACAGTGCCTACGGAGGTAGGCACATCAAATTGCACTGCTCTCAACCTAGGCCACAAAATATTTTTATACCATACTATCATATCGATATAGACAATGAAAACTGCATTATCTCGTCATCTCTCCATATTTTTCTGCTGTTTTTGAATGTGCTCTTCATCCAACTTTTTTTCTCGACGCATAATTTTATTCCCCTTTATCCACAGACTGTTCCCCCATTTTTTTTGAGCATAGCGGAGGGCGACATGCCGGATGGAGGCATTTTTGTTTGAAAAGAAGAGTTCCTTTCCGCTGTCCAGAATCCTCCCACCACCAGGTAGGAAAAAAACAATTATTCCCTTGTGATCTACTGTTGCCGAGAAACCACGTATGTGTGTTATTTCCTCGGCGGCAAGCTGTTCCATACGTAACAGAGCCAAAAGCTGTTTCTTTCCTTTGCCGCTCATGATTTTATTATCCAAGGCAGCTAATTCCTTGGCTGCGTATTTAGCCTACATTTCCGCACGACTCATTGTTGGTTGCTCTTTACCGTGCAGTGCCCATTCCTTAATCGCGGAGTCTTGCGGAACGCGATCCGGCTCCGCTATCTTCAGCTTGGAACGTAAAATGGCTAAAGCGATTTCATTGCCCTGACCAGCCTTATATTGTAGGAAACCATTCCATGAAGTGAAAGGAACCTTTTCACGTATGTCCTCACAAGTAGATTGAAACGGCAGCTTGGCTCTGGCGATTTCTTCTGCCTCATGCTTGCGGGCCAGTTGCAGCAGACCAAGGCGGTTCTTTTTTGCTATGTTCAGCCGTTCCAATTCCCTGCGTTTGGCCGCCCACTTTTCCCTGATTGCCGCAAGTGCTGCGTTTTCCCTTTCTTTGATGGTAGCCAGTCCGGTTTTCCGGTCTTTAATGCCCTGCTGATATTCCGCGTACAAAGCGCCTCGTTCTGGAGCGCGATGCAAGGGGGTCGCCTGATACCGGCTTTGCTCTGGTATTTTTTCCAAGTCCCGCGCTGGAAGGTACCTCCCGAACTTTCCCTCCAGCTTTTTCAGTGAGAAGGCTCTGTCTACTGCGCTGACTTTTACGGTATGCTGCTGATTATGGCGATCAGCCAAAATCAGACCGTTCCCGTGTGGTTTTATCACCAAACCATGCCGGGCAAGCCCCTCATGGAGCGTTTGCCAATCCGTTGCTGTCGCCAAAACATACAAGATGGTGTCTCTCTGGTCCTTAGCATACGATTCAAAGGATTGTTGGCCTGTGTGGGCTTCAATGAGGGCAGCTTTTGCGCCCACTGACCGCTGTTTCTCTTTGTTTCGGCCATTATCAACCACAAGACCGTATTCCTGCTCCAGCTCCCGGCATAAAGTGTCCCGCTTCCAGTAATCGCGGAAAGGCTCATGTCGGGTATGTTTTTCCGGGTGGATCATGTTGTAGGCTATGTGCATATGGAGATTGGCGGTGTTTTTATGGACGCCACAATGCCGCTGATGCTCGGTATAACCCAACGCGGCGGTAAAGCGTTCTTCAATGGCCATGAACACCTCCGGCGTCAATTTTGCCTCGTCCTCCAGGCGAAAGCTGATCACAAGATGGTAGGTTTTGTTTTTCGTGGTGCGGACGTTTATGGCCTGAACGTCCATGGCCTCGGCAATGCCGTTCTGGTAATCATCATCCCCAAGGCATCCGGCGCACCAGCGCATGAGACTTTTTTCGCCTTCATGCCCGGCATCGGCAATGTACTCGGCAAGACGGGCGTAGTTGTCATTTTGGGGGCTGATGTCCACTTTTTTGCTGATCATCGTATGCCCGCTATGGCCTGCTGAACTTCCCGCTGCCGGACGTCCAGTTCATGTAAAAGACGGTGAACTGTCAGCCTGTCCGCGCCATTCGCCAATGCCTGTTTCACCAGCCCGCCAAGTCTGCCAAGGTCGCCTTTGAGCCGTCGTAATTCAATCCTTGCCTCCTGATGTTCCAGACTTGGGACGGAAAATCCAAGGCACACCCTTTTGCTGAACGTGGAAAGGGACAGCCCTGCCTTGCTGGCCGATGCTCTGATCTGTGCGTGTTCCTCTGGGGTCAGATAGGTTCTGAGAATCAATTTTTTGCTCGGCACAAGGAGCCTCCTGAATTTTGGAGGCTCTTAGGCCTGCATAGTGACGATAAACGAGCCAAGCGTAGCGCCTGCCACGCTCTGGGTCTGGGGAATGGTATTTGCCCACAGCTTTCCAGTTCAGGCCGTAGCGGGCGATCTCTTCCGCAAGTATCCATGTACCCCAACTCTCATTGATGGCCGGGTCGAGCAGTGATAACGGGTCTATGCCGTATCGCTCCATCCACCATGAGTTTATCTGCATTTTACCAACGTCAAAAGACAAGCCAGCCGCAATCGCCTTTTGTATGAGCTGTTTCGCTTTCTCCCGCGTGGCAGGGTAGTAGGATCTTCCGGCTATATTGACCGTAAAAGGGTTTAGGCCGGATTCCTGAAGGGCGATAGCTTCTACCAGTTGGGCGGGCGGCTCTGGCGTGGCGTAAAGTTCCGCTGCGACTGCTGGTGTATACAGACAAAGCAGAACGGCTAGCGTGAATGCCATCTTCATGGGGTCTGCCTCTTGTTTTGGCGTTGAGCGGAACCGCGAATAAGCAGCCCCGCAGGGCAGGACAGGAATGGAGCCGCCGGAAGGTGGGTACACTTCCTCTGTCCTGTCCTCTGAAATGCCAATACAGTAGCACAGACAAAAACATTTAAGAATACAAATACATAAGTTATGCTTACTTATTCTTCGCTATGGCTGTGGATTACTGTCTATGCTTGGGGATGCAGAATTATTGCTGCGCTCCATCTGCGTATGGAAAAATATACCTCCGTATTGTTTTGGGCGGCTGCTTGTAAAAAGCGCCCTCTGTTGACGGGGTTTTGCTGCTGGCTTACAGAAATATGAACAATCTCAAGAATCCTTGAAGGTTTGATAAAGCTGCCTTTTAGACACAGGCATGGTTCGCCAATTTGGCAATAGCCTATTGCCAAATTGCATAACACGGTAAAATGACAAACTAACTCTGCTGCCGCATGGGTATGACGATCTCCTGAAAGACCTGAAAGCGCTTGTTCACAAGTCGCGTATGAACGGGGCTTTGGCGTGAGGGTTGCGCGACATCGCGCACCTTGGAATGGAGAGAACAAACACGAGGGCTTTTGTAAATGCTAACGGCATGATCCAATCATCGCGGAAATTGCTATGCATGGACAACAGAAAGAACAGAGGCTCCGTTTTTTTGTAAAGACTGCTTGAAAGAGGTTGTCTTGAAAAAAGGGCGAGTTCGCGCCCACCATTTTGCCCATAAATCGCCCGTGACATGCCAGTATGGCATTGGGAAACGGATGCTCATCATAAGGCGAAAAAAGGAATTTTTGAGGCTCTAAAAAACTAATCCAAACTGCTCCTACTGTGAACTCGAACAAAAGGTAAACAACGTAGTTCCTGATATTTATGCAATCATAAAAGAAGTGCCGGTAGCTATTGAGATTCAGCGAAGCAATATGACCGTCCAAGACGTGTATGATAGGACGGTGGCCCGTCACAAGAACGGCTTGAGCGTGATTTGGGTTATCCCCTCAATCAATCAGTTGAAAATTTTCAAAGAAGACAATCAAGATGTGTGCAGAGTTCCAAAGTGGCTTGAGTGTATTCATGCCATGGGATTTGGACGCATATATGTTTGGTCAGGCAATAGGGAATATGTTATTCCTTTACATTTTAGCAAATTTACCCGCTATGTTCATGAAACATATTTTTATAATTCTGATGGTGAATATATGATAACTGGGAGATATGACAAAGCATTGAAGGATAAAAAATAGTAAACAATGCTCCAAGAAAAATTATTGATATTGGAACTGATTTTTACTCTGCTAAAAGAGATTGTTTCTATACCAAAAAATATTCATTGCCGTCATGCCTTATATGGCGCGATTCCATGAAGAGTTGGTGGGAAGTTAAAAAGAAAACTGCTTGCCGTGATTACAGCGGCAGCGACGGGTTTCAGCCTGTGCGCCTGCTCGTCAGAAAGCGGTTATTCAAACAGCGACAGCGGCAAGCTGAAAATCATCTCGACCGTATTTCCGCCGTATGACCTTGCAAGGCAGATAGCCGGCGACAATGCCGAAATAAGCATTCTTCTCCCTCCGGGAAGCGAGATTCATAATTATGAGCCGTCCGCCAAGGATATGATTGCAATACGCAACTGCGACATATTTCTCCACATCGGCGGCGAAAACGAGCAGTGGGCTGAAAAGCTGATAAATTCAAACGATACGGAAAATGTCACCGCAGTAAAGCTGATTGATTATGTTCCTACCCTTTCGGAAGACGAAGACGAGCATGACCATGATCACGATCACGACCATGAGCATGAACACGAACACGAAACCGATGAGCATATATGGACATCGCCCAAAAACGCTCAGCTTATGCTTTCGGCGGTATATGACGCAATCTGCAAGGTTGACCCATCGGGTAAACAGACCTACACAAAAAACAAGGACGCTTACGCAAAACAGCTTTCCGACCTTGATAATGCTTACAGGTCGGCGGTTGACAACGCAAAGAACAAGACGATAGTTTTAGCTGACAAATTCCCGTTCAGGTATCTTGCGCACGAATACGGCCTTGAATTCAGTGCCGCATTTGCCGCCTGCTCCGATGAATCCGAGCCTGGCGTTTCTACGATGATAAAGCTGACAAAAACGATAAAGGAAAACAACATTCCCGCAGTTTACTATCTCGAATTCAGCAGTACCAAAATAGCGGATACTCTGTGCGATGAAACAGGAGCAACAAAGCTGATGCTTCACTCCTGCCACAACGTTTCAAAGCAGGACATAGAAAACAACGTAAGCTATGTCGATCTTATGAAACAGAATCTCGAAAATCTTAAATTGACCCTTAACGGCTGACAGGAGGATTAATAATGTCATATCTTATAGAATGTAAAAATCTTACCGCAGGCTACGAGGGAATGCCTGTTGTAAAGGATCTCAGCTTCAATGTTTCCGCAGGCGACTATCTGTGCATAGTCGGCGAGAACGGAAGCGGAAAATCCACCCTTATGAAAACCATTCTCGGACTGCGCTCCGCTTTA